>Ga0268386_10000258_pt1 | contig 31723 bp, 33 predicted proteins | sample RVTome_15_FD_200260 | JGI IMG/M metagenome (GOLD analysis project Ga0268386, IMG submission 200260) | Soil microbial communities from uranium-contaminated site in the Upper Colorado River Basin, Wyoming, United States - RVT150D86... ... | reverse complement strand
GGGGAGGCGCAGCTGCACGAACGGCTCTTGCCAGACGTCGAAGCCATGCGCACGTTGCTCGGCGAAGACGACTTTCCACTGGTCATAGCGGAGGCCCACGAGCGAGCCGTCGTCATTGAAATAGAAGAACTCGTGGCGCGGACTCCGTGCTTTCCCGGCCAGGGCGTCTGTGATGTTGTACCCGTCCAGATGCACCTTGAAGGTCTTGTTGGCGACCGGCATGCCTTTCATGAGCTTCGCTTTCACGTCCGGATCACCCGCCGCCGCGAGCAGCGTGGGGAGCATGTCCTCATGCGCGAAGATGTCGTTGAGCACGGTACCGGGCTTGATCAGGCCGGGCCAGCGGATCGCGGTAGGCACGCGGTAACCGCCCTCCCAGTTGGTGTTTTTCTCGCCCCTGAACGGCGACTGGCCACCGTCGGGCCACGTAAACTTCTCGGCGCCGTTGTCAGTGGAATACATCACGATCGTGTTGTCCTCGAGGCCCAGCTGCTTGAGTTCTCCAGCATCTGCCCCACCAGCGCGTCGTGCTCGACCATGCCGTCGGCTGCTCGGCCCAGAGCGTGCCGTCGTTGTCGAAGGTCGCGATGCGCTCGGCCGGCGGCACGAAGTCTGGCCCGCCCTCCTGCGTGACCTTGGCAACGAACTCCATGATGGCCGTCTTGGTGGCGCCGTCCTGCCAGGAGGGAAGCGGGTCGGCCGCGGCCAGGGCTGTCGCGCTCACGGCGACGACGACGGCGACGATCATCAGGACGCCTCGACTGATCATTCTCATCTTGGCACCTCGATCACCGGCCGAAGTCCGTCATGTTGACCGCCCTGGGATCGCCTCGATGTACGTGAGGGCGCCGGTAGATCGGCATAGTAAAGGACCCCAGGACGACGAAACCAGGAGGAAGGGCCCCGAGGGCACGGTGCCACGGCCGCAGCGCGCGCCCGTGCGATCGGAGGTCCGAAGAGCAGCCTGCTGCGCAGCAGCCGCTTGAGCATCGAGCCTCGCGCGGGCAAGGACGGGGCCAACTCCACGCAGGCGGTTCCGTGCGGGGAAACTCCCCGATTCCTCGGGGCGAACAGGAACCTCGTCAGGCGAAGGCTGCAGGGCGACCTCGACCGCCTCCGGGCCCGGAGCCTTCGTCCGCGCGGTCAGGGCGTCAGGCTCGAGTAGTAGGCCGCCAGGTCGGCCAGGCGCTCGTCGGGGAGCGACTTCATGACGGCCTTGACGGCCGCCAGGGCGGCGTCGCCGGGGTTGCGCCGGTCCTGCTTGAGCAGCCGCAGCTGCTCCCGGAGGTAGCCCGGCGGCTGGCCGGCCAGCGCCGGGACGAGCCGGGCGCGATCGCCCTTGCCGTCGGCGCCGTGGCAGGCCGCGCACGATGCGGCCGCGTCCCGGCCCCGGGCCACCGCGACGGGGTCCACGCGGACCGGCGTGCGTGCCATCCTCTGGCGCGCGAAGAACGCGGCGATGTCGTCCACGCCCAGCGCCAGCACCTGCTTGGCGTACGGCTCCATCTCCGGCGACGGCCGCAAGCCCCTGGCGTAGTCCTGGATCTGCTTCTTGAAGTACGCCGGATCCATGCCGGCCAGGATCGGCATCGTATCCGACCGGCTGTTGCCGGAAGCCCCGTGACAGGCCGCGCAGGTCACGGCCTTGATCGCCGCAACGTCGTCGTGCCGGGGCTGGGCGGTGACGGGTGCCGCGAGCAGCAGGCACGACAGCAGGGCCACCAGTCCCGAGAGTCGAGATCTCGTAGTCACGCGGTTCTCCTTTCGTGTCACAGCGACTGGGGGGCCGTCTCGGGGCCCCCCAGCATGTCACCCCAGATGCTCGCAGCCCAGCCGAGCGAACGCTCGGCCACGGCCACGCTCTGGGTGGGCGTCAGCTTCTGCTCGATCTGCACGACCTTGCCGCCCTCGATCCGGTAGGCGTTCACCACAGCGATGGCCTCGCGGTCGCTGACCCAGCTGTAGCAGGTGTTGCCGGGGGCCAGGGCCGGCGCCGGCCGGCCGTTGAGCAGCGCCGCGATCGCCAGGGCGCTGATCTTGCCCATGGCGTTGGCGACGTTGCCGGACTTGGGCACCGGCAGCCCGGTGGTGGCGTCGCCCACCACGTGCACGCCCCGGTGCTTCACCGACTCGTAGGTGACGTGATCGACCGCGCACCACCGCCCGTCGGTGCCGACCAGGTCGGCCTGGACGGCGATGGCCCCGGCCCGCTGGGGCGGGATCAGGTTGAGCACGTCGTAGCGGACGCGATCGAACTCCGTCTGTACCTGGCGCACCGACGGGTCCACCCCGATCACCCTGCTGGAGGGCCGGTATTCGATGTTGGGATAGGCCTGCCAGGCGGCGCGGAAGAGCGCTGTCTTGGAGACGACGTTCGGGTTGGCGTCGAGCACGAGCAGCTTGGCGCGCGGCTTGTGCGTCGTGAGGTACCAAGCGACCTGGCAGACCCGCTCGTACGGCCCCGGCGGGCAGCGATAGGCCACCGGCGGCACCGTCAGCACGAACACCCCGCCGTCGGGCATCGCGTGCAGCTGCCGGGCGAGCGCCACCGTCTGGGGCCCGGCCTTCCAGGCGTGCAGCACGGTGTCCTGGTGGTCCCGCAGCCCCTGCACTAGATCCCACCGAAAGTCGATCCCCGGGGAGACGACGCAGCGGTCGTACTCGAGGTACCCCTCGCCCACCCGGACGCGCTTGCGGTCCGGCTCGAGCGCGATCGCCGGCTCGTGCAGGACGCGGACGCCGCGTCGGCGCAGCCCGTCGTAGCTCATGGTCAGGGTGTCGAGCGTCCGCACACCGCTCAGCACCAGGTTGCTGAGCGGGCAGGAGACGAACCGGCGGTTGGGCTCGAGCAGGACGACCTCGATCGACGGGTCGGCGGCGCGCAGGTACCGCGCCGCCGTCGCCCCGCCCCAGCCGCCACCGATCACGACGACGCGGCGCGCGGGCTTGGGCATGAAGTCACCCCGGAGCGCGGGAGCGCAGCCGCCCAGCAGCCCGAGCCCGGCGCCGGTCGCTGCGGCGCCCAGGAATTCGCGGCGTGTCACCTGGCTCCTTCGCGACGCCCCGCCTACCAATGCCAGACCTGGTCGTGCAACTCCATGAGGTCGGCCACCTCGCCGCGACTCACGGGCTGCGCGTCGTTCACGCAGCGGGCGGGCGCGATCCCCCGCTCCTGCAGGTCCTCCTGCACGACGTACACCTTGGCGCCCTTGGCCTGCAGCCCGGCCAGGTCCTCGTTGGGCCGCGCCGGGTGGTGGATGGCGGCGCCGCCGATCGCCAGCGCGGGGCAGGTCTGACGGACAGCGTAGTTCACGGCGTTGCCGCGCAGCAGGACCGAGAGGTCGGCGCCGGCGTTCTTGAGCGCCCGGCTCAGCCACAGCACGGTGTCGTCCTGCTCCTCCAGCGTGCCGCGGTAGGCCGTCTCCACGATGTTCAGGATGCGCATCGTCGCTCCTCCTTCACTTGGTCGGGATCACGAGCGTGGTGGTGGACGCGAGGGCCATCGCGAGGAAGTCGGCGGGACCGCCGCGCGTGACGCCCTCGATGGCGTTGCCGGCGCCGCGCTCGTCCACGCACAGCCCGCAGTTGACCCACGTGAGGGCCGGCTCTCCGCGCCCCAGCTCGAGCAGGGCGGCCACGAAGTCCTTGGTGGTCGGGTGCTGCTCCTCCTCCACGCTGGTGCCTTTCACCGGGTTGGCGTGGGGCGCCTGGTCGCGGAGCGCCAGGCTCACGGCGCCCTCGTAGGCGAACACGTTGACGTCGACGCCCCTGCCGAGGGCGGCGGCAATGATGCGGAACGCGGTGGTCGACGTGGCGGCCTCGTAGGGCGCGTCCATCAGGCTGACGGTCAGAATCGGATTGGTCATGGATGTCCTCCTCTCAGTGCCACACGGCCTTGGTGCCGGGCACGATCAGCAGATCGACGAGCGCGTCGACGCTCGACTGGCGGACGCCGCCCCCGAGGTCACCGGGCTCGATGCCGCGCTCGCGCAGCGAGAACTCGTCGGCCAGCACCGTCACGCCGGCCTCGGCCATGCGGCCGATCTGCGAGCCGCGCGCGCCGGCCCGGGTGGCGAGCACGCCGTTCTGGACGAGAAACACAGTGACGGGGCGCCCGCGCTCGCGGAGCGCGGTGGCGGTGTCGGCCACGAAGCCGGCGCCGGCCGACTCGAACGGATCGCGCGTTTCGATGAACACGTACTGACTCTGCGACATGACGCCTCCTCTTCGGATCTGGTCTCTGGCGTGACGATAGGGCCGGCGGCCGGGGGGAGTCCTACGGAAACCCTCAAATTGCTCTACGGGTCTGCTAGAATCCGGCGTCTTCGACCGCTGACGGCAGGACCATGCTGCGCAACATCGTATTGACGTTCGGGCCCTTCCGACTGGCGTTCGCACCCGAGATCGAGCGTGTCCACGGCGAGCTGCTCCTGCGTCGGGATCAGCGCGACGAGGCCGAACGCGGCTTTCGGCGGGCGCTCGAGATCGCGCGGGCCCGCGGCGAGCGCGCGCTCGAGCTCCGGGCGGCGACGAGCCTGGCGCGCCTGCTCGCGCAGTCGAAGCGAGCCGACGAGGCCCGCCCGATCCTCGCCGGCGTCCACGGGTCGTGCACGGAGGGGCGCGAGACCGCTGACCTGCGGGCCGCTTGGGCCCTGCTCGAACAGCTCGGCGGCGAGCGGACGACCGGCGCGTAACCGGCATGGCAAGCGACGGCTGGCTGGCGTTCGGACCGTTCCGGCTGGATCTCCGGACCGAGTCCGTCTGGCGCGGCACCGAGGAGACGCGCCTGCGCCCCAAGACGCTGGCCGTTTTGCGCTACCTGGCCGAGCACCCCGGGCGTCTCGTCACCAAGGACGAGCTACTGGAGGCGGTCTGGCCGGAGGTGGAGGCCGGTCAGGCGCCCCAGGGCTCCCGCACGCGCCCGGTCGGCCGCCAGTGATGGCTGCGGTGCTCGGCCACGTCGGCCGGGCGCGCGAACAGCTTGATCAGCACGACACCGGCGACGAAGCCGCCGATGTGCGCCCAGAACGCCACCCCGCCGCGCTCCTCGCCGAGAAAGCCCACCAGGCCGCCCAGGAACTGGATCGCCATCCAGTACAGGAGCATCGTCCAGGCCGGCAACCCGATCGAGGTGAAGAAGAAGCCGATCGGGATCAGCGTCCACACGCGCACGCGCGGATAGAGGATGAGGTAGGCGCCCATGACGCCGCTGATGGCGCCGGAGGCGCCGACCATCGGGATGGCCGAGGCCGGGCTGACGGCCACCTGCAGGAGCGCGGCGGCCACGCCGGAGACCAGGTAAAACACGACGAAGCGCACATGCCCCATGGAGTCCTCGATGTTGTTGCCGAAGATCCACAGGAACCACATGTTGCCGATCAGGTGCATCCAGGAACCGTGCAGGAACATCGAGGTGAAGACGTTCGAGATCTGCCGGCCGGGATCGGTCAGACACACGAGCCCCTCGCCCATGGGGAACGACGTGCCCGGCCGCAGCATGCCGGTCAGCTCGCCGGGGATCAGCCCGAGCTCGCAGACGGAGCGCGCCAGCGCCAGTGTCGAACCCCCGCCCTGGATCAGCAGCCAGACCACGACGTTCGCCCCGATGAGCGCGAGGGTGACGTAGGACGTTCGCTGCGTCGCGTTCTCGTCGTGGTAAGGGATCATGGCTCGCCCTCGAGGTTCCTCTGTATCGTACCGCTCCTCGTCAGGGCCTCGGGCGAACCGACGTTCGGACCTGGACCGCGTCACCGACCCTGTAGCGGCTGGCGTCGGCGCTCACCACCTGGATCGGGCCGGTCGGCGACTCCACGACCAGCACGCCACCGGGGTTGATCCCGATGACACGCCCGGTGACGACGGCGTGATCGCCCGGCACGCTCGTCGGCGAGGCGGACGGCGCGCCGACAGGAGCCGGCGTGGGCGAGATCGGGGCGCTGGCGGGCACCAGGTCCACCGGCTGCACGCTGACGTGCACCGTGACGGGCGCCCCCTTGGTAAAGCGCTGCTCGGCGGCCTCGGCCACCCACACGTGCATGGGACCGCGGTCGGTCAGGAGCGCCAGGCGGCCCCGGGGCTCGACCGTGGTGACGGTGCCAGCGATCTCGACGATCTCCGGCTGTCCTTTGGGCACGGCGTTCACGGGGCCCGCGGGCTGCGTCGTGTGGACGATCTCGGCCGGCGGCGCCGGCGTGCCCGACACGCGCGTGTACTGGTGCAGCCGCAGCGTGCGTAACGTCTCGGGCGCAACCTTGACGCGCACCAGTCGGCCGCCGTCTTCCATGAGCGTCACGACGGAGCTCGGCGTATCCCAGGTCCACACCTCGCCGACGAAGGTCTGGGTGCCGGGCGCAGGTTGCGGTGCCGTGGCACAGCCGGCGAGCAGGGCGGCGACGATTCCGGCGACGGTCACGATCCTCATGGCATGCCTCCGTCTACTACAGTCGGTTACCGGGCGATCACGACAGGCAACAGATACAACGACGATGCCATGAGTGTACCCCCGCGCGTCTCGCCGGGTGTGGTCGACATGCCCCCCCACGTGCCAGCGCCATCGCGGGGACGCGTCGGTCGAGCCGACGTGGCCGAGGACCTGGGCGCGGGCGACTCACGATCCGCCGAGTCGACGCGGGGACGGGATCGAGACGTCTACCGGTTCGCCGACGCGCGTCCCGTCCACAGCAGGTAGCCGCCGACAATCGCGGGCACGATGATCCAGAACAGCGCGGCGCCCAGCGACTCGCCGGTGAGCAGGAGAACCAGCACCGCGAGCGTGTTGAGCACGCAGGCGGCCAGTCCGATGCCCGGAGCCCAGGTGCGGCCGGTGAAGGCTGCCCACGCGAACAGCACGTAGAACAGCGCGATCGCGACCACCAGCACGCCGCGGGCGACGGCGACCAGGCCGAGGATCGGATACAGGACAAGACCGGCGCGGCTGAGGTCGCTCCCCACCTGAAACCACTGCAATGCACGGAGGATACCGAGCGCGGCTTGCACGAGCGCGAGCAGCACGATGGTGTTGGCCGCGGCGCGTGAGCTCATCCTGACACCTCCTCCACGGGGTCAGCCCAGGCCCACCGTCGCCGCCAGCTCAGCGCGTGTCCCTCGACGGCTCGGGCTTGAGCAGCAGCGCCATGTACGGGGACACGCCGACGAGCCGGACCCCCCTGCCGGCATAGCTGCGCAGGGCTGCCACACCGGCGTCGTCTGCCGACAGCAAGTTGGTGAGGTCCAGCGTGAGCGGCCCGCTCGTGGTCTCGAGCACGCCCTCGAGCTCCGGCACGCCCTGCCGGCTCAGGCGCCCGTCGGCGTGGATCAGCGTCCCCCCCTCCCGCACACTGACTGTCAGCCGCATCTCCATTCAGGCGTCACCGCGAGTCCGCCGGACCTCGCCAGAAAGCATCTACTCCACCCCCGCATGCAGCCGTAGGATCCGCCGCACCTCCTCGATGGTCTCCGGCCGTCCCTGCGTGGAGTGCGGCGACCGCACCACCAGCTCGGACTCCACGCCCTCGATGTGCGCGCTCGAGTACTGCACCACGCCGTCGTCGCCGCTCTCGACCGGCCCGTCGCCCTCCACCGAGATGATCGAGTGAGCCTTGACGGTCGGTGCCAGCGGAATACCCTGCAGCGTGCGGACGAAGTTGTTGCGCGGCGACATGTTGTCGACCGCCGAGGGCACGAAGAGGCCGGCCGGGCTGACGGCCGCGTCCGCGTTCCGTGCCAGCTCCGCCCCCAGACCGGTGAGGGCGGAGGGCAGCGTCAGCAGTCGGCGGACGAGGTTGGCGATCATCCGCCGCCCCGCCACGAAGCTGCCCCGGTGCGGCGTGGAGACGAACACCACGCGGGACACGTAGGGCGACGGCTCGACGAACAGGCCGCGCCGGAGCAGATCCCGCGTCTCGTCCTTCAGCGTCAGCTCCGCGAGCGGCTTGCGGCTGGCCGCACTCCAGAAGCGATCGCCGCTGCTGATGACCTGCATCTTCACGAGCAGGCCCCCCTGACTGTGCCCCACGAGCAACATTCGCCGCAGGGCCGGATCCTTGCCCTCGGGATCCAGGTTGGCGACCGCTCCGGTGAGACTCTCCCGCAGGCGCAGCGAGGACAGGGCGATCGGGTTGCCGGAGTCGTACTGGAAGAACCAGAACTGATAGCGCCGTCTGATCTCGGCATCGGCGAAAAGCCGGTTGTACATCTCGGCCCATCGCACGATGCTGGAGCCCGTGCCATGCACGAAGACCACCGGGATGAGGCCTGGCTGGTACGGCGTGGTGGACACGAGCGGTGGCCGGTCGCTGAAGGCCCCGGTGATCCGGCCCAGCAGTCCGAGCATCTCGAGCTCCACGAACGGGATGCCGGTGAACGCGAGCGCCAGCGCCGCGGTCGGCTCGTTCTCGAGCGGCACCTGCTCGCCCGCGATCGAGACCTCCTCGCCCGCCCACGCCAGGTGCAGCTCCAGCGTGGCCGCCAGCGGCTGCCCTTGCACCAGTGCGCTCCGGGCGTTAGGGATCCTGAGTAGCGCCGTCAGCGGTACCCGGACCCTCGGGGCCACCAGGTCGCGGCCGGGCTTGGCCCCCTCGACGGGGCGGATTGCGGCCGCGAGCGGAGCGCCCAGGCCCGGCCATCGATAACGCATCGTCAGGCCGTGCACCGCGAGCGTGGCCGCGGGGACAAGCTGGTGCAGCTCGCGCTCGCCGGCGCGCAGGGAGGCGGGATCGAAGGCGACCGCCAGCGGCCCGAACGGCAGCTCGAACGTGGCGCTCCGCGGCACGACCTCCGAGCCGTCCTCGGAGGTGAAGCCCAGCGCGATCGACCAGTTGTAGATGTCGGCGGCGATCCGCAGGCGGGGATCGAAACGGCCCGGCGCGAGGCCAGTGCCCTCGGGGAAGAGCAGCGCCCACGCGTAGACGGCGGCGGCCAGGTGGTATTCCCGCTTCGCCGCCGCCTTGCCGTGCAGCAGAGAGAGCTCCGCGAGGGCAAACAGCAGGTCGGGGTCACCCTTCCACGCGACCATGGTTCGATGAAGCTCGGCCAGCGCTTCCTCCGGGCGCTCGGCGTAGGCCTCGAAGAGACCGCGCTCGAACAGCACGTTGCGCGTCGGCCAGCTCGGCTGCCCGGTGCTGACGGCGCTCCGGGCGAGGTCGCGCTGGACGATCGTCGGATCGACACGCGTCGCACTCACCGGCCCCGCGCAGGCCGCCACCGCCAGACCCAGCGCGGCGAAGACCCCGAGGCGAAGAGGTCGTCCGGTCTTCATTGCATGCGGCCCGTCAACTCCAGCACCTCGCCGGCGCGAAGGATGCGCACCGTGAAGGGGGCATCGGGGGCCAGCTGGTTCAACGCGTCGCGGATCCTCGCAAGGTTGGCAGCGCTCGCCGGGATCCCCTGGACCGCCAGGAGGATGTCGCCGCCGAGCGGGACCTCCTGACCCGAGATGGTCGCGAGCTGAGTCGCGGGGCGCAGGCCGATCTGGTCGGCGGGCGAGCCCTTGGCGATCGTCTTGACCATGAAGCCGGCGGCGCGATCGGGCAGGTTCAGCAGGTCCGCCAGCTCGTCGGTCAACGTCAGGCCCTCGAGGCCGGACCAGAACGAGCGCTTCTCGAGCAGCAGCTGCCGGGCCGTGTTCAGCGTCACCACGAAGCCCAGCCCCTCGCTGCCGCCGCTCTTGGAGATGTTGTGGCTGACGATCCCGATCACCTCGCCCTTCATGCTGAACATCGGCCCGCCGGAGTTGCCGGTGTTGATGACGGCGTCCGTCTGGAAGAACTCGGCGAGCGGCATGGTGCGGTAGATGGTGTTGGGCGCCCACCGGGCGCTGATGTAGCCGACGCTGAGCGAGTGGCCGAGCCCGTACGGTGCCCCCACGACGATCACCTGCTCGCCGACCTGCACGGTGTTCGTGTCGGCCATCGTGGCCACCCGGGCGCCCGGCGGCACCCGGTCGAGCTTCAGCAGCGAGAGATCGGCTGCGGGTTCGGAGGCCACCACCTGGGCCGTCACCGTCTCGCCGCCGAGGAACTCCACGGAGATCTCGTCCAGCAAGTGGACGACGTGCGAGGCCGTCATGACCTGGCCGTCCGTCGAGATGAGGACGCCCGAGCCCGTCTCCGTGTAGCGCGTCTGGCCGGAGGCCGTCACGTCCCGTCCCCGCCCACGGATCACGACCACCGACGGCTCCACCTTCTGGAACACCTCGCGCACGGTCTGGGCGTCAGCCTGCTCCGCGCGCCCCGTGAGCACCATGCCCACGACCGCTGCGATCAGCACCAGCGCCGCGAACCCGCGATGTCGCCACCTCGTGACCATCTCGAATGTTCCCATCGTCGCTCCTGCGGCCCGGCTACTCGGGCAAGCTGTTGAGGAAGTACATCGCCTGCAGCGCCGCGTTGGGCCTTCCGAACTTGCTGAACCAGCGGTCGTAGATGGTCAAGACCTGCTTGGAGCGATACAGGTCGGCGAGGGCCCGGTTCACGGCCAGACGGAAGTCGCTGTCGTTGCGCCGCATCATCAACCCGTACGGCTCGTACGAGAACAGCACGTCGACGAGGGCGAAGCGGCCGGGAGGGCCGGCCGTCAGGGCCAGGCCAATCAGGATTCCCTGGTCGGACGCGTAGGCGTCGATGCTGCGCGCCTCCAGGGCCGCCAGCCCCTCGGCGTGGTCCTTGACCGGCACCTTGCGCACGGTGACGAACTCCTTGGCCAGGAACTCGGCCAGCGCCTTCTCCGTCGTCGTGCCGGGGACGACGCCGATCCGCCGGTTGGCGAGATCGCCGAGGCCGCGGGGAGCGCCGGCCGCCGTGGTGAGCAGACTGCCCCCGTCCACGAACGTCATCAGACTGAAATCCACCTGCTCCTGGCGTGACAGGCTGGCCGTCGTCGAGCCGCACTCCAGGTCCACGGTCCCTCGCACCACCGCGGGGATGCGCGTCTCCGGAGTGACCGGGACCCAGGTCAGCTTGAGGTCCGTCAGCCCCAGCTGCTTCTGGAGGGCGCCGGCGACGTGAAGGCAGATGTCGATGGAGTAGCCCACCGGTCGCTTGTCCGGGCCGATGAACGAGAACGGCGGCGAGGATTCGCGGTAGCCGAGGGCCAGCGTCCCCGACGTCTTGATCTTCTTGAGCGTGCCGTCCAGCTCCTGCCCGCGCGCCGGACCCACCGACGGGAGCATGAGCACGAACCCGACGAGCACCACCTTCCTCGACAGCCTGCGCAGCATCGACATCATTGCCGTCTCCCTGGAAGGCCCGGCAGCCGGCCTCCGGCTTGTGGTGGGTAAAAGGGTGCCACCACCAGCCGCCGGCGGCGAGCCCGGCGACCACGACGATGGCACCGACCACCAGGACGAGCACGTCTGACCGCATCGCGACGCCCCCAACATCAGAACCGCATGTAGAGCCGCAGGCCGGCCACGACGGTGGTGTCGACGCTCTCGAGACCCGACGAGCCCAGCGTCCTGGTCAGCGCCGGCTCGATCACCTGGAGGTCGACGGTCGCGTTCAGCCACGCCGTGACCGAGGCGTTGTAGAAGATCTCGACCGCATCCTCGCGCTCGAGGCCGAGCCGGAGCTGCTCGCGCAGGAACGGCAAGAAGTTGTCGCTGAACTCGGTGCGGGCCCAGCCGACGCCGAAGGTGTCGTGCGGGCGCCCCGGGACCACGCCCTTGCCGCCGATTCCCATGCTGTAGGAGTACTTGATGGGGTTGGCCTTCCCGTCGGCCGCGCCGAAGTTGAAGAAGACCCCGACGCCGCGCGTGCGGTCGCCCCCGGGGTGCCAGAGGTACTGGTCGAAGCCGTAGAGCATCGCCCAGGTACTGTCCTTCCGATTCGCCGGCTGCACGGGCACGAGCAGCTGCGGGAAGAACCGCTCGAGGATCCGGCGCAGGGCGGGTCCGGGGTCGCCGAGCCGGGGGAAGCGCTCGGTCAGCAGGAAACGGCCAAGATTGCTCGGGTCCTGGTCGAGCGACAGGCGTGTCTTGTCGCTCCACATGAACCCAGCCTTCTGGGCGCCGCGGAGGCCGAACGGGTTGACGGCGACCTGCCCGGTCGCCAGCACCATCACGCCGTCGTCGAATGCCTCCGTCACGTCGTTGTTCTCCACCGTGCCGCTCGGATCGAGCACTAGGGCCGTCAGGACGATCCCCTCCCACGGCAGGACGACGAGGCCGCCGCCGTACGCCGAGAGGGGCACCAGCGCGAGGCTCATGGGGAGGCCGAGCCCCGTATTCAGGAACTGCGTGCGGTAGTTCCCCGCGAACTCGCCGGGAGCATCGAGGGTGAAGATCTTGCCGGCCAGCAGCCCGAGCTTCGGGCTGAGAAACTGCGTGAAGGTCGCGTGCATGAGCCCGGTGCTCGGCTCGTTGGGCTCGGGAACGAGCAAGGCGGTGTTGACCGGCACCATCGCGCCGGAGTCCTGGGAGATGCTCTCGCCGAAGCTGCTGCCGGCCAGGATCTTGAAGAACCCCCCCGGCCAGAGGCCGAGCTTGCCGGTGTCCACGTTGAGCGTGTAGTCGGCGCTGCCCCAGAACTCGACGCCGGTATCGCGCCCACCGCTGAGGACACTCTGGGGCGTCAGCAGCAGGTCGGCGTCGAAGACCACGCCCTTCTTGCCGAGCTCGTCGCGCAGCCCTCCCCAGCTCCCCGTGAGCCGCGGGCGGGACCAGAAATCGCCGCCCCAGGTGTCGGGGACGGCGACCGGCTGGGCGCTGGCCGGTCTTGCAGCGCCCGTCAGGCCGAGGCCGAGCAGAACAAGAAGCACGACGATGCGCATCTCACTTCACCTCGATCGTGATCTTGTGGATGCGACCGGTGAAGCGGTTGTCGCCTTCCTTTTCACCCCCGAACGTGCTGGGCTGCCCGAAGCCCATGTCGTCGATCAGCACGATCACCACGTTGGGGGCGCCCCGGGGCGGCCTGACCTCGAACCGCGACGGGGCCTTCGCCTTGCGGGCGTCGAGCTCGGTGATCGGCGGGTACTGCGGCGGCGCGATAGGTAGGATCGTTCGGTCCACCGGCGGGGTCGGCCGGGCTGGTGCCGCCGGCGTCTGAGCCGCGACGGACGCCGGGGCCCCCGCAACCAGCAACGCCGCCAGCCCCAGCCCGACCGTGTAGGTGTTCGCGGCCTGCTTCATGGTCTCTCCCATCGCGGTGGCCTCACGCACCCTTCACCCAGGTCTGCGTCTCGTAGAAGAAGCCGAGGTGGCCGCGCACCTTGAGCGCCTTGACGATGCCCGGGAATACGAGGATCTTGTCCTGGGCGGCCGCCACGCCGCTCGCCAGGCACGCCACCACCGCCGTCACCAGCGTCACGCATCGCGCTCGACATCTCATCGGTCGTCCTCCTTGCGTGCGCCGCCCCCCCGGCGGCGCCTTCACGACCGTCATTGCGTTGTTCCCCTCTTCGTGCCCGAGCCCATCGGGCTACGAATGCACGAGCCGCACCTCGCGCTGCGGGAAGGGGATCGTCATCCCCTCGCCTTTCAGCGCCGCATAGACGGCGATCGCCAGCTCACTCCGGATCGTGGGCCAGCGTTCGAAGTGGCTCGTCCAGGCACGCAGCTCGAAGTCGATCGCGCTGTCGCCGAAGGCGATCAGTAGAGCCTGGGGTGCCGGATCCTTCAGCACGAGGGGATGTCCCTGCGCCGCCGCCTGCAGCACCGCCACGACCTTCTCGGGCGCGCTGGCATAGGCCACGCTCACGGCGACCTCGATGCGACGTCGGCGGTCGGACAGCGTCCAGTTGGTGACCCGCTCCGTGATGAGCTGCGCGTTGGGGACGATCATCTCGGCCCCCCGCACGGTCCGGACCGTGCTCGCACGGATCCCGATGCGAGTGACCTCACCCAGGAGATCGCCGATCTCGATGACGTCTCCCACGTGGATCGGCCGCTCGAAGAGCAGGAGGAGGCCGGAGACGAAGTTGTTCACGACGCTTTGCAGGCCAAAGCCGAGGCCCACACCGAAGGCCCCGGCCAGAATCGTCAGCTTGGTGAGATCCAGCCCGAGCGCACCGAGGGCCAGCAAGAACCCGAGCGTCAGGACGATGTAGTTCAGCAAGCTCGAGACTGCATACGAGAGACCACGCGTGAGCCGCGTGCGGGGATACACGTCCTCCTGCAGCACGAAGCGGATGAACGCCGAGACCAGGTACGCCGCCCAGACGGTGAGACCGAACTCGAGCACATCGCCCAATGAAAAGGTGATCGACCCACGTCCAAGCTCCGCGGTGAGCAGCGCGCTGGCAAGCGCCACCGTCGGCTGGAAGAGGCCCATGTGGTCCAGGGAGCGGACGGTCCACGCCCAGATCGCCGTCAGTCCCAGCAGACGGTGAGCGCGGCGGGCCAGAAAGTCCCGATGGTAGTGGACGATCCGGAGCAGCCGCAGCGGCCACACCAGCAACGTGAAACCGACCACGCCCGACGCCGCCCGGACGGCGCCCTTGAGTGTCAGCGCCAGGGCGCCGCTGGCCAGGAGGCCCGAGGCCAGCAGTCGAGCCATAGGCATGTAGCCGACGGCCGCCGCCGTGAGTCCGGCGGCGAACAGAAGAAGGACGATACCCGCTGCCACTCGCAGCAGGTGTCGCTGGTCCCCCTCCGCCTCTTCCGTGGATCGGCGCCGGAGCGGTCCGATCGTCAGTGCGCACCCCAGCGCGACCACCCCTGCCAGCGTTTCCACCGCGAGGATCGCCTGGTCGAGCATCGGCGCGCCACCGACGACTTGTCTGAGGCTGTCGAGGGCGAAGAGAGCGGCCACCGTGTAGACCGCGGGCATCAGCCTTCGGTCGACCGTCGGCCTCGTCAGCCGGATCGCCAGCGCGAGCGCCAGCACGGCGAACAGGCTCCGCAGGCCGGGAGGTGTCTCCGAAAAGGGCGCGGAGGCAACGAGCGCCGGGAAGATGAGCGCCATGGCATACGGGCGCTCGAACACTGCGAGGCCGGGCGAGTCGTCACCATCCAGCGTGCGCCGCCGGTGCACCCGCCGGCGCGCGGCACCGAACGCCAGGGCCAGCGCCGCGAAGCTCACGGCGTGCAGTCGCGCTTCCCGCAGATCGCCGACGTAGAGGACGAGATCGTTCCACCGCGCGGCGGCGACGTCGCGGAAATGACTCCCCAGGGTAGCCCGCGCAGCCGTCCACGCCTGCGCGTCCAACAGCGGCGGGCTGTCCCGCGAGAGGATTCCCCCCACAGCGCGCTGTTGCGCCTGGAGGAGCAGCGCCACCGCCGCCCCTAGCCGAGTCACGTCCTGGGCAACGGCGCCTTGAAGGTCCAGGACCCCGGTGCGCTCTGCCTCGAGCGACGCCCGGGCCGCGTCGATGGCGGCCAGAGCCTCGTCGATCTGCGCGAGGAGTTGGTGCGAGGCTCCGGTCGCCACCGCGGTGTCCAGGGTCTGGCGCCAGGTCGTCTCGATCTCCGCCAGACGGCCGAGCGCTTTCTGCAGATGGGTCGCACGGAGCGTGAGCATGCTCAGCCACCGGCTGCCCTCGAGCTGCCGTCGCTGCCAGAGCTGCTGCTGCGTCTGGAGCATGTCGAGCGTGGGCTGGCTCCGCAGGAGCGTCCCTAGGGTCGCCAGCTCGAGATCGAACCGCTGGCGCAGCTCCGGCAGGCGTTGCCGGATCGTCTCGAGCTCTCCACTCGGCGCCATCGCGTTGGTCAAGCTCCGCAGGACATCCGGAAGCTGCGCAGCCCGTGTGGCGACCTCGGTCATCGGGATCCCGACCGAGGGCACCGCGGGCGGCGCCGTCGCGGGGGCCATCGGATCCGTCCCGCGGGCAGCGGAACCAGGCACGAGGACGAGGACGACCGCGAGGGCGATCAGCACACCCGTCACGACGGGCCGGCGGATCACCAGGGCGAACAATCCCGCGTTCTCGTGTCGCCGACTCTCATGTGGCTCCCATTTTCTTCAGCCACGTAGTCCCCACCCGAGCATCAAAAGCCCGGTCGCCGCGATCCAGCTCCCCGCCACCCGCACGGCCACGCGGGTCCACGGGCATTTCAGCGAGACCACGAGGCCGGCCCCGAGCGACACCACCACGAAGACCGCGCACGCGACGCCGGCGCCGCCCAGCGCGCCGAGACCGGCCTGGGTCAGGACACCGCCGTTCAGCGCGCCGTGGAGCACACCGAGCACGACGGCGACCGCGACCACCCCGTCGCGCGGCAGCGGGCTGGCCGCCGCGGCCAGCGCGCCCAGAGCGACAGTCGTGGTCGCGGCCGTCAGGGGCCCGGCCCATGGCCACTGAACCGCTGGGCCGACGGCGATACCGACCGCCCACGCGAGGGGGAGCGCCAGCAGCACGGCCCGGCCCACGGCCTCGCCTCGCAGGCCGGCCCAGAGTGTCAGCGCGAGCACGGGCAGCAGATCCTCCGGCGTCGCGAACAGATGCACGATGCCGTCGTAGAACGGGCCGAATCCGGTGGTGACGACGTGCCCGTGGGCCAGCTGGGGCGTGGCCGCCACGCCGAGCGCTACCAGCCCGACGATCCGGCCGTCCGGGAGGCGCATCTCAGGCGAGGCCCAGCACGAGGAACAGAAGCCCCGCCGCCGCGACGCCCGCGCCCGCCACGCGCAGCGCCACGCGGCCCGCCGCCCAGCGGTGCACGAGCCCGATCACGATGCCGACGGCGTGGATGCTCCCCGTCGCGACGACGAAGCCGAGGCTGTAGAGCAATCCGCTGGCGCCGTCCGGCAGCTCGGTGCCGTGAGCGTGCCCGTGGAACAGCGCGAAGACCGCCACGAGCGCCGCCGCCAGCACCGCGGGCGGGCGCGCCTCGCGGAGCACGGCGGTGCCGAGCGCGACGGCCGAGAGCGCGATTCCGAGCTCGACGCCCGGCACGTGCAGGCCCAGGAGTCCGAGCATGCCGCCCAGCGCCATCACCACGGGAAACGTGATCGGCAGCAGCCAGAGCGCCGGGACGCCCAGCTGCGCTCCCCAGAGCCCGACCGCCAGCATCGCGACGACGTGGTCAGGGCCGGAGATCGGGTGGACCAGCCCGCTGACGAGCCCCGCGACCTCGCCGCCCGGGACGTGAGCCAGAGCCTCGCCGGGCCAGAACGCCAGCCCGAGGCCCAGCAGCGGCGCAACGTCGCGTGTCGTCGCGCTCATTTGGCGGGGCTGTACCAGATGGGCGAGGTGTAGGCGCGCTCCTGCAACATCATCGTGGTACCGGGCAGAGGCTTCACGCCGAAGCGCTTGGCGTCGTAGGCGGTCCACCGCGGCGTCGGGATCTCGAGGACCCGCGCATAGTAGAAGGCCCGGAGCGCGGGATCGAAGTCCGGGTCCGTCCAGGTCATGATCAGCTCCGGGGCGCCGATCGTGTTCGTCCAGGTGGCGTTGGCGAGGTCCACCGTGGTGCCGACCGGTGGCACCTTGCCGTTGGCGCCGGGCTTGCGCGTGTCGGCGTTGGCCCACACCACGTCGTGGACCTTCTCCTGCACCGCGCCGCTCTTGTCCACCCAGCCCTTGACGATCTGGATCCGATCCAGGTTGGCTCCGATCGGGTCCTTGAGGGCGGCGACGAGGAACGTCGGCGCCTTGCCTTGCAGCGCCGGGGAGAGCTCGCCACCCATGGGCACGCCCTTGGTGTAGCCGATGGCCGCCGGCAGGCGGTTGTTGGCATCCGACCGCTCGAAGTCCCACCCGCCGAAGAAGCGCACGACCATGCGGGGACCCGTGGTAGCGTACGTCTCGCGGCGCTTCATCGCGTCGAAGATCGCCTCGCGCGTGTTCTCGGTCGCCCACACCGCGGCGTAGCCGGACGAGGAGACCTCCCAGTCCATGACGGTCACGCCGGCCTTGGCATTGGCGAAGAAGGTCTTGGTCATGCGCTCCGCGCTGGGCTCCTGCGGCGTGGTCTTGCCGAAGAAGTTCTCCTCTTCCATCGCGGCCAGGCCGGTGTGCGCGTCGCTGCTGCCGATGAGGCCAAACTTGTAGGGGTTCGTGCCGAGCTGGGCTTCGAGCCTGAGGCCGTTCTTGAGCGCCGAGCGCGCGTACTCGAACTCGAGCATGTCCCGCGTCTTCGCCACGCTGCCGTCGAGGTTGCCCTTGTCCCACTTCTCGAACGCGGCGAACTCGTCGTTGGGCGAGAGGACGGGATGGCTCTCGCCGTCGCCCTTGGTCTGGGTGACCTCGTAGAGCCGCTCCCACCGGGCGCGCGTCTCGACGTACTGGCGGTCGAGCTTCTTGCCGAAGGCCTCGACCGTGGGGAACATGAGGCCGTTGCTGAGATTGCCGTTGTGGGCGATGGCCAGCACCTCGCTGCCGGTCTTCTCCGCGGTGGCCGCCATCCACTTCCAGAGATCCACGGGATTGTCGCTGCCGGCCGGCGGAAACGTGGTGAAGGGCTCGACCAGGCCGGCCTGCGTCCCGTTGCCGCGGAAGATCACGTTGCGATGCAGGTTGTTGCCGCCCGTGTTCGAGGTCCACTCGTACCCGATGAGCGCGGTGAAGCGTCCCGCGTCGTTGTAGGCCTCGGCCGCCTTGATCGTCTCCTGCCAGGCCGAGCGGTAGGCCGACGTGCCGGGGGCGTAGATCAGCGCCTTCGGAAACTTCCCCTGGGAGAACGCGACGATGATCTCGATCGCCGCCTCGGCACCCTTGCCCGAGTGGATCATGTCGTGCCAGCGACGGCCCGTCGGATCGGCGAGCAGCTCGGGCTTCCCCGCGAGCAGGTCCGGGAAGAACCCCATGTTGTCGGAGTGGTCGGCGACGACGAGAAAGTCGAGCGGGCGCGAGAGCTTGGCCTTCTGGCCGCTCGACGCATCGATCTCCTCGCCGCGGGCAAACCGGTAGGCGTCCCGCGGCGTGAGGCGGGCGCCGAAAGCGCCCGCGTCGAACGAGAACGAGGTGTGCAAGTGCGTATCGCCGAAGAGAGGCCGCGTGGGGAAGTTGCGGCCCACATAGGGTGAGTACGCGGGCTTGGCGGCCGACCGGGCCGCCTTGTCCTTGTCGAGCGTCCCGGCATCCTGGGCAAGGGCGGCCATCCCCGGCCCGAGCACGAGTGTTGCCGCGAGCGCGATGCGGAGACCGTTCATGGGCGTGAGATCCTTTCTCGGTTCAACGCGTTGCCGCCCTGGCGGCCCGCGGTGGGATTGGTCGCTCGACGATCACGAGGTGGCGTTCGAGGAGCCGCTGGTACATGGCCTCGAGCCGCTGCGCGCGGCGGGCGCCGAGCACGTCGCGGACCACCTGCTCGCGCACCGCGTCCAGCGCGGGCAGGCGCCCGGGCGTGCGCTGCGTGACGAGGACCAGGTGCACGCCGTAGCCGGACTCCACCGGGCCGGCCCAGCGGCCCGGCGGCAGCCCGAGCACCCGGTCGGCGAACGTCTCGCCGAACAGCGCGGCGACGTCGCGCCGGGGGGTCAGCTCGACCTCGTCCGGGAGCAGCCGCAGCGGATCACCCAGCCCCGAGAGGTCGGCGCCGGGGCCGAGCGCGGTGAGGCTCGTCAGCAGCGCCTGGGCCTCGGCTTCCGCCGCCCGGCCCCGCCGAGCTCGGCTCACCAGGACGTGCCGGAAGGCCACGTCCGGGTCGCGGCGGAACGCGTCGGGGTGGGCATCGAGCCAGGCCTGCAGTTCCGCGTCCGAGGGCGACGCCGTCTGGCCGTCGTCCTCGACCAGGAATTCGAGCTTCTGCCGCAGCCGGCGCCGGATCAGTGTGTCGTCGCGGTCGAGCCCCAGCCGGCGGGCCTCACGCGCGGCGATCTCCTCGCGCACGTGGTCGTCGATCAGTCCCCCGAGCTCGCTCTCCGTCGGCGGTCGTTGCCGCATGCGGGTGAAGCCGACCGTCAGGTGCTCGATCTGGCTCGCGCTGACGACGATCCGTCCGGGCTCACCGGCAGGCGGGCCGCCCCACTGAAAGAGCAGGAAGAGCCCGGCACCCGCGGCCAGGAACTGGACCATCGGTTCCCGCAGGAGCGCCTTGAGCTTCGGCACCACACGTGTCATCCCATCACCAGCGCCGACAGCCGCTGCGCGAACCACAGGCCGGCGACGATCCCCATGGCGTAGACGGGCACGGGCGCGATCCAGGCCGGCCACCGCACGTCCAGCGCCCGCCACGACGCGACGAGGCCGAGGATCAGCGCGACGAACGCCACCTGGCCGACCTCGACGCCCACGTTGAAGAACAGCAGCGCGGCCGGCAGGGCCGCGAACGACAGGCCGAGCCCGGTCAATGCGGTGGCGAAGCCGAGCCCGTGCACGAGCCCGAAGGCCCCGGCCACGATCGCGGGCTGACGCACGGCGAGCGACGCCTCGCCGCGGCGCGCACGGACGACCTCGCCGGCCAGGAACACGATGCTCAGCGCGATCGCCGCGTTGAGCGGCGGGGCCGGCACCTCGATGACCCCGAGCGTAGCCACGGCCAGGCTGACGCTGTGGCCGATCGTGAACGCCGTGATCGTCTGCAGGAGCCGCCAGCCCCGTCCACCAACCAGGAGCAGCAGCCCCAGCACGAACAGCAGATGGTCGACGCCGAGCAGGATGTGCTCGACGCCGAGGCCGAGATACGTCAGGGCGACGGCGGTCGTGCCGGCGGCCGCCACCGTGAAGCGGGGTCGCCCGGGCCTGAGCAGCTCGGTGATGGTGCGGCCGTCGGTGAGCTCGATCCGGACCAGCACGTCGGTGAGCGTCGCCTCGAGTCCGGCCACGGCGAGGGTCTTGCCGCCCAGTCCGCCCTCGCAGAGGAGCGTCATCCGGTCGAGGAACGAGCCCGGAACCGACTGCGTGAGGCGCTCGCCCTCGGTCCGGCAGGAGGCCGGGAAGACGGGATCGATGGCGAGGCGATATTCCCCCCGGGCCGGCTGTTTCCACAGGACGCGGTAGCGGTCGGGGGCGGTCTCCCGCAACTGCAGGTAGCCCGGCCGCAGCTCGTGAGCGGCGACCGGGGTGGCTGCAACGGCGCCCAGTAGGCTCGCCACGCAGACTCCCACCATCGCTCCCGGGGCCGCTCGCAAGGTCACGGCAAATCTCCGGACGCCCCTGTCATGACGTGGCGCGCGCACTCAGAACGGCGTGCAGGCGCCGAACACCAGGAACGCGTAGTCGTGGTCCACGACGCCGGCCGACATGTTGCCAGTGCCCCCGTCGATGACCAGGCTCCAGGCGCGCCCCTCCTGACCGCCGTGCATGATGATGCGGCCGTTGGAGCGCTCGAAGTGGGCGATCGGTGCCGTGCGCTGGTCCGCGCCCGCGCCGCTCATCGTCTTCTTCGCGAAATCGAGCTTGATGAACCGTGGGAGGTTCACGTTCTCCGGCGTGCGCCGGTGGCACTCGCCCGTCGCGTCGCACTCCATGATCTCGGTGGCCGCGCACATGAGCGGCACCGAGCCGTCGAAGGCCGCCGCCGCGGGCGCGGCCGGCACGCCCAGAGCCAAGGCCAGACCGAGCGCTCCGAGTGTCTTGTTCATGATCATTTCACCGTGTAGCCGCGGCCGGAGAGGCACGCGGCCAGCGCGCGGTTGTACGCGGAGCTCGCCTGGGCCTGGGCGGCCTGCTGCTGCGATACCTGGCTGGAGTACGCCTGTTGCGACTGCGCTTGCTGGTCGCGGCGCTTCATCCCCCCGAAGAGGCCGCCCATGGCGGCACCGGCAGCTGCGCCCTTGCCCGCATCTCCGGCAATGGCGCCCCCGACGGCGCCGAGCGCCGCCCCTCGGGCAGCACCCTGCACGACTTGCCCCTGCGGCGCAGTCGACGGTGGCGGTGGCGGCGGTGCGGCCGCGGCCGTCGTCGGATCGAAGCCCGTCTGCTGGACGGCCCACGTGTGGCACTGATAGCGATCCTGCTGCTGCTGCTGGGGGCTCTGTCCCCGTTCGGGATAGACGTACATCTGCTGCGCCAGGGCAGCCGGCGGCACCGCCAGGGCGACGACGAACGCACCCGCGACGACGCGTCTCATCGACGTGCTCTTCATCTCGATGACCTCCACTCTCACGCTCCGGGTTCGACTAGGGTTCACGAGGCGGGTCGTCCTCGGTCAATGCCGATCACTGGGGTGGATTCACGCCACGTTCGCCCTCGGTTCTCTTCGACTCGGATTCGTCGACGCCTCGACATGTAGCCGGCCGGATCGTGCATGGGGTGTGCCAGACGCAGCGAGTCGGTATCTTCGCAGAACGCGACATGAGTTCATGGCTTTGCCCATCGAACGCGGCTCGAGTGGCGCGGGCGTGAGTGCGGCCGCCACGGCATGCGGTGGCGGCCGCCACACGAAATGGTGGTGGCGCCCGGACGGCGCACCACGTCATCCTCTCTGGCGTCTGGTGATGGAACGGTGCGAAATCGCTCGGCATTACGGACTACGATCGGCGAACGCCCCGGGGGATGGCCCAGCCCCCGCGGGTTCGGCGTACCTACCACATATCCGGGGCGGTCTGCGGAATCCTGGGCTATTGTTTGAGTCCGGCGGAGGAGGCGGGAGAGGACCGTGAAGGTTCCTGGCCCAGCCAGGGGGCTCGCTTGAGTGACGAGTTCGAGCTGCTCGTTGCAGGACTCTCGAGGCGGTTCATCACGGCCGCCCCGGAGGACGTCGAGCGCCACCTGGAGGATGCTCTTGGTCTCGTGGGAACGTTTGCCGGCGCCGACAGCGTCACGATCGGTCAGCGCTCGAGCGAGGGCTCTTTCCGCCGGACGTGCCAGTGGGTCCGCAGCGGCTTCGAGCGGATCCAGGGTGAGCAGCCGGAGCGCCCCTACCCCTGGTCGGCCAAGACGGTCTTCGTCCGTGGCGAGCGGCTCGTTCTCCACCGGCTCGACGACTTGCCCCAGGAGGCAGCCGGTGACCGCGCCTCCCTGACCGCCCTGGGGGTCAAGTCGCTGGCGGTGTTCCCCCTCCTCGCCGGGAAGACCGTCATCGGGGCGCTCTCGCTCGCCACGCTCGGGGAGGCTCGTTCCTGGCCGCCGGAGCTGGTGAACCAGCTCGGGCTCGCGGCCGACCTCTTCGGCGCCGTCCTCGGCCGCCAGCAGGCTCACGAGAAGCTGACCTGGCACCTCGATTTCGAGCGACTGATCGCCGACGTGTCGGCCACTCTCCTGCATGCGGCACCCGGGGCCGTGGACGACCACATCCTCGACGCGCTCGCCCGCCTGGGCGCTCTGCTCGACCTGGACCGCAGCGTGGTCCGCCAGCGCGAGCACGATGAGAGCCGCTTCGTCAGCACGCATCGGTGGGTCCGCGAGGGCCATCCCGAGTGGAGCTTCGCGGATGTGGATCCCGAAGCGGAGTGGCCGTGGATGATGGCTCGACTCGGCCAGGGCCTTCCCTTCATATTCGCTCGACCCGCCGAGCTGCCCCCGGAGGCGACGAGCGAGCGCCAGTCCGCCGAGAGCTTCGGCCCGAAGGCCACGGTCGTCCTGCCACTGAGCGTCGGGGGGGGCGTCGTCGGCTACGTCACGTTCGCTTCGATGTCCCGCGAGCGGTCATGGCCCCCCGACGTCGTCGATCGCATGGGCCTGTTCGCCCAGGTCCTCAGCAGCGCCATCGCCCGCAGGCGCGCTGACGTCGCCCTCAGCGCCTCACTCGCCGAGAACGAGCGCCTGCGGGAGCGCCTGGAGGCCGAGAACGTCTACCTCCGGGGCGAGGTCAAGAGCGTCCTCGACTTCGACGAGATCGTCGGCCGCAGCCCCGCCATCCGCGCTGTATTGCACCGGGTGGACCAGGTGGCGGCGACCGACGTTCCGGTGCTCCTTCTGGGCGAGACCGGCACGGGCAAAGAGCTGATCGCACGGGCGCTCCACGAGCGCAGTGGCCGGAGCGGCCGGCCCCTCATCACGGTGAACTGTGCGGCGCTGCCATCCACGCTGATCGAGAGCGAGCTGTTCGGCCACGACAAGGGCGCGTTCACCGGGGCCACCCGGTCGCGGCCCGGGCGCTTCGAGCTGGCCAACGGTGGCACGCTCCTCCTGGACGAGATCGGCGACCTCGAGCTGAGCCTCCAGGCCAAGTTGCTCCGGGCCCTGCAGGAGGGCGAGATCCAGCGCCTGGGCTCCTCCCAGCTCCTGAAGGTGGACGTCCGCGTCATCGCCGCCACCAACCGCGACCTCGACGCCGCCATCCGTGAGGGCCGCTTCCGCGAGGATCTCTACTATCGGCTCGGCGCGTTTCCCATCGAGGCGCCGCCGCTGCGGGACCGGCGGGAGGATATTCCGCTGCTGGTCTGGCACTTCATCCAGTCACGCCAGCGGACGCTCGGACGGCGGATCACCGAGATTCCCGATTCGGCGATGAACGCCCTGGTCGCCTACGATTGGCCGGGCAATGTGCGGGAGCTGCAGAGCGTGATCGATCGCGCGCTGATCCTGTCCACCGGGCCCACCCTCCACCCGGAGGAATCGCTCAGGGCGTCCCCCACCCGGGCCAGCCAGGCCGCGCGTCGGCCCGAGACGCTGCGCGACGCCGAGCGCCTTCAGATCATCAGCGTGCTCGAGCGCTGCGGCTGGATCATCGAGGGGCGCGGCCAGGCAGCCGACCGGCTGGGCCTGCAGCCCAGCACGCTGCGCCACCGGATGCGCAAGCTCAACATCAAACGGCCGCCTGCGCACTGACCCGCCGCCGCCCGGGACGCCGGGGCGGCGTCAGGCGCCCCAGGGGCCCCCCACTCGTCCCGCCCTGGATCGGTCGGCACACGAGGCCCCGGCCGGAGCATGCGGTCAACTCGCCCGGGACGAGGCGAGCTGGCGGGCCCGGGGCCCTGTCCCCTGATCGACCCCCTCCCGTGGGGGGAGGGCCCCGGGCCCTTACAGATAGCCCAACCTGTTGTTGACAGCCGGGGATTGCTGTACAGTGTCGCGCAATTCGGTCACCGGTTACCACACTTCAACGGCTCGTCAGCTCGATCGCCAATGGGGAGGTATACGCAATGCAGCTACGACGCTTCTCCTGGCCCACCCACCTGGTCGCCGCCCTTGTCCTGTCCCTCGTCGCCACTGCCGCAGCGCCGCCGGTCGCCGACGCGCAGGCGCCCAAGAAAGGCGGCACGCTCCGTGTCTCGTACGGCAACGACATCGCCAACCTCGATTTCCACACGGCGCCCGGCTACGAAATGATGTGGGTCGCGATGAATGTCGGCTGTGGCCTCATCGACATCACCCCCGACGGCAAGTTCGTCGGCGATGCGGCGGAGTCCTGGCAGGTCGCGCCCGACGGCCTCATGTACACCTTCAAGCTCCACAAGAACATCCTCTTCCACGACGGCACCAAGGTCGATGCCGCCGCCGTCAAGTTCAGCATCGACCGACTGATGGACCCGGCCACCAAGTCCGGGATGCGCAGCTTCTTCGACTCGGTGCACAGCACCGAGGTCCTCGACCCTCTCACCCTGCAGGTCCGCATGAAGCAGCCCTACGCGTTCATGCTCCACATGCTGGCGGCGTACCGCACTGGCCTGGTGATCTACTCGCCGACCGCCACGCAGAAGTACACCGTGGAGGACCGCAAGATGGGCAAGCCGGAGGCGATCCCGGGCTGCGGGCCGTTCCGGCTCGTCGAGTGGGTGAAGGGCACCCACCTAGTGATGGAGCGCTTCGACAAGTACTTCAAGCCGGGCCGGCCGTTGCTGGACCGGATCGTGATCCGCACGATCAAGGACCCCATCACCGAGATGGCCGCGTTCAAGGCGGGGGAGGTCGACTTCATCGCGTCCTTCTCGCCCGAGCACGTGGACACGCTGAAGGCGCAGAGCCCGAACGCCAGCATCATGACGGGCAAGGAAACGACGCCGATGGTGGCGGCGATGAAGGTCACCGTTCCCAAGGACGGCAAGCCGATGTCCAAGGAGCGGGCGCCGCACCCGATTTTCGGCGACCTGCGGGTCCGCAAGGCGATCGGCTGCTACGGGATCGACCGTAACGAGATCGTGAAGATCGCCTTCAAGGGCCAGGCGACGCCGTGGGTGGCGATGGCGCCGCCCGGCACGCTGGAGTCCATCGATCTCAACGCCAAGTGCCCGTACGACCAGGCCAAGGCCAAGGCCCTGCTGAAAGAGGCCGGCTACGGCCCGGGGGGAAAGCCGCTCACCTTCGAGATCATGGCCGATACCGAGAAGTCCGTCTTCAACGTGATCGCCACGGTGATCAAGGACCAGCTGGCGCGCATCGGCGCCACCGCCAACATCCGGGTGCTCGACAAGGTCTCCTGGATGAACACGACGCTGAACGACGGGCCCTGGGACATGTACGTCGAGGATCTGCTCTCGCTGCTGACGATCGACTCCAACGGGTACCTGTCGAACTCGACCTCGACCTGGAGCCACCCGCGCCACAACGACAAGAAGGTCGACGACTTCTATGCGCGCTACGCCCGGGAGATGGACGCGACCAAGCGCCAGGCGATCGGCCGGGAGCTGCTGGAGTACATGGTCGACAACGTGTACTGGAACAATGTCTCGGGCTCGCCGTTCTTCATGGTGGCCCAGCCGTGGGTGAAGGGCTACACGTACAACGCCGAGTTCGAGGTCGACTGGGAGACGGTCTGGCTGGACAAGTAACGACCTGACCGCACGAGCATCCGCGGCGCCCGGCCGGGCGCCGCGGATGCAAGGTGGACGATGCGCACCTATTTCATCAAGCGACTGCTCGAGATGGTGCCGACGATCCTCATGATCACCCTCGTGGTGTTCATCATGATGCGCTCGATCCCCGGCGACCCGGTCGTCGCGATGCTGGGCGACGCCTACACCCAGGAGGACGCGGAAAGGGTCCGCCACGACTATGGGCTCGACAAGCCCGTCGTCGTCCAGTACCTGATCTGGCTCGGCAAGCTGGTCCAGGGCGACTGGGGGACGTCCATCCTGAGCGGCCGGCCGGTGCTGCAGGACGTGATGATCCGCCTGCCGGTCACGTTCGAGCTCATCGTGCTGTCCATGGGGGTGGCGCTCGCCATCGCCATCCCGGCCGGCATCATCGGCGCGTTGCGGCAGAACACCTGGGCCGACTACACGGCCACCTCGGTGGCCATGATCGGCGTCTCCATCCCCGAGTTCTTCATCGGCGTGCTCCTGCTGCTGATCTTCTCGATCGGGCTCGGGGGCTGGCTGCCCAGCTCGGGCTGGGTCTACCTGCCCGGCACGTGCCCGACCATGGTGTGCGGGGTCAGTCTCTGGGGCAACCTGCAGCACGTGCTCATGCCGGCCCTGGCCCTCGGGGTGGGGCGGGCAGCCCTGCTCACCCGACTGCTGCGGGCGAGCATGCTGGAGGTCATCCGCACCGAGTACGTCACCACCGCGCGCGCCAAGGGGCTGGCCGAGAAGCCGGTCGTGTTCAAGCACGCGCTCAAGAACGCGCTCATCCCGACGATCACCGTCATGGGTCTGCAGGTGGGCTTCCTCATCGGGGGCGCCATCGTGGTGGAGACGCTGTTCGCCATGCCGGGGCTGGGCACGTTCGGGATCGATGCCATCATCGCCCGTGACTACCAGCAGGTGCAGGGCTTCGCCCTCATCACGGCCTTCGCCTTCGTGGGGATCAACCTGCTCGTCGACCTGACCTACACCTTCCTGGATCCGCGGATCCGGTACGCCTGAGGGAACCATGGTGAAACCCATCAGTGGGGGCAGCCTCCGGGAAGCCGAGCTGCCGGTCTCCGGGGTGGCGTGGCGGGCTCCCGCCGCACGCTCGGAGTCGCCGTTCGTGCAGGGTCTACGACGGCTGCGGCGCAGCATGACGGCGCTCATCGGCGCCGGCATTGTCGCCGTGCTCCTGGTCGTCGCCCTCTTCGCCGATGTGCTGGCGCCGTTCAGTCCGACCGACACCGACCAGACCACGACCTTCGCGGCACCGAGCTGGGAGCACCCGCTGGGCACCGACCAGCTCGGCCGCGACATGCTGAGCCGGGTCATCCACGGCACCCGCATCTCGCTCATCGTGGGGGTGTCCTCGGTGCTGCTGGCCCTCTTCGTGGGGGTGCCGTTCGGGATGATCGCCGGCTACTACGGCGGCCAGGTCGACCGGCTCGTCATGCGGGTGATGGACCTGATCCTGGCCTTCCCGATCTACCTGCTCGCCATCATTCTGATGGTCATCTTCACGCCGACGGCAGGGCTGCTGGGCACCATGAAGGTCACCGGCGCCATCGCCATCGTGCGCATCCCGATCTACGCGCGGCTGGTCCGGGGCAGCGTGCTGTCGATCAAGGAGAAGGAGTACGTCGAGGCCTGCCGCGCGCTCGGCGTGCGCGACCCCTGGATCCTGTTCCGCCACGTGCTGCCCAATTGCCTGGCGCCCATCATCGTGACCACCACGCTCGGCATCGCGACCTCCATCATCGTGGAGGCCACGCTGTCGTTCCTGGGTCTGGGCACCCAGCCGCCCACGCCGAGCTGGGGCTGGGACCTCAAGGCCAACGTGGCGTTCATCCAGGCCAACATGTGGCTGTCGCTGTTCCCGGGTCTGGCCATCTTCGTGACCGTGCTGGGATTCAACCTCTTCGGCGACGGCCTGCGGGACGCGCTCGACCCAAGGCTGAAGTAACCGACTTCCGATTCGCGAGGGAGTGGATATGAAGACTACGATCCGGATGCTCGCGGCGGTGGCAGCCGTCCTGCTGGCCGGTCACGCCCCGGCCTGGGCCCAGGCGGGGAAGGAAGTGGTGTTCGGGGGGGCGATCTCGCAGACCGGGCAGTACGCCGAACCGGCCGGCCGACAGGTGAACTCGATCAAGCTGTGGGTGGACGAGGCCAATGCCCGCGGCGGCCTGCTCGGCCGCAAGGTCAAGCTGATCCTGCTCGACGACAAGTCCGACACCCAGACCGCCATCAAGCTCTACGAGAAGCTGATCACCGAGGACAAGGTGGACGTACTGCTGGCGCCGTACTCCAGTGGAATCACCGAGGCGGTGGCCAACGTGAACGAGCGGTACAAGATGCCGTTCGTGGCGTATGGGGCCGCCTCCACCCCGATCTGGGAGAAAGGTCGCAAGTACATCTTCAACATCGTGGCGGTCGCCGAGGACTACCAGAAGGGCGCCGTGCACCTCGCCCAGCAGATCGGGGTCAAGAAGGCCGCCGTGATCGGGCAGGACAGCCTGTTCCCCCGCCAGTCGGGCAAGGGCGCCAAGGAGTGGGCGAAGAAGCTGGGCATCGAGATCGTCGTCGACGAGAACTATCCGGTCAAGCTGACGGATTTCACGGCGCTGCTGCAGAAGATCCGGGCCGCCGGCGCCGAGGCCATCTTCTCCAACAGCTACTTCGCCGACTCGGCCGCCCAGCTGCGTCAGCTGCGCGAGCAGAACATCAACCTCAAGCTCTTCTCCAGCACGGTGGGACCGGGGCTGCCGAACTTCCCCGAGCAGCTGGGCAACACGGCCGAGTACGTGCTCGGCTTCAGCCAGTGGGAGCCGCTGCCCAAGATCCTCAAGAACCCGGGCATGGAGGAGTACATCGCGAGCTACGAGAAGCGCTACGGCGAGAAGCCCAACTACCATGCCGGCGGCGCCTACGGAGCGCTACAGGTGACCGCGGCGGCGATCAAGAAAGCCGGCAGCTTCGACAACGAGAAGATCCGCGATGCGCTGGCGACGATCGACGTTGTCACGATCTACGGCCGCTACAAGGTGGACGCCCGGGGGATGAACGCCGCCGAGGGCATGACCTTCCAGATCCTCAAGGGCCAGCGCCGGGTCGTGTGGCCGGACAAGTGGGCGGAGACGAAGCCCGAGCTGCCGATGCCGGAGTGGAGCAAGCGGTAGCCTCGCAGGTCGAGCGGCCGCTCCGGATGAGGGGCCGGGAGTCGCGCCAGCGCTCCCGGCTTTTCGTTGCCTGCCGGATCCGCGGATCGACGGGACACCCCTGACCCATGGAACGCAGCGACGTCCGCAGCCTCTACCTCCTGGGCGGCTTCCTCGCCCTCGCCTACGCCCTGCCCTTCGTAATCGGGTTGTCGGCCGGCACCGTACGGGCCGACGCCCTCTGGCTGTCCAACCTGGTCGTCGTCGTCCTCAGCGGCCTCATGCAGGGCGGCGTCTACGCGATGTTCGCGGTCGGCCTGACGATGATCTTCGGCGTGATGCGGATCATCAACGCTGCCCACGGCGAGATGGTCATGATGGGGGCCTACCTCACCTGGGTGTCGTTCTTCTACCTGGGCGTCGATCCCCTGCTCGCCCTGGCGCTCACGCTGCCGCTGGCGTTCCTGTTCGGCATGGCCGTGCAGCGGGTCCTCCTGGACGCCACCGTCGGCCAGCCCGAGCTGACCGCCCTCCTCGTCACCTTCGGGCTCGGGCTGGTCATGATCTACACCGCCGAGCTCATCTTCACGACCGACTTCCGCACGATCCCCTACGCGCCCGGCTCCATCCAGCTCACCAGCCGCATCTCCATCGGCCAGAACCGCGTGATCAGCTTCGCGATGGCGGTGGTGATCACCACCACCGTCTTCCTCTTCCTGAAGTTCTCCCGCCTGGGCAAGGCCGTGCGGGCCACCGCGATCAACGCCGAGGTGGCGATGGTGTGCGGGATCGACGTGCGGCGGATCTACCTGTTCACGACCGCCCTGGCCGCGGCGCTGGCCGCGGCCGGCGGGGCGCTGGTGTCCATCCAGTTCGGCTTCAACCCCGAGACCGGCGTGCTCTACACCCTGCAGGCGTTCGCCATCATCGTGCTGGGCGGGCGCGGCCACTACGTGGGAGCGCTGCTGGGCGGCCTCATGCTCGGCGTGCTCGAGAACCTGGTCTCGCTGATGGTGCCGAACGGCACCGCGATGGTCGAGCTGGCCGCGTACGGATTGCTGATCTTCGTGCTGCTGATCCGCCCGGGCGGCCTCATGGGCGTCAAGGAGGGCTGAGGCATGGCCCGCCGCGAGCACGCGCGCAACCTGGTGCTGCTGGGCCTCCTGGCGCTCGGCCTGGCCCTGCTGCCGGACGCGCTGACCGTCTACATCCGGTCGTTCGCCCTGTTCACCATGATGTACGTGGTGCTGGCGCTCTCCTGGAACATCATCAGCGGCTTCACCGGCTACACCTCGTTCGGTCACGTGGCCTTCTACGGCATCGGCGCCTACGCCTGCGCCATCCTCGTCGCCGACTACGGCTGGCACTGGCTGGCCTCGCTCGGCGCCGGTGCGGTGGTGTCGGCGGTGGTGGCGGTGGCCATCGGCTACCCGGTCCTGCGCCTCAAGGGGCCGTACTTCGCCATCGCCATGCTGGGAGCGGCCGAGGGCACCCGCGTCATCGCCACGGTGTGGGACGGCCTCACGCACGGCGGGCTCGGCATCAGCCTGCCCAGCGCGGAGACGTCGATGCAGACCTACTACGCCATGCTGGCCCTGATGGCGATCACGATCGCGGTCGCCTACGCGGTCGGGCACTCGCGCTTCGGCATCCGCCTCAACGCCATCCGCGAGGACGAGGGCGCCGCCGAGGCGCTCGGCATCGACGCCACCCGCTACAAGCTGGCGGCCTTCACGCTATCGGCGATCTTTCCGGCGGTGGCCGGGGGCATCCAGGCCTACAAGGTCCTCTACATCGACCCGCCCTCGGTCTTCTTCGTGCAGATCACGATCGCCATGGCCCTCATGTCGATGCTGGGCGGCAAGGGCACGGTGATCGGGCCCATCGTCGGCGCCGTCCTGCTCTACACCGCCCAGGAGCTGACCTGGGTGAACTTCCCGAGCGCCCACCTCATCGCGTACGGCCTGTTCATCATCGTCGTCGCCCGCTTCGTGCCGCGCGGCCTGGTCGGCTTCGCCATCGATCGGGGCTGGATCCGCAAGGGCATGGTCCACTGATGGGCGCGCGTGTGATCGA
>Ga0268386_10000257_pt1 | contig 31807 bp, 33 predicted proteins | sample RVTome_15_FD_200260 | JGI IMG/M metagenome (GOLD analysis project Ga0268386, IMG submission 200260) | Soil microbial communities from uranium-contaminated site in the Upper Colorado River Basin, Wyoming, United States - RVT150D86... ... | reverse complement strand
CAGCTCGCGCCTCTCCCCCGGATACCCCGGCGTCGCCTTGCGGGGCGTGCGGTTCGTGCTGCTCTTGAACCGCTGATTGCCGAGGCCGCCCTTGCCGCCGCGCGCGACCAGCACGCGTGCGCCGGGCTGCGCGAGGTCGCCCAGCTCTTCCTCGGTGTTCACGTCGTAAAGCGCCGTGCCCACCGGCACGACGATTTCCCGGTCCGCGCCGCCCTTGCCGGTGCAGTGGCTGCTGCCGCCCGGCTCGCCGTTGCCCGCCTTGAAGCTGCGCTGGTAGCGAAAGTCCGCGAGCGTATTGAGCCCGGCGTCCGCGACGACATACACGCTGCCGCCGCCGCCGCCGTCACCGCCGTCGGGGCCCCCAAAGGGCACGAACTTCTCGCGGCGAAAGCTCACCATGCCGCGGCCGCCGTTGCCGGCCTGGACTTTGATGCTTGCCTCGTCGACGAACTGCATCGCGCGCCCCGGGAAAGATGGCTTGGGAAAAAATGGCTCGGAGCCATTTTCTCAGAAGCCAGAAATGAAGAGGCCCCGGGGGACCGGGGCCTCGTTGCTCGTTGAGCCGCCGCGTCAGCCCTGGGACTCGACGCTCACGTGCACGCGCTGGTCGACGCCCTTGCGCTTGAAGCGCACGACGCCGCTCGACAGCGCGAACAGCGTGTGATCGGTGCCGACACCGACGTTGTCGCCGGCCCGGTATACGGTGCCGCGCTGCCGGACCAGGATGTTGCCGGCCAGCACCTGCTCGCCGCCGAACTTCTTCAGCCCGAGGCGCTTGCTGTGCGAGTCGCGGCCGTTCTTGGTACTGCCGCCTGCTTTCTTGTGTGCCATGGTGTCTCCTTCCGACCCGGCTCAGGCGCCCAGGATGCCGGTGATCCGGACTTCGGTATACGGCTGCCGGTGCGTGCCCTGACGCAGGTAGTGCTTGCGCCGGCGGAATTTCACGATCCGCACCTTGTCGCCCTTCCCGTGCGCCTGGACCGTGGCGGTGACCTTCCCGCCCGAGACGAAAGGCGTGCCCACCTTGACACCATCGCCTTCGCCGACAACCAGGACCTTGTCGAATTCGACCGCGGCACCCGGTTCGGCCACGAGCTTCTCGATGCGGACCACGTCGCCTTCGGCCACGCGATACTGCTTGCCGCCCGTCGCAATGACTGCGTACATGACCCTCGTCACTCCTGAAGCAGGGGGTCGCTCCGACCCGCAGAAAGGGGGCGAATTCTACGGACCCGGGCCGCCAGAATCAAGCGCTTAGGTCGTCCGGTAGTGGGTCAGTTTGGTAAGTTGAGGGGCCACCCGGCGCTGGCCAAGCGTAGCATTGCGCCGCAATGCGGCGTTTCTTTGTCGTTCTCACTGCGGTCGTCGTCTATATCTTCGCGTGGGGGTGGCGTTTTCTCAGCTTCATTGGCGCGGCAGACGCGGCGATGAACATGTCTCATTTTGTCGATGTCGTTCGGAGCTTCGTCATTGCCCGACAAGAAATCGGATGGCAGATAGCGCCTTGGTTACTGATGTTTGGCAGCACGGCGCTTCTAGCATGGCTGGCATGGCCAGAATTCAAGGAGCGGCACTTCGGCGGAGAATCGCCGCCGCCAGATAAGTCGACTGCCGAGCCGCCGATTTCTAACCCAGAAAAGCCCAGCGCCGCCAAGACCGACGCGCCGGAAAGGGTGCGAATAGATGTTAAGCCAGAACATCTGGTCGGCTTATATAAGGGTCACACGGATGTACAAGGACGAGCACTCGGAGAAGATTTTCTACGAAAAAGGATTGAGGTGTCTGGCCCCTTGGGCAATGTGTTCAATCCAAGCTATACGGGCGAGCTTGAGTGGACCAAGAGTAAGAAGACCATGATGGTGACATTTGCGAATCGCGGGTTTGGGAGCGACCTGGCGTATGTATCTATGCGATTCAATGAAGAGTGGTTTGGGCGACTCCGACTCATACCGCTAAACAAAAACATCTCCGTCGAAGGTCAGATCATCGAATTTAACAGGACCGGTCTTGAACTCTGGAACTGTGAAATTGTGAATCCCGACGCTCAGTCGGCCAATGCCGCGATTTCCTCTAGTTCCCAAACGTGATCCGAAATACCCGCCTCCATCGCCGGGGTGATCCGCAGCGTCTGATGGATGCGCGCGAAGTTGTAATACATGAAGTGCAGAGCCACCGCATGCGCATGATTTTCGATTTTCTTTGAGAATGCATTCGTCAGGCGCGTCATGCGGCGCATGCCCATTCGCATCGTCAGATTGTTCCGCTCAACAAAGCTGGTGCTAATCGTTTCCGGGTCGGGGTCGCCAATAGCGGTTCGGATACGTACGCCGCAAAAGTGCTCCGGGCTGTATTTACGGTCGTGACCCTTAGAGGCGTCAGGCCCATAAATCTTGACGAGCTGCGCATAGTCCACACCGCCACCGAAGGCGGATTCCACGGCTACCAGATAAGGTTTAAGGCCGTCCGTGGTGAGCTGCACGCGGTTCGCAAGTCGGCCCGCCAAGTCGTGCATGAATTCGTACGCCATACCGGTGTCACGCGGCCCGACGGCCCAATTGATCACCAGCTTCGTATCGGCGCAGATCGCGGTCCACGTCCACGCGTCGCCAGCGCCATCGGGGGCGGTCTTCGCGGTCGCAACGTTCCTCTCCTTCGCGTACACGAAGGACCAAATCTCATCGCACTGAACGCGCTTGCAGGGCAGGTTCCGTAGGGCCTTGTCCTGGTACTCAGCACACGCCGCGCCGACATCGGCCAGCAGCTTGACGACGGTGTTCTTGGCTGCGCCGGTCATGCGGACCGTGGCGCGGATGGAGTTGCCTTCGACGAGGCAGGAGAGGATCTGGGGACGCTTCTTGGCGTCGAGCTTGTTCATGGAGCCTAAAGTACCCCCTAATGCTAGACCAGTCAAGCATAAAGGTCCATTTTACACTAGGCGGTAAATAGGTGTATTGTGCCCTCCTAATGAGGGGTGTTATGGCTGTATGGATGTACAGTTTGAGGACGAGCAGTTGGACCGGCTGGAGACCGACCCTGATTTTTCGGCCGGGTTCGATGGCGCCATCGTCTCCCTGTTCCGCAGGCGCATGCAGTTGATTCGAAATGCTCCGGATGAGCGGGACTTCTACGCGCTGAAATCACTTCACTTCGAGAAACTGAAAGGAGATCGAAAACATCAACACTCAATGCGTCTGAACAAACAATGGCGACTAATTCTTGAATTCAAAGGATCGGGCTCCGGGAAGAAAGTCGCAGTCATCGCAATTGAGGACTATCACTGATGGACAACGAGGGGCTGACAATGAGCGACAGAAACTATGCAGAAGTATTTCCTCCCGGAGATTTTCTCCGTGAAGAGCTGGACGCTCGCGAGTGGACTCAGAACGACTTGGCGGAAGTATTGGGCCGCTCTCCTCGCTTGGTAAATGAAATTATCTCTGCGAGGCGTTCGATCACCCCGGAGACGGCCAATGCTCTTGCAAAGGCACTCGGCACGTCGGCCGAGCTGTGGATGAACCTTGAGAGTGTCTGGCAGCTCTCCAGGCTCGCTTCGGAGAATGACCTAATCGCGCGGCGATCTCGCCTCTACACCAAGTTCCCCGTCAAGGAAATGGTCAGACGCGGCTGGATCGAGACTTCAAAGAGCATCGAAGAGATGGAGGAGCGATTCCAAGCATTTTTTGAACTTCCATCGCTAGACGATGAGCCAGCATTGGCGCACGCATTCCGCAAGCGAGATTCGGACAGCGTGCCGACGCCATTACAAATCGCATGGCTATTCCGCGCGCGTCAGATAGCGAAAAAGATTTTCGTAGGAAAGTTTGACAAGGACTCTCTTGCGACTTGCTTTGAGGAGCTACGCAAGCTGCTGCCCTCAGCAGAAGAGATCCGCCATGTACCCAGAATTCTAGCAGCCGCTGGAATTAGGTTTGTGGTGATCGAGGCCCTGCCGGGATCGAAGATCGATGGGGTCTGTTTCTGGCTGGATAGCAAAAGTCCCGTCATTGCGATCTCGATCCGATATGACCGCATCGATTGGTTTTGGTTTACGTTACTTCATGAGCTTCGCCACGTTGCAAATGGCGATGGCCACGACGTTGCAGTCTTGGATTTGAACCTCGTTGGCGATGATGTAGACAGAGAGAACGTGCCCGCGTCAGAGCAACGCGCGGACAACGAGGCCCAGGAATTCCTAATCCCCGACTCGGAATTGAACAACTTCGTAGCGCGTGTGCGGCCGTTATACGCGGAGGTTCGGATTATCGGGTTTGCTAGTCGGATCGGAGTTCATCCCGGTGTAGTCGTAGGCCGGTTACAGCGCGCGAAGGAAATCTCTTACGCGAACCTACGTAAGCATCTGGTGAAAGTCCGACAGGTGATTACAGCAACAGCCATTACTGATGGATGGCAAAACACGCTGAGCGCATAGAGGCGAATCATGTCGACTTACAACGAGCGAATGCAATTGATCGTTCGAGAGTATCGGGACGCAGGAGGCCGTTGGCCCGCAACTGCAAAGGATATTGCAGCATGGGCAATACAGACGAAGCGCTGGCAGCAGCAGCCGTCATCAGTAATTGCCCAGTGTGCCGACCATGTCGCGCGGGCAATGCGTGAGGAGTACATAACTGATCCTCAGGGACGGCGGGTACGCGCAAAGCATGTCGCTATCATCGACAAAGATGGCGAACAGCTACCCCTCTGGGCCGATATCAGAACCGCGCCTCGCGAGCATATGGAGCTTGCATTTCAACAACGCAGGCACCAGATCATAGGTGATTGTCGTCATCTAAAGGCTGACGTTGACAGCTACAACGACAATGCGAACACGGGGCCGGCAATCCAGATGATTTTCGATTTCACGCTGGACCTTGAGGAGTTGGGCCGCGCCGACGCTGCCTAGCTAGCGATTCCGCTTCCTCCAGCGTGCATTAGCGGCAGTTTTGGCAATCTCTAATCGTTGCTCGGGTGTCAGGCTGCGGGCCCTCGCTCTGCCGCCCTTGAGCCCGCCCTTGCGCCCGAGTACGACGGCGGCGGGGTCTTTCCCGTCGTCAGTCTTGGGCAACTCTATCTGCCCAGTCGCGATATCTGCGATAAGTTTGGCGAGCTGGTTTGGATCGCGCGGGCGGCGCTTGCTTGAGCGGTTAGGCATTCCGCAAGTATCGCACCTCGCGGCTATACTTCAAAATTCAAACTGACCCACTACCGGTCGTCCCGGGCATTCCCTCAACCCGGTCAGGCGGTTACCATCGCGCCAATCCGGACCCGCCCAAATGCCAATGGACGAGATCAGAGCACTGGTCGCGGACGATCTGCGCCGCGTCGACCATGTGGTGGTCGCGCGCCTCGCAAGCGACGTCGCGCTGGTCAACGAGATTGCCCGCTACATCGTGGCAGGCGGCGGCAAGCGGCTGCGCCCGCTGGCGGTATTGCTCGCTGCACGCGCCTGCGGGTACGAAGGCGATCGGCACGTCGAGGCCGCTGCCGTGATCGAGTTCATTCACACGGCGACGCTGCTGCATGATGACGTGGTGGACGGATCCGACCTGCGTCGCGGCCGTGAAACCAGCAACCATGTGTGGGGAAACTCCGCGACCGTGCTGGTGGGCGATTACCTGTACTCGCGCGCCTTTCAATTGATGGTCAGCCTCGGCGACCTTCGGATCCAGGATGTCATGGCGAATGCCACGAACACGATCGCCGAGGGCGAGGTCCTGCAGCTCATGAACGCGCACGACCCGGGTACCTCGGAACAGCGTTATCTCGACGTCATCGATCGCAAGACCGCACGGCTGTTCGAGGCCGGCGCTCGGATCGCCGCGATCCTCGCCGAGGCGACACCGGCCGTCGAACGCTGCCTGGCCGAGTATGGACACCATGTCGGCATGGCCTTCCAGCTCGTCGACGACGCGCTCGACTACCGTGCGGAACGAACCGAACTGGGCAAGAACCTTGGCGACGACCTGGCCGAGGGCAAAGCCACGCTGCCCCTCATCCATGCAATCGCCCACGCGGCACCCGATGACGCAACGCTGCTGCGCAGCGCGGTGAAGACCGGGGGGCTGCAGGATTTCGATCGCATCCGCAGCATAATTGAATCGGCAGGGGGCCTTGAGTACACTGCGCGGCTCGCGCGTCGCGAGGCGAATCTCGCGATCGAAGCCCTGGCCGGGATTCCCGATTCGGCGTACAGACGGGCACTAAGCGCGCTGGCGGATTTCGCGGTGACTCGTACCCACTGAACGCGGCCGCGACGAACACGGGATGTAGCTCAGCCTGGTAGAGCACTACGTTCGGGACGTAGGAGTCGGAGGTTCAAATCCTCTCATCCCGACCAGTCTTGCGGGTCCGTTTCCGAGCACTTCAGAGATAGGCGACAGGAGGAATCCCATGGCCACCAGGATCCGCAAGGTGAACTACGTTTACATCAAGGCGCCGAACCGGCCCGGCCAGGCGACGCGCATACTGACCGCGCTGCGCGACGCCGACGTAAACCTGCTCGCGTTCTCCGGGTTTCCGGAGGGACGTGGCACATCGCAGATCGACCTCGTGACCGACGATCTGGCTGGCCTCAAGCGAGTCGCGCGCCGCGAAGGGTGGAAGCTCAGTCCCACGAAGCGCGCGTTCCTAGTGCAGGGCGCGGACAAGGTCGGCGCCGTAGTCGCGCCGGTCGCAAAGATCGCGGAGCAGAAGATCAATGTGATTGCGGTCGACGCCGTCGCAGCAGGCATGGGGCGCTTTGGCATGGTCTTCTGGGTCCCGCCACGCCATTACACCCGGGCCGCTAAGGTGCTCGGCGCGCGGTGACGGCCGCGCGAAGGCGATTGACCGCTGGCGGGTCACCCGCTCGGTCTTTCAACACGTCGTGCGGTCAGACCTGGTAGCGACGCACCAACCCTATGCCAAGGACGCCCAGGCCAAAAAGCGCGAGCGTGCCGGGCTCGGCTATGAACGCCAGCTGACCGGTGTACGCACTGGTTAAGTTGGCGTTTGCAGTGCCGGTCACCCGGATGATGTAGCGCCCGGCCGGAAGGCTCAACGCGATGATTTCCCAGCGCCGCTCGCTGTTCAGGCTGGCGTCGCTGTCGACGAGCGCACCCAGGACGACGCTCGAGCAGGCATTTCCGGCGCAGGTGCTGCCCCCGTCCATGTACAACTCGCCGGTGAAGCCTGAGATGCCCGTCAGCATCGTGAAATCAGCCGACATCGAGCCGCTGCCGCCCGGATTCAGATCGAACACCCAGTAATCCTCAAAATCACTACCCGGGCCGGCCTCCTGGCCGACATCGGTGTGCTGAAACGTGCCGAAGTCGAAGTCATGCGGGTTGTAGGCACCGAGAAACGTGCCTGCCTCCCCATACTCGCAACCGGCGCAGATCAGCGCAGCCTGAGCGGCCTGGGTGGCGAAACCCAGCGCTGCCGCCGCTAAGGCGCCGGCCAACCCGTGTGTCGTTCTCATGGTTTCCCCCTCGCCGGTTCCCCGGCACTTCTCAGCGCCGGCTGAGCACGGCGGTGAATCGGTCGGCGCTTCTCTCGCATTCTTCGAGCCGGCTCTCGAGCAGGGACAGCTGTCCAAAGAGTGAATCGCGCTGCTCGGGTTCGAGCCGCAACTTGGGACAGAGGTGCTTTATCCTTCGGTAGGTCAATCGGACCTCCGAACACTCCTGCGCGGTTATGTCCGGATCGTCCGCTGCGAGCGCGCGCGCAACCCTCAACAACGCGACATTCACGTCTTCCATTGCAAATTCGTATGGCGTCAGAGTGTCGTCGCGCAAGATGCCCCTCTCGCCAGTAGCACGCTGCCCGGCTGTTCGAAGCGGGTGCCTTAGCATGACCAGGGCGTACCGGAGTCGCTGTCCGACAACGTGCCAAGTTCGCGTAGGAGCTGGGGCTGGAGGCCCGCCCTGCGGGCGGGTCGCGCCTCGGATCCGCTCAGAACCGGAAGGTGACTCCGAGCTGCACGCCCTGCGTGACGACGTCGTACTCGAACTCACTCAGCCCGCTGCCATCATCGTAGTCGACCGATATCGCGCGGTATCCGGCCTGCATCGACGCGCGCTCGCCGAACTGCCAGCTCACATAGGGGAAGACTTGCCAGGCGAAATCGGAACCGACACCGAAGCCGCCGACATCGCCGCGAAGGTTGAAGGTCCATGCCTCGCCCATCGGCAACATCAGCCGCGCCCCGATGATCGGGTCCCACCAGTCGACGGTCCCCGACGGGCTGCGTCCGAAGGGGCCGCGTATCTCGGTCGACAGACTGGTGTGGCGCGCGCCGACGATCGTCTCGAGGCGATCGGAAACACGGAAGCTCGCGCTCGGCTCGACATTCCACTGATCGACGTCGGCGTTGACTGCTCCCTTGGAGCCTCCCAAACCCATGTAGATCACCTCGGTCGTAAATGCCCAGCGACCGCGCGCGGCGCGCACCGAGCCCATGCCGCCCATCTCGAGGTTCTCCACGACGTCGCCGAAACTGACGTCAATGTCGGCCTGGTTGCCCGCTACCCCTATCGTCCCGTCCATACCGGCACCGAGCATGAAAATGGAAAGATCGACGGTCCAGCCGTCGTCCTGTGCTCGCACGGATGCCGGAAGAAATGCTGCGGCGAAGACGACGGGCCACGCGGCCCGGGCGAGCTTTTGCATGGGTCCTCCGGACAAATGGACATATTCCTGTAGGCCCTCGCCTACAGGGATTTGCGGGGCCGGGTGTCTGCGCGATGAGCGGCCGCCCCCTAAGCTGGACGGGATTACAGCATACCGCGACGGCGTGTCGTTGCGATGTGGAGGAGCGATCGGATGAACAGATCAATGATGATCGGGATCGTGGCGGGCGGCATCGCTGCAACTGCGCTCGGGGCAGTGGCGAGCTACAAGATGATCGAGGACCGGCAGAACTATGCCGACGTGCTCGCCGTCGAGCCCGTGACGAAGACGGTGCGGACGCCCCGTCAGGTGTGTCACGACGAGACGGTGACGCATCAGGCGCCGGTGAAGGATCCGAAGCGCGTTACGGGCGCCGTGGTCGGCGCCGTCGTCGGCGGCGTGCTCGGCAACCAGATCGGCGACGGCAGCGGACAGACGGCCGCGACCGTGGCCGGTGCGGCGGCCGGTGGCTACGCCGGCAGCAAGGTGCAGAAGAAGACGCAGGAGGCCAACACGTACCAGACCAGCGAGACCCGCTGCTCGACCGTGTACGACACGAGCGAGAAGGCCGACGGCTACGAGGTCACGTACCGGCTGGGTGATGACACGAGCAGCGTGCACATGGACCGGCACCCCGGCGAGCGCATCCCTGTGAAGGATGGGGAGCTGGTGCTGGGTGGGGCTGCGGACGCGACGAGCTGACCCTCGCCGCTTGATTGGCTACCCCGGTCTGACGGCGACGACGCAGGGATGCGCCGTCGCCGTCAGGCTTTTTCGATCTGCCTCCCGACGAACCGCCTCACGCCAGGATGCCCTTCGCCTTCGCTGTGTGCGTCGCGATGGCGTCCATCAACCCGGGCGACAGACAGTCATAGGGCTCGAGCTTGAGCTCGCGCAGCCGCGCCCGTATGGCGCCCATCTGATCGGGTTTCGTCCCCGACTCGATGATCGAGGAAACGAAGGCCGCGAATTCGGGTGCGGACCAGCCGCTGTCCTTCGACAGCTCCGTGTGCACGAAGTCGAAGCCGTAGAACGGATGATTCTTGTTCTCGATACGGCCGTACATGTGCACGCCACACCCGGTGCAGGCGTAACGCTGGATCGGGGCACTGCTGTCGACGATCTTGAGCTTGTCGCCGTTCGAGGTGACCTTGAGCTTGTCGCGCCCGATGACGGCAACCTGCGAGAACAGCGCGCCCTTCGGCTTCCAGCACTTGGTGCAGCCGCAGACGTGGTTGTACGCGGTGTTGCCCTCGAGCTTCACCGTGACCGGGTTCGAGCCGCACTGACAGGTGAGTGTTCCCCCGGAGAAATTCGCACTGCCCGCCTTGACTCCCTGATCGACCGCGGGATGAATCGAAAATACAGCCATGGTGGTTCCCCTTGTGTTTGAGCCCCGTCGAGGCACGCGATTCTACATCGGCGTCTTCCTACGAACCCTGCGGCAGACAGCCTACAGCGGTCCGCGGGGCTGGTGCGGATACTTCCCTCCGTCGATAATTCCCTCCGCCAGGGCACAGCGGCGGCGGGGATGCGGCGCAAACCGACCATGGAGGCAGAGCTTGTGTTGCGATATCCGGGTCTCTTTCTGTTGCTTGCACTGATCGCGGGCGCGTTCGGATACGGCGGTCTGGCCGGCAACCTCGCGGAATTCTTACAGACGCTTCTTTTCGTGTTCGTCGCCCTGGCCGCCCTGGGCTGCGTCATCAATCGCACCCAGGAACCCATGGACCGCGAAGGGGACCGGTGGGGGGATATGACCCTGCCCCTGACGGAAATCAGACGGCGCGAAATCAGTCGGCGCCCGGCCAGCCCGACAAGCGACGCACCAAAACTTCCATGAATGCGTTCGCCCGCTGACCATCCAGCACGCGGTGATCGATGGTCAGCGTCAGGTAGCAACGCGGACGGATGGCGATTCGCTCCTCCCCATCGTGGTCGATCACCACCGGTCGCCGCTCGAGCTTGCCCAACCCTAAGATCGCGGATTGCGGCTGATTGATCACGATCGGCGCCGCGAGCAGGCTGCCGCTCACGCCGTGATTCGAGATCGTAAAGGTGCCGCCCCGGACCTCGGCCGGTGTCAGCCGGTCTTCCCGGGCACGCGTCGTCAGGTCTCCCAGGCGACGGGCGATCTCATCGAGGCCGAGGGTCGCGACATCGCGGATCACCGGCACGATCAAGGCGCCACCGGGTAGCGCTGTCCCGACTCCAATGTCGATGCGGTCGAGGATCTCGAGCGCATCATCGGTCCACCGCGCATTCGTCTCCGGTACCGCGCGGATCGCATCGACGCACGCGGCGATCACGTACGCCGTGAGCGTCAAGGGCGCGCCACGCGACGCGAAGGCCTCGCGGTGCCGCTCGCGATGCGCAAGCACGGCGCCGAAATCGGCTTCGAAGACCGTCGTTACGTGCGGAGCCGTATGCAGCAGACTCGTCACCATGTGCTCGGCGATCCGGCGGCGGAGCGCCGAATGCGGCACGCGCCGCATCCCGGCCTCCTCGGCTGACCTGCCGGATGCGCCAGCGGCTGCGCCGGGAACCGGCGCTGGCGCGCTCGAGCGGGCAGCAACGCGCGCGAGTACGTCGTCGGCTGTAATACGTCCCCCGGCGCCGCTGCCGGTGAGCTCGTCGGGTCGCACGCGGTGTTCGGCCAGCAGGCGGCGCACGGCCGGACTCAGGGTGCCGGTGGCCACCGCCGTCTCAACCGCGCTTGTGGCGCTTCGCGCCGACGCAGGTGCCGTGCGCCCCGCGGCCGGCATCGCTGCGACCGCGGCGGGACGATCGGCGGGCGCATCGATGCTGCCCAGGCGGTCGCCCGGTGCCACCTCGTCCTGTTCCTGCTTGAAGATCTCCCGCAATACGCCGTCTGCGGGCGAAGGAATTTCGACCGTCACCTTGTCCGTTTCGAGCTCGATCAGCGGCTCATCCCGCGCCACCCGATCGCCGGGTGCCTTGAGCCAGCGCAGGATGCGCGACTGTGTGCCCTCGGACTCCTCGGCGGGCGCGCAAACGTCCACGCTCGTGACCATGTTCAGATGGCCGACAGCTCGGCGGCGACGCGTGCAATCTGCGCCACGCCGGGCAAGACCGCTTCGAGAAGCACCGGGCTGTGCGGGCTAGGAATATCCGGCATGGCCAGCCTCTCCAGCGGCGCATCGAGGTCGAAGAACGCTTCGCGGGCGAGTACCGCGGCGATCTCGGCGCCGAATCCGGCGGTGATCGTGTCCTCGTGCACGATCAGGCAGCGACGCGTCCTCTTGACCGAGTCGAGCGCGGCAGCGCGGTCCCACGGCGCGAGCGTGCGCAGATCGAGAATCTCGGCATCGACAGCCGACTGCGTGACGGCCTCGATGCAGCGCTCGACCATCGCACCCCAGGTGACGATCGTGAGCGCGCCACCGGATCGCACCACCCGTGCGTTGCCGAACGGCACGACGTAATCGTCCCCCGGATAAGGACGGCGCGCCCAGGCGCCGTCGAGCATCGCACGGTGCTCGAAGAAGATCGTCGGATCGTTGCCGCGCAGGGCGGATCGCAGCAGGCCGACCGCGTCCTCGGCGTTCGACGGCATCGCCAGGCGCCAGCCGACGGCGTGCGCGAACTGGACCTCGTTGCACTGGCTGTGCCACGGATCGCCGCACTTGAAGAACCCGCCCGGCATGCGCACGACCATCGGCGCGGCATAGCGGTTTGCCGTGCGCCAGCGCATCGAGCCACAGTCATTGAGCTGCTCGGCTGCCGGCTCGGCGTACTTGCGGAACTGAATCTCCGGAACGGGCATGAGCCCGGCGAGCGCCATGCCGACGGCACGCCCTATGATCCCTTCCTCTGAGAGACTGGTGTCGAACACGCGCTCCACGCCGTACTTCTCCTGCAACCCGAGCGTCGCTGCATGCACCCCGCCCTTGCGGCCGACGTCCTCGCCAAAGACGAGCATGCGCGGATTGATCGCCAGCTCGTGATCGAGCGTGCGCCTGATCGCGGTCAGCATGTTTATGCGCGGGCCGTCGGGTCGCGGCTCGCCGGATTCAGGCGGGGACGCGAGGCCGTGCGGCAGAAGGCCCCCCTGTAGCTGCACCTCGATCGATCCGTCGTCACCGGTCTCGCTGAAGACGTACCGCCGCACCCGGCTCGGGTCGGTGAACGGGCGGGCATCGACCGCGGCGCGGGCGGATTCGACATCGCGGCGTGCGCGCTCCTCGATAGCCTGCCATTCGGCTTCTCCGAGCCGGGCCGGCACGAGATGCCGCCGCAGCCGCGTGAGCGGGTCGCGCGCCACTTCGGCCGCGAGCTCCGGCGCCGTCTTGTACGCCTGCGTGTCCTGTCCGGAGTGCCCGGACAGCCGCGGGACGGTGAGTCGCAGCAGCACGGGGCCCGCGCCGCCGCGCACGTGCGCGACCGCCTGCTCGATCAGCGCCGGCGCGGTCGCCGGATCCGAGCCGTCTCCGTCGAGCACACATAGATTGCCGAAGGAAGCGAGGTTGGCGGCGATGTTCGCTCCGGGTGTCTGGAGCTCCGAGCGGACCGAGATGCCATAACCGTTGTCCTCGATGAAGAAGAGCACCGGCAAGCGCTGGGTGGTCGCGATGTTGAGTGCGGCCCAGAAGCCGCTGGTGGCGATCGATGCCTCACCGCCGTGGGCCAAGGCGATGGAGCCCTCGGCGACCTTCTCGCCGAGCACGCGTGAACGATACAGCAGCGATTGCGCCCAGCCGACCGCGGGGCTGAATTGCGTGCCGACGCCGCCACAGGCCGGCAGCACGCACGGACCGTCGAGCCGAGGAAGATTGAACACGACACCGATGTCGCGTCCTTCGCTCATGCCGCCGGCGCGCATCATGGTCGAGGCGAGCGCCTCATCGAGCTCGAGTCCGAGTCCGAGCATCAGGGGGCGCGATCGGTAGTACACCGCGACGCCGTCGCGCGAGCCATCGATTTGCTGGGCAAGCAGGGCCTGGGTGACGTCGTGGCCCCGTGCGGTGAACTGATAGAGCACCTTGCGCTCGGGTACCAGCCGCGTCTCTTCGAGCTCGTCGAGCGCACGCGAGCGCTGCACGATCTCGAGCACGCGTGGCCAGTTGACCGTGCCCATTGCGGGCTCGCTGCGTGACATACGAATTGCGCCCATGCAGCGCTGTCCTCGCCTTTCGGCTGGTAAACCGGCGTAATGCTAATCCATTAGGTACAACTGCTTTGACTAAAATATGATGCAAACGGCGTTCCTTTTAGCTATCTTTCGCGTAATTCGTTAATGTTTTAGCGATTTTCGATATGGAGCTTGATCGAACCGATATCCGGCTGTTGAACGAGCTCCAGCAGGACGGGCGTCGCACCGTCGTCGAGCTCGCGGAGGCGGTCGGCCTGACGCATACACCCTGCGCCCGCCGAATCCGTCAGCTCGAGCAGGCTGGGATCATTCAGGGCTACGCGGCCATCGTCGACCCGGCGCGTCTGGGCCTGTCCGTTCAGGCCTTCGTCCAGGTACGCCTCGAACGGCATACCGACGAGAACGTCGAGCAGTTCCATCGTGCACTCGAATCCCTGCCCGAGGTGGTGGCGTGCTTCGCCACCACCGGCGCGCACGATTTCATGCTCCAGATCGTCGCCGCGGATCTCGAATCCTTCGGCACGCTCGTGCTTCGGAAGCTGCTCAAGGTTCCGGGTGTCCGCGACGTACAGTCGAGCCTCGTGCTCGATACGCTCAAGCGCTCGGCGCGAATACCGTTGTCGCATCTGCTGCCGCGGGCGAAACTCGACCTGCCCTGAATCACGAGGAGCACCGATGACGATCGAGGCACATCCCCCCGTTCAGTTCGTCCGCGCGATCAGACGCATCGATGCCATGGCGCTGGTCGTGGGCACGATGATCGGATCGGGCATATTCATCGTATCGGCGGACATCGTCCGCCAGGTGAATGCGCCCGGATTGCTGCTGCTCGTCTGGGCCCTCGCAGGGCTCATGTCGATCGCCGGCGCGCTGACCTATGGCGAGCTGGCGGGCATGTACCCGCGCGCCGGGGGCCAGTACGTGTATCTGCGCGAGGGCATCTCTCCGCTGTTCGGTTATCTCTACGGCTGGACGCTGTTCGCCGTCATCCAGACCGGCACCATTGCGGCAGTGGCAGTCGCCTTCGGGCGCTTCACGGCAGTGTTCTTTCCGGCCCTGACGGCCGAGACCTTCCTTGGCTTCACCTTGCCGCTGCCGAGCGGCGCGATCGAGGTCGGGCTGTCGCCACAGCGCGTGCTCGCCATCGTCTCGATCATCGTCCTCACCTGGATCAACATCCGGGGCGTGCGCACGGCGGCGCTGATCCAGACCTCGCTCACCGCGATCAAGGCGGTCGCTTTGGGCGCGCTGATCGTGCTCGGGCTCACGATCGGCCGCAATGCCGAGGCCCTCGCGGCGAATTTCGGCGCGAACTTCTGGCCGGCTGACGGCCTCACGTTCGCCGTCTGGCCGCTCGTCGGCGCGGCGATGGTGGGTGCGCTGTTCTCGATGGATGCCTGGAACAACGTCGGCTTCGCGGGAAGCGAGCTCAAGGACCCGAAGCGCGACCTGCCATTCGCCATGGGGGTCGGGGTGCTGACCGTGGTCGCACTGTACCTGCTGACGAACCTCGCCTACCTCAGCGTCCTCCCGTCGGAAGCGATCGCATCGGCACCCGAGGACCGCGTGGGCACGGCCGTGTTGCAGGCGATGCTCGGCGACGTCGGACTCTACGCGATGGCGGCCGCCATCATGATCTCGACCTTTGGCTGCAACAACGGCCTGATCCTGTCGGGAGCACGCGTCTATTACGCGATGGCGCGCGATGGCCTGTTCTTCCGCCGGGCGGGAGAGCTGCACGAGTCGCATCGCACGCCGGCGTTCGGACTCAAGGCGCAGGCAATCTGGGCGAGCCTGCTCTGCCTGTCCGGGACCTACAGCCAGCTGCTGGATTATGTGATCTTCGCCGCGGTGCTGTTCTTCCTGGCGACCGTCATCGGCCTGTTCGCGCTGCGCTTCCGCCAGCCGAATGCGGAGCGGCCGGTCAGGGCACCGTTCTATCCCTGGCTGCCCGCGGCCTACGCGCTCGCAACGCTCGTTTTCTGCGTCAACCTGCTGGTGCAGAAACCGCAATACTCCTGGCCGGGTCTGATCATCGTCGCGCTCGGCATCCCGGTCTATTTCGCGTGGCGGCATCTGGCGCGCAGGCCCACCGCAGCCAGCCAGCCGGCCGTTTGACCCTGGCGTCGCGCGGGCGGAGACTCGGTGCCGGAGCCGCCGTGAGCGGCGATCCGAACGGGGTGACATGACTGCGCACGATGACACGATGCGGGAGCGGATCGACTCCATCGTCGCCGCGCATGCTGCCCGCCCAGGTCCACTGCTCGAGGTGCTGCACGAGGTACAGCGTGATTTCGGCCACGTGCCGCCGGCGGCGATCCCGCAGATCGCTCGGGGTCTCAACCTGTCCCGCGCCGAAGTCCACGGCGTTGTCACCTTCTATCATCATTTCCGCAGCACACCGCCCGGCCGGCACCGGCTGCAAATCTGCCGCGCCGAGAGCTGCCAGGCCATGCAGGGCGATGCGCTCGCGGCGCATGCCGAGCGCCGGCTCGGCGTACGGTTCGGCGAAACCACCTCCGACGGGGGCTGCACGCTCGAGGCCGTGTATTGCCTCGGCAACTGCGCCTGCTCGCCGGCCATCTTCATCGACGACACGCCGCACGGCCGGGTGACGCCGGAGCGTCTCGACGAGCTGCTCGGCGATTTCGTCGCGGCAGCCGACTAGGCCGGGGGACGCAGGTGAGTCCGCGCGTCTTCGTGCCACGGGATTCCGGAGCACTGTCGCTCGGTGCCGAGTCGGTGGCTCGCGGCATCACCGAGGAAGCCGCGCGGCGCGGCATCGACGTCGCCGTCGTGCGCAACGGCTCGCGTGGTCTCTACTGGCTCGAGCCGCTGGTCGAGGTCGAAATTGGCGACACGCGCGTGGCGTATGGTCCGGTGCACACACAAGACCTGCCATCGCTATTCGACGCCGCGTTCCTTCAGGGCGGCGCGCACGTCCTTTCGCACGGACCGACTGCGCAGATTGCATATCTCGCCCGGCAGCAACGGCTCACCTGCCCCCGTGTCGGGCTGATCGATCCGGTCGACGTCGCCGACTACGAACGCTGCGAGGGGTTCGCCGGGCTCCGGCGAGCGCTCTCGATGAGGCCCGAAGAGATCGTCCGCGAAGTCGCGGACTCGGGGCTCCGCGGACGCGGCGGCGCGGCCTTCCCGACCGGTACCAAGTGGCGGACGGTCCTCGAGCAGGCAGCACCGCAGAAGTACATCGCGTGCAACGCCGACGAGGGCGATTCCGGCACCTTTGCCGATCGCATGCTGATGGAAGGGGATCCGCTGTCGCTGATCGAAGGCATGATCATCGCAGGGTTCGCGGTCGGCGCGACGCGCGGCTACATCTATCTGCGGGCGGAGTATCCGCACGCTCACCGGACCTTGCTCGAGGCAATCGCAGCGGCGCGCGCGGCCGGCTACCTGGGCACGGACATCAAGGGCAGCGAACGCGACTTCGAGCTCGAGGTTCGGGTCGGGGCCGGAGCCTACATCTGCGGCGAGGAGACCTCGATGCTCGAGAGCCTCGAGGGACGCCGCGGCGAGGTGCGGGTGCGCCCGCCGCTCCCTGCAGTGAAGGGACTCTTCGGCATGCCGACAGCCGTCAACAACGTGGTCTCGCTCGCGACCGTGCCCGTGATTCTCGCGCGCGGCGCGGCGTTCTATCGCGACTACGGCGTCGGACAGTCGCGCGGCACGCTGCCGGTCCAGCTCGCCGGAAACCTGCGCCGCGGCGGTCTCGTCGAGCTCGCCTTCGGCCCGAGCCTGCGCGAGCTGCTGTACGACTTCGGCGGTGGCAGCGCCTCGGGCCGTCCCTTGCGAGCGGTGCAGGTCGGTGGGCCGCTGGGCGCCTACCTGCCCGAATCACAGTTCGACACGCCACTCGACTACGAAGCGCTCGCCGGCATCGGCGCGCTGCTCGGGCACGGCGGCGTGGTCGCCTTCGACGACACGGTCGACATGGCGCGCATGGCGCGCTTTGCGATGCGGTTCTGCGCGCATGAGTCCTGCGGCAAGTGCACCCCCTGCCGCATCGGCTCTACGCGCGGCGCGGAGCTCATCGACCGCATCATCCTCGGGCAGGAGCGGGAACGGAACCTGCGGACCCTCGTCGATTTGTGCGAGACGATGCAGCATGGGTCGCTCTGCGGGCTGGGCGGCATGACGCCCTTCCCGGTGCGCAGCGCCCTCGAGCACTTCCCGGAAGACTTCGGCGCCGCGCGGGCGCATTGAGGCGCAGCGCACGGCAGCCAGCGACGGAGCGGAAAGATGTACGCGATCGACCACGAAGACCTCGGTACGCCGGCGAGCCAGTCGGGTGAACCGGTTACCGTCCGCATCGATGGCCTGCCGGTCACGGTGCCGGCCGGCACCTCGATCCTGCGTGCCGCGGCGCTGGCGGGCAAACGCATACCCAAGCTCTGCGCGACCGACACCCTGAAGGCTTTCGGTTCCTGCCGCCTCTGCCTGGTCGAGATCGAGGGCCGCAAGGGCTACCCGGCGTCCTGCACGACTCAGGTCGCAGACGGAATGAGCGTGCGCACGCGCACCGAGAAGCTCTCGGCACTGCGGCGCGGCGTGATGGAGCTCTACGTGTCGGACCACCCGCTCGACTGCGAAGGCTGCCCCGCCGACACGCACTGCGAGCTGCAGGACATGGCGGCCGTGGTCGGCGTGCGCGACACGCCCTATGCGCCGGGCGGCGCGGTGCATGCCGGCGCGACGCGAGACGTGAGCAATCCGTACTTTGCCTTCGACCCCAGCCTCTGCATCGTCTGCTCGCGCTGCGTGCGAGCCTGTGACGAGACTCAAAGCACGCTCGCGCTCACCGTCGCCGGTCGCGGCTTCGACTCGCGGATCGTCGCGAGCCAGGACGAGCCCTTCCTCACGTCCGAATGCGTGTCCTGCGGCGCGTGCGTCGAGGCCTGCCCGACGGCGGCGCTCTCCGAGAAGTCGTTGGCCGCGGTGGGGCAACCCGACCGTACCGTGACCACGACCTGCGCCTATTGCGGCGTCGGCTGCTCTCTCAATGCCGAGGTCAAGGAGGACGTGGTGGTGCGGATGGTGCCGAACCGAAAGGGCGGCGCGAACGCCGGTCACGCCTGCGTCAAGGGTCGTTTCGCCTACGGCTATACGACCCACGCCGACCGTGTCATCACACCGATGATCCGCCGCCGGATCACCGACCCCTGGCTGCCCGTGAGCTGGGACGTCGCGATCGCCCACGCCGCGCGCGAGTTCAAGCGCCTGCAGGCGACGTACGGCCGGGACTCGATCGGCGGCATAACCTCGTCCCGCTGCAGCAACGAGGAGACATTCCTCGTGCAGAAACTCGTGCGCGCGGGCTTCGGCAACAACAATGTCGACACCTGCGCTCGCGTCTGCCATTCGCCGACCGGCTATGGCCTCAAGCACACGCTGGGTGAATCCGCCGGCACGCAGGCGTTCACATCCGTCGCGAAATGCGACGTGATCATGCTGATCGGCGCGAACGTCACCGAGGGCCACCCAGTGTTCGGCTCGCAACTCAAGCGCCGGCTGCGCGAGGGCGCGAAGCTGATCGTGGTCGATCCGCGTGCGATCGACGTCGTGCGCACTCCGCACGTGACGGCGAGTCATCACCTGCAGCTCAAGCCAGGCACTAACGTGGCGGTCATGAACGCGATTGCGCACGTGATCGTGACGGAGGGGCTCGCGAAGGAGGAGTTCGCGCTCGCCCGCTGCGAGCCCGAGTCCTGGCACCGGTGGAAAGCCTTCGTCTCCCGGCCGGAGAACGCTCCGGAAACGCTGGAGGGCGTCACCGGCGTGCCGGCTGCCGAGCTGCGCGCGGCGGCGCGGCTCTATGCCGGCGCGGCCAACGCGGCGATCTACTACGGCCTCGGCGTAACCGAGCACAGCCAGGGCACGTCCATGGTGATGGCGATTGCGAACCTCGCCATGGCGACCGGCAACTTTGGACGCGAAGGCGTGGGCGTCAATCCTCTGCGCGGCCAGAACAACGTTCAGGGATCCTGCGACATGGGGTCGTTCCCCCACGAGTTCAGCGGCTACCGGCACGTTTCCGACGCCGCGGTACGCGGGCTCTTCGAGCGCAACTGGAGCGTCTCGCTCCCCAGCGAGCCGGGACTGCGCATCCCGAACATGTTCGAGGCGGCGCTCGACGGCAGCTTCAAGGGCCTGTACGTGCAGGGCGAGGATCTCGCCCAATCGGATCCAAATACTCAGCACGTGACGGCGGCGCTGTCGGCGCTCGAGTGCCTGGTGGTGCAGGATCTCTTCATCAACGAGACGGCGAAGTACGCCCACGTCTTTTTGCCCGGCTCCTCCTTCCTCGAAAAGGACGGCACGTTCACCAACGCGGAGCGCCGGATCTCGCCCGTGCGCAAGGTGCTGAACCCGCCTGCCGGGTTGCAGGACTGGGAGATCACGCAGTTGCTCGCCAACGCGCTCGGCTATCCCCTGAACTACTCCCACCCCCGCGAGATCATGGCCGAGATCGCGGCGCTCACGCCGACCTTCGCCGGCGTGAGCTACGACAAGCTCGACCGCCTCGGAAGCCTGCAGTGGCCCTGCAACGATCACGCGCCGGAAGGCACGCCGACCATGCACGTGGGTGAGTTCGTGCGCGGCAAAGGCCGCTTCTACATCACCGAGTACGTGGCCACGGACGAGCGCACGACCGCGCGCTACCCGCTCATTCTGACGACCGGCCGCGTGCTCACGCAGTACAACGTCGGCGCGCAGACACGCCGCACGGCAAACGTCGTCTGGCACGACGAGGATCGCCTCGAGATCCATCCCGGCGACGCCGAGACGCGCGGCATCGTCGACGGCGACTGGGTGGGTGTCGCAAGCCGGGCCGGCGAAACGGTGCTGCGCGCGACCGTCACCGCGCGCGTGCACCCGGGGGTGGTCTACACCACGTTTCACTTCCCGGAATCCGGCGCCAACGTCATCACCACCGACAACTCCGACTGGGCGACCAACTGTCCCGAGTACAAGGTGACGGCGGTCGAAGTGATAAAGGTCGACCAGCCGTCCGAGTGGCAACGGCGGTTCCGCGAGTACGATCGGCATCAGCGCAGGCTGACGCCCCGCGCAGATGTCGACCACGCCTGAGGCGCTGCCGGCCACCAGCTCGCCGGTGCAGGTCCGTCGCTGGCGCGATGGACACACCGAGCCAGCGGATGACGTCGTCGCCGAAGAGCACCCGGTGCAGCTTTCCTACCAGGGCATCCCTCACGTCGTTCTGCTCGCGACGCCGGCCGACCTCGAGGACCTGGGTCTGGGCTTCACGCTGACCGAGGCCATCGTCGGGCGCCCGGAGGAGATCCGCTCGGTCGAGCTGCAGCGTCCCGGCGGCACGCTCGAAGTGCGCGTCGACATCGCGGCGGATCGCTTTGCCGAGGTCCTGAAGCGCCAGCGCAATCTGACTGGTCGCACCGGCTGCGGTGTCTGCGGCGTGGAGACGATCGAGCAGGCGATCAGGCGGCCGCCACCGGTCGGCGCCGGTCCGAGTGTCGCCGTCGCCGAACTGGACGCGGTGGTGAGCGAGCTCGCGTCCCGGCAGCCGCTCAATGGTTTGACCGGCAGCGTGCATGCCGCAGCCTGGGTACTGCCCGGCTCCGGTATCCAGCTCGTTCGCGAGGACGTCGGCCGTCACAATGCGCTCGACAAGGTTATCGGCGCACTGCTGCGAGAGGGCACGGATCCAGCCGGCGGATATCTCGTTGTGACGAGCCGCGCGAGCTACGAGATGGTGCAGAAGGCCGCGACCGCGGGTGTGACGCTGCTGGCGGCGGTCTCGGCGCCTACCGCACTCGCCATTCGCCTCGCGCAGGACTGTGGCATGACACTGGTGGGGTTTGCCCGACGCCGGCAACACGTCGTGTATGCGCACGGCGGACGATTGAGCGACTGACAAAACCCATGAAGATCGAATACCTGGTCAAGATGGCGAACGAGGTCGGCGCCTTCTTTGCAAGCGAGCCGGACCCCGAGCAAGCCGCGAACGCCGTAGCCGGGCATCTGCGACGCTTCTGGGAGCCGCGAATGCGCGCACAGATCGTCGCGCACCAGGCGACGGGCGGCGCGGGCTTGAGTGATCTCGCGCGCAAGGCTGTCGCCAAGCTGGCGGCGGAGACGCCGAGCGGCTGAGCCGGTCGCCCGATTTGGTGGCCAGGTGGATCAGTCGGCGCCGGCCGCGCTCGGGGTCGGGGTCGGGGTCGGGGCGATCAGCGTCCCCCGTCCGATGAGCGTACGCAAACGCCGCCAGTTCTCGGCGGTGTAGTCGGCCCGCATCGGCACGATTGTCACGTATCCGTTCAGGAGATCGACGGTGTCGGCGCCGGCTCGCTCCGCTTCGACGTCGGCGATGGCGGGCAAGGGCCCACCGGCGGCGCTGCTGCCGACCGCGAGCTCGACACAGCCGGCGCAACCGATCGGCAGAACCGACAAGCGGCCGTTCTGCACGATACCCCGCCCCTGCCCGGCGATCTTTACGCCCTTCGGTTCCGTCGCGGGATGGTTGACGTTGAGCGCGATGCCGACCGGCAGGAGTCGGCCCGTCTCGCCACGCCGCGCCGCCTGTTGCTCCAGCCTTGCGACGAGTCGCAGCATGAAGGCCGCCGTCTGGCGGTAATGCGTGAGCGCGCAGTCCGCATCGCCCTTGCAGCCGGGCGGCAACTCGGTGCTGATAGCAATCGCCGGCACGCCGCTGCCGAGGACGTGGCTCGCCGCGGCGATCGCCGCGCCGACCGTCCCCGAGATCTGGCTCGCGCCGCCCACGTTCGCACCGGGGTTGATCCCCGAGATCAACAGGTCCGGCTTGCGGCCGCCGGCCCGGCGCGTCGCGATGTCCACCGAGATCAGCGCGCAGGTTGCGGGCTCCGCTGAATCCAGCACCTCGCAGTCGCTGTCACGGCACACCTGCACGGAATACTGGTTGGCGGATTCGTGCCGGATCCGCAGCTCGCGGAAATTCAGTGCCGCGCTGCTGCCGCTCTGCGGGCCCGCCGGTGCCGCAAGCGTCACCCGGTGCCCCGCATCCTCGAACGTTTCGCGCAGGGCCCGCAGGCCTGGCGCGGACCAGCCGTCGTCGTTGACGAGCGCGATATCGAGCGCCGAGACGGCTCCAGGCCAGCAGGCGACGACGGCGACCAGTGGCAGCGCGGCGGGGACGCGGGAAGGAAAAATCCCGAGCCTGGCGGACATATGGATCGCTCCCGCGCGCCCGAGCCGGGCCGCGCCAACCTCTGGTTGGAACCGATTCAATCGGGACACGCTATTCTCAGCGGCTACCGGCTCATGCCGTGCTACAGGGTTTGCCTTGACGACGACAGATACGCCCGCCGCGGCGCGACCGATCGCACCGGCCGCCACCCTCCTGCTGCTTCGCGAGCGCGACTCGCGGATCGAAGTACTGATGATGCGCCGGCAGGAGGCATTGAGGTTCATGGGCGGGATGTGGGTCTTCCCTGGCGGCCGCGTCGATCCGCCGGACTGCGGCCCTGCCGCGGCGGCGCTCGTCTCGGACGCGACCGCCAACCGCGCGCCGGTCATGCTCGCACCCGACGGGACGTCCCTGCCCCCGGAGCTCGCGCTCGGCCTGCGCGTCGCCGCCTGCCGCGAAACCTACGAGGAGGCGGGGGTCCTGATCGTACGCGGCCGGGATGGACGTCCACCCGCGCCGGAGCTGTTGCACACGCTTGCGGCCGCGCGGGAGGGCTCGACGCACGTGCCGGGCGGTTTCATGGACCTGGTGGCCTCGGCCGGCCTCTTGCTCGACGTCGGTCCGCTGGTTTACTGGTCGCACTGGATCACGCCCTCGCACGAATCCCGCCGGTTCGACACACATTTCTTCGCTGTCGCGATGCCGGTCGGCCAGACCGCAAGCCTCGACCAGCGCGAATCGACGGGGCTCGCATGGCTCGCTCCGCGCGACGTCTGCGCGGCCGCCGCGAGCGGCAGGATGCTGATCGCGCCACCGACGCAGCTCACGCTCGAGGATATCGATGAGGCGCACGCCCTTCACGGTGGGGTGCCGGCCATGCTCGCCGCGGAGCGCGGCCGCGCCACGCCACCTGTCATGCCACGTGTCGTCATGGACGGCGCGACGACGCACGTGCTGATGCCCTGGAATCCGGAGTATGCGCAGGCACAGGGCGAAGGCTGCATCTCGCGTGCCGGTTATCCGCCCCACTTGACCCGCCGCCGGTCGAGCCTGCTGTTCCGGCGCGCGGTGGACCGATAGAAACCGCCCGCAGGACCAGCGTGTCCCGGCGCAACGGGACACGCCGCTGTTCCCGCTATTTGTTCGCGTCGCCGGGCGTCCCGCCTTCGACGATGTTGCCGACGGACTCACCCACCCGCTTGACGAAGTCCTTGGCCTGATCCATCACGATGCTGGCCTGCTGCTCCACCGCCGCCTGGGCGGTCGACGCCATGGTGCCCGCCTGCCGCGCGGTCCCGACGGCGGACTTACGAACCGCGGCGACGGTCTGCGTGAGCGCGGACTCTGCCTTGGCCAGGGCTTGCTTCGCGGGCCGCGGGATCATCCGGTCGACCTGCTTCGCGACCTTGCGGGCCCGCGAAGGCGCCTTGCGCCCCGCACGCCGCACCGCCTTCACCCGCCGCGTCGCACTTCGTTGCACCCGGCGCGCCGTCGAGCGGGTACGGGTCTTGCGGCGGACGACACGCGCCGCCGCCGCCCTGCGCGCGACCTTCCTGCGCGCGACCTTCCTGCGCGCGACCTTCCTGCGCGCGACCTTCCTGCGCGCGACCTTCCTGCGCGCCGCTACCTTGGCGGCGCCTCGCCTCAGTGTCCTGCGAGCAGCCTTCTTCTTGCCACTCTTGCTGCGGTGGGTCGTCCGGCGGGCCTTCTTCTTAGCTGCCATTTGAGACATCCTCGCTGTTGGGCGCTGCGGCGAACGCCGTGCGCAGACTGGTTCGCAGCGGACGCTAGTGCAGCGCCGGTGCGGAGTCAACAAGGGCGCAACCTCAGTCGGCGCCCTGCAGCCCCTGCGAGATGCCGTTCACCGACGCGACCAGCGCGTCGAGCAAATCGCGCTCACCACGCGCCGGCCGGCCGGCCTCGCGCCATCGTCGCAGCAGGTCGACCTGGGTCAGGTGGATCGGGTCGACGTACGGGTTGCGCAGCCGGATCGAGCGCTGCAGCGTCGGCTCGGAGTCGAGCAATCCGCTACAGCCCTTGACGGCGAGCACCTGGCCGCGGGTGAGCTCGTACTCGCGCCGGATCGCATGGGCAAAGCGGCCGTGCTCGGGTCGGGCCAGCTGGTCGTAGAAGCTCGCGATACCGATGTCCGCGCGCGCCAGGGCCATCTCGATGTCGTCCACCAGGCCCTCGAAGAACGCCCAGCCGCGATACATCTCGGCGGTGATCCCGGCGCCGTAGCGCTCGACCACGGCCGCAAGCCCGGTACCGGCACCGTACCACCCCGGAACCATGTGGCGGCTCTGCGACCAGGACAGGATCCAGGGGATGGCGCGCAACGCCTCGACGCCCTGCCCGCCCGCATGCGAGAGGGGGCGCGAACCGATCTGCGCCCGTTCGATGACGTCGACGGGTGTGACCGCCTGGAAGTAGTCGATGAACGCCGGGTCATCGTGCACCAGCGTGCGGTAGGCGATGCGGCTCGCCTCGGCCACGTGCGAAAGGGCCGCACGCCAGTGCTCCTGCGGCCGATCCGGGCCTTGCACACCCGCTGTTGTCAGTGCGACGCCGTGCAGCGCCTGCTCGAAGGTCCGGTACGCGATCGGCCTCAGACCGTAGCGGTCGTTGATGCTCTCGCCCTGCTCCGTCACCCGGAGCTGTCCGCGCACCGAACCCGGCGGCATGCCGCGCACCAGACCGCCTTGCCGGCCCCCGCGCCCCATGGCGCCGCCGCGCCCGTGATACACGAGGAGCTGCCCGCCCGCGGGCTCGCAGACAGCCACCATCGCTTCCTGCGCCTTTCGCAGCAGCCAGCGCGACGCGACGACCCCGGTGGATTTGTTGCTGTCCGCGTAGCCGACCATCACGGTCTGGCGGTGACCGCGTGCGGCCAGATGGGCGAGGTAGCCGGGGTCGGACAGCAGCTGCCCCACGATGTCGCCGGCACTCTGGAGCGCCTCGGCCGATTCGAAGAGCGGCGCAACGTCGAGCGGCACCTGGCCGGTGGCCTCGTCGAGCATCCCCGACCAGCGGGCGATCAGAAGCACTTCGAGAAGATCGTCGACGCCGCCTGCCATGCTGACCACATAGGAGCCGATCGCCGCAGCGCCATAGCGATGGCGGCAGTATTCGATCGCCTCGAACACCCAGAGCGCACGCTTGCCGGTCGCGTCGAGGACCGCGGTCGGCGCTTCGTCGCGCTCGATTGCCACGCGCAGGCGCGCGATACGCTCCTCGCGCGGCCGTCTCGACCACGCCGGATCCCCGAGCGCCTGTCCCACGATTCGGCGATGCGCGCCGGCGTTCTGCCGCACGTCCAGCGTCGCGAGATGCATGCCGAAGGTACGGACCCGGCGCAGCATCCGCCGTACGTGAAAGAGGCCGGCGTGCGTGCCGCGGTACGCCGCGAGGCTCCGCTCGATCAGCTGCAGGTCGTCGATGAGCTGGCCAGCGCGCTCGTACTGCCCCGACCTGCCCTCGTACGCGGCGCGCAGCCGCTCGGCGATCTGGCCCAGGAATACGCGATACGGCATGCGGTCGTGCGCGGCCGGCGTCGCGCTGCGGGCGGCGGGAACGACGGTCCGGTACTGCTCGATGCGGTCGGTGATCGCGGGCAGCACTCCGACACGGCTGCTGCTCTGGCTGAGCTTTTCCGCAAGCGACAGCGCGTCGAGGAAATAACGATTGATGATGAGCTGGTGATGGCGCGCGCAGCTCTCACGGATCGTCTTGGCGTGCACGTCGGGATGGCCGTCCATGTCGCCCCCCACCCACGACCCGAAATGCATCAGCTCGGGCACTTCGACCGCGCGGGCGGCATCGCCGTAGACCCGGGCGAGCGCTCTCTCGATCTCCTGGTAGAACGACGGGATCACCTTGTAGATGACCTCGACCAGGAAGAAGAGCACGTGCTCGCGCTCGTCGGCGACCGTAAGCCGCTCGCGCGAGTTGTCGGCCGTCTGCCAGCCGATCGTGAGCTCCGTGCGGACACGATCGAGGATCACATCGCGCTCGGCCGGCGTCTTCGCCACGTCGAGCTGCGCCATGAGCAGGCGCGCCACCCGCTGCTGCTGTCGCAGCAGCGTGCGCCGGGTCGATTCGGTCGGATGGGCCGCGAATACCGGTTCGATGCTGAGCCCGCCAAGTAGCGCGACGACCTGCTCGACCGACAGGCCGTGATCCTTCAGCCGGGCGAAGCAGTCGTGCAGCCCCCCGGGCTGCGGCCCGGCGTCGGCGTTTACGTACTCGCGTCGGCGCCGGACGCGATGGACCTTCTCGGCCATGTTCACGACCTGGAACCAGGTCGTGAACGCCCGGATCAGCTCGAGCGCCTCGGCGGGTGGACGTCCCTGGGTGCGCACGACCAGGGCGACGCTGTCCTCGGCATCACCCTCGCGGCGACCGATCGCGGCCTGGCGATCACCTTCCACCGCATCGAACACGGCTGCGCCGCACTGGTCCTGCAGCACTTCGCCGACGAGGTGGCCGAGCGCGTGCACATCGTCACGCAGCGCGGCGTCCTTGGGAGGGAAAGATATGCCCTTGCGTGGCATGGCAGCGCCGGAATCGTATCAGCAAGAATCGTCACAATCCTGACATCGACGCTGCCTACGATCCGCCGTCGCCCGCCAAACCCGCGATCGAGGACACCCGATGCACCGCAATCGCGGCAGCCGCCGCGTCTTCTCGATCAATGCCAGCAGCGACACGGTCGACGTATTCGACCTGGGCGCGCTCGTGCCGGGAGGGGAACTCGCGCCGGTGCTCACGATCTCGGTTGCGGCCTTCGGTGCCGCGCCCAGCAGCATCGCCGTGCACGCCGGCATCGTGGCCGTGGCGGTCGAGGCCGTCGAGAAGACGAGCCCGGGGAAGGTGGTGTTCTTTAGCGCGAGCATAGCCGAGCCCGGTCCGACGGTGGGCGATGCTTGGCGGTCGTCGAAGTCGGAGCCCTGCCCGATTTCGTCACCTTTTCGCCCGATGGACGCTATCTGCTGGTGGCGAACGAAGGTGAGCCGAGCGAGGACTATACGATCGATCCGGAAGGATCGGTTTCGATTGTCGACCTTTGGCGCGGTGTCTCGGAAGCCACGGTGGCGACGGCCGGTTTCTCGGCCTGGATCGGCCAGGAGAGCGCGCTGCCGCCAAGGGCGTTCGCATCTACGGCCCGAACGCCAACGCCGCGCAGGATCTGGAGCCGGAAGGCATCACGGTCTCCGGGCCCCGCGCATACGTCACGCTGCAGGAGAACAACGCCATCGCCGTGGTCGACATCTCGAGCGCCCAGGTCCTCGCGATCAATGCGCTGGGCGGCAAGGATCACTCGGTGCCGGGGGCCGGGCTCGACCCTAGCGATCGCGACGGCCCCGCGTTCAAGATCGCCAACCCGCGCGTTCAGGGTATGTACCAGCCGGACGGCATCGCGAGCTTCGCCCACAGGGGAGAAGTCTTCCTGATCACAGCCAATGAGGGCGACTCGCGGGTATACCCGACGTCGGACGGTGCCCTGCCGGGCTTCGGCGAAGGCGATATCTTCAACGAGGAGGTTCGTGTGGGATCCTCCGATTATCCGCTCGATGCCGGAGCATTCCCCGACGCCCTGCAGCTCAAGGACGGCGCGAATCTGGGCCGCCTGACGGTCACGAATCAGCTCGGTGATGCGGACGGCGACGGCGACTACGACTCGATTCACGTCTTCGGAGCGCGCTCGGTGTCGGTCTGGAAGGCGTCTGGGACGGGCCGCCGGCAGGTGCTTCCGCTGGCGCCGGTGTGGGACAGCGGCGAGGACCTTGAGCGGATCACCGCGGCCGCCCTGCGCGACGTGTCCAATTCAAACAATGACGAGGTTGCGCTCGACAACCGCAGCGACAACAGGGGACCCGAGCCCGAGGGTATCGCGGTGGCGCGGGTCGCGGGTCGGAGGTACGCGTTCGTCGGACTGGAGCGCATCGGCAGAATCGCGACCTACGACATCACCACGCCGCATGCGCCCGTATGCGTCGACTACGTGAACAGCCGCGATTTCACCACCGACGTCGCCGGCGATTCCGGTCCGGAAGGCATCGAGTTCATCGCGGCCCACGACAGTCCGACGAATACGCCGCTGCTGCTGGTCGGCAACGAGATCTCGAAGACGGTGGCGGTCTTCGATGTCGTACGAACCCGCACACGAGCGACCTGCCCCTAGGATGTCCTCGCCCGATCGCGTTCAAGCCTGAGCAGGTCACCCTGCACAACCGTGGAGCCGCGGAGCCGCCGCTCGGCCGTATTCTGTTAAAGTTTCGGCTTCCATCGAGGGACATGGTGCCAGGCAGATGCAGAAAATCGTCGCCCTGATTGGCCTCACGGTGCTGGGGCTCGCTCCGCTGCGGGTGCACGCGGACACGAAGACGGACCAGCGGCTCGCCGACGCCCGCCAGGTGTTCGAGACTTTCGTCGACATACGCGAACAGGTCATCCCGACCTGGCTGATGGAGCGCGCCTACGGCGTCGTCGTCGTGCCGCGCGTGATCAAGGGCGCGTTGATCATCGGCGGCCGCGGCGGCAAGGGCGTATTTTCGGTGCGCGATCTGGACGGCGCGTGGAGCGATCCGGTGTTCATCACGCTGGCGGGCGTCAACGTCGGTTTCCAGTGGGGCGTGCAGTCGACGGACGTGGTCCTCGTGCTCATGTCGCGCAAGAGCGTCGAAGGCATCGCGGACGGCAAGGTGACCCTCGGCGCCGACGCCGCGGTCGCCGCCGGTCCGGTGGGACGCTCGGCCGCCGCGACCACGGATGCGACGTTGAACGCGCAGGTGCTCTCCTACTCGAGGAGCGAAGGCATGTTCGCCGGGGTCGCGCTCGACGGCAGCGTCCTGTCGATCGACGACAAGGCGAACGCATCTGCGTATGGAACGGCGGATATCCGCGCCTCGCAAATCCTCGAAGGTCAGGTGGCCGCCGCGCCGGAAGCCGCGCTGCAATTCAAGGCGGCGCTGGAACGCGCGACGCAGGCAGCAGCGGGGTCGGCGGCGCCATCACCGGGTGTTCCGGCAGCGCCAGCGGCGCCGGCGCCGCAGCCAGCCCCTGCGCCCGAAAGCGCGGAGACGTTTCCGATGGAGGATCCCGCGCCGGGTGCGCCGCCGCCGGAGTGACGATCACGGACCCACCGCTCGCGGTCAGGCGCCGGGCGTGGCTCCCAGAACGATGTCGAAACGTGCGGCGAGCTCGCCGCTTCCGGCCGCAAGCGGCTGGAAATCGACGATCACCGAATCGCGCGCACGCCGGTCCTTGATCGCGTTCAGCAATCCATCGCGCGCATTGAGTGGCTCTCCCTTCACGTACATTTGAGTCGTGAAGCGCTCCGAGCTGCCGAGGCGGCGAACGCCGAAGTGTATATGTGCCGTGCGGGACGCATACGGGACGGGCTTGACGGTTCGGAACACGTACTCGCCGTCTTCCCCCGTCATGCACCGGCCGTAACCCTGGAAGCCCGTGTCGCGGCGCTCGCGGTCTCCGCTTTCCGAGTGCAGATACACGCCGTTGCGATCGACCTGCCAGATCTCGACCTGTGCGCCGCGCAGCGGTCGGCCGCTCGCATCGAGAATGCGACCCGACAGCCAGGTGACCTCTCCCGCCGCCTGCGAGTCAGCATCGTTGATGCGGACCAGGTCGTTGTCGGTGTCGAGAGGCGGACGATCCGGATAGAAGGGTCCGGCGGTCTGCCGCGGCGTCGGGACCAGAACGCTCGACAGGATGCGCGGCGCGGCAACCATCACGGCCGCGCCTGCAAGACCCGAGATCAGCCGCCGTCTCGAGCGTGTTCCGTGACCGGACATGAAGACCTCAGTCTAACTTCCTGATTTATAAGTAACCCCGCACCCACCCAGGCCGCAGTATCCCGCCGGGTTCTTCGCCAGGTACTGCTGATGATAGTCCTCGGCGTAATAGAACTCGGGCGCTTGCAGGATCTCGGTCGTGATCGCGCCATAACCCGCCTTCACGAGCTGCGCCGCATAGCTCTCGAGACTCGCCTGCGCGGCTTTGCGCTCCGCATCGTCGTTCACATAAATGCCGGAGCGATACTGCGTGCCCGCGTCGTTCCCCTGCCGCATGCCCTGTGTCGGGTCGTGGGCTTCCCAGAACGCACGCAGCAGGTCTTCATAGCTGGTCTCCGACGGGTCATAGACGACACGTACCACTTCGTTGTGTCCCGTGAGCCCGGTGCACACTTCCTCGTAGGTCGGATTCGGCGTCATCCCGCCCGCGTAACCCACGGCGGTGCTGTAAACACCCGGCAGGTTCCAGAAGAGTTTCTCCGCGCCCCAGAAACACCCGAGCCCGAACATCGCGGTCTTTAGACCCGCGGGATACGGCGGCTCCAGCCGGTGGCCGTTGACGAAATGCGCGGACGGGAGCTTCATGCGCGTCGCGCGGCCCGGTAGGGCATCCTCGGCCGAGGGCATCTCGAGCTTCTTGCGCTTTGGGGACCACATGAGGCGTTTCTCCGGGTTCTGAGGCGGATGCCCGCAACACTGGTGGCGGATCTCCCTGAATTCAATCCGTCGCCACGGCCTGTGACAAGCCCGACCAGAATTCGGGGTCGCGCAGGATGGCCGTCAGCCCGTCGATGACGAACTGCACTCCAATGCAGACCATGAGAAATCCCGTGAGCCGCGTGAGTGCGATCATGCCCGTAGGACCGAGCACGCGATGCAATCGTTCCGCGGCCCGGAGCGTGGCAAGCAGAGGAGCGCCACGATCACGATCGCCGTCAGGACCGCGGTGAAGTCGACCACGCGGTCGAAACCTGCGCGCGCGCTCGGGAACAGCATCTGGAATCCGAGGCTCGCGACGATCATGCCGCCCGCGATGCGCATCCCGGGAACCGAGATGCCGAAGAA
>Ga0268386_10000256_pt1 | contig 31924 bp, 33 predicted proteins | sample RVTome_15_FD_200260 | JGI IMG/M metagenome (GOLD analysis project Ga0268386, IMG submission 200260) | Soil microbial communities from uranium-contaminated site in the Upper Colorado River Basin, Wyoming, United States - RVT150D86... ... | reverse complement strand
CTCCTCTCCGATGGCCGGGCGCGACGGCTCGTTCCTCACCAGCCGCCAGATCAAGGCCCGCCTCGACCGCGAGGTCCTCGGCAACGTGGCCATCGAGGTCCACCCGACCGAGTCCGGCGAGACGTTCGAGGTGCGCGGCCGCGGCGAGCTCCAGCTGGCGGTGCTCATCGAGCAGATGCGGCGCGAGGGCTTCGAGCTGACAATCAGCCGGCCGGAGGTGATCCTGCGCGACGGCCAGGAGCCGTACGAGCGCGTGACGATCGACATCCCGCCCGACTACATCGGTGTCGTGCAGGGCGCCATGGCCGGCCGCAAGGGTCGCCTGGAGCAGATGACCACCGATGCCGATGGCCGTGTGCGGCTCGAGTTCATCATCCCGACCCGCGGCCTCATCGGCTACCGCGGCCAGCTGCTGTCGGACACCCGCGGCACGGCGCTCATCCACCAGATCGGCGAGGGCTATGGCCCGTGGGCCGGGGAGGTGACGCATCGGACGAGCGGCGTGCTCGTCGCCGATCGCGCCGGCGAGTCGCGCGCCTACGCCCTGTCGTCGCTCGTCGAGCGCTCGGAGCTGTTCATCGGCGCATCGGTCGAGGTGTACGAGGGGATGATCATCGGCGAGAACAGCCGGCCCGGTGACCTGGACGTCAACCCGACCAAGGCGAAGAAGCTGTCGGCGATGCGCACCCAGGCCACCGATGGCGACTATCGGCTGCTGACCCCGCCGCGCACCATGACCCTGGAGTCGGCGATCGAGTTCATCGCCGCCGACGAGCTGGTGGAGGTGACGCCGACGGCGATCCGGCAGCGCAAGCGGATCCTCGGCCAGCACGACCGGCGTCGCGCGGCCGGAGCCGCGTTCAAGGAACGAGCCGATCCGTGACCCGGGTCGCCACCATCCCTGACCAGGTCAGCTGACCTGACCAACCTTCCAGAAGCCCACCTGCCGGGGACGGCGCCGACCTCAGGGGTCGGCCGACCACAGGTCGCCGACCGTGAAGCCGGCCGGGAACGGATCCGCCGGATCCACCACGTACTCCGCGTAGCCGGTGATCCAGGCGCGCCCCGTCAGCGTCGGGACGATCGCCGCGTGCGGCCCGACCCGCGCCTCCCCCGCGATCCGTCCCGTCCACGTCGTCCCCAGGATGCCCTCGTGAACGAAGTCCTCGCCGATCCCCAGGGCCCCGCGCGCGTGCAGCGTCGCCATCCGGGCGCAGGTGCCCGTGCCGCATGGCGAGCGGTCGAGGATCCCGGTCCAGGTGGCCGGTCGCTGCCAGTCGAGCGTGCCGCTCGAGACGACCACGGTGTTCTTCATCGAGGCGCCCAGGACGGTCGGCGGCCCGGTGAACTGCATGATGCTGATGCCGGCGATCTCCGGGTTCTCCGGGTGCGCGACCGGCCACTGCTCCCGGGCGGCGGCCTTGATCATCTCCCCCGCCCGCACCAGGTCGCGACCCTCGTCGGGCGTGATCGCGAACCCGAGCGGCCGGGCCTCGGCGATCGCGTACCACATGCCGCCGTAGGCGACGTCGACGGTCACCGTGCCGATCTCGGGCACCTCGACCGGGACGCCCAGGTGCGCCGTGAAGGCCGGCACGTTGCGGAAGGTCACGCTCGTGACCTTGCCGTCCGCCACCTCGGCCCGCACGCCGATGAGGCCTGCCGGGGTCTCCAGGGTGAGCTCGGTCACCGGCTCGACCACCGGCAGCATCCCCGTCTCGAGCAGCACGGTCACCGTGCAGATCGTGTTGCTGCCGGACATCGGCGGGTACTCGGCCTGCTCCATGATCACGAACCCGGCGTCGGCTTCGGGATGGGTCGGCGGGAGCACGAGGTTGCAGCACAGCGCGGGATAGCCGCGCGGCTCGCGGAGCATCAGCCGCCGGAGGCCGTCGCCATGCTCGGCAAGATGGCGCATCTTCTCGAACATGGTCGCGCCCGGGACTTCGAGCACGCCGCCGGTGATCACCCGTCCGGGCTCGCCACCGGCGTGGGCGTCGACCGCGCTGATGCGTTCGGCCAGCCTCATCGGGCCACGATACCCCGCGGCTCGACGCCCGGGCGCCTGCGCTCGTCTACCCTTGCGAGCCATGCGGCGCACTAAGCTCGTCTGCACCATCGGGCCGGCCACGCTCGAGCGAGTCGGTGACCTCGTCGAGGCCGGGATGGACGTGGCGCGCATCAACTTCTCGCACGGCAACGCCGAGCGTCACGCCGTGGCGGCCGATCGCGTGCGCGCAGCCGCGGTGGCGTCGGGACGGGCGGTGGCCATCCTGGTCGACCTGTCCGGGCCGAAGATCCGGCTCGGCGACTTCGCCGATGGCGAGGTGGAGCTGGCCCCGGGTGCGACCTTCGACCTCCACCCTGAGCCCTGGCCGGCCGGCGATGCGCACGGCGCCCACGTCGGGCATCCGTTGGTGGGCGAGCTCTCTCCCGGCGACCGGATCCTGCTGGCCGATGGCGCGGTCGAGCTGCGGGTCACCGGGTCGGACGACGTGGTGCACACCGAGGTCGTCCGCGGCGGCACGGTCCGCTCGCGCGCCGGCGTCAGCGTGCCGGCGGAGCGGCTCGGTGGCCCGAGCCTGACGGAGCGCGACCGGCTGGACGTGCCGCGAGCGATCGGGATTGGCGCCGATTACGTCGCGCAGTCCTTCGTGCGCCGGGCAGCCGACATCGCGGAGCTGCGGGCGCTGCTCGGGCCGGACGGGCCTCCGATCGTCGCCAAGGTCGAGACGCGGCCGGCGGTCGACGGCTTCGACGCCATCTGCGAGGCGGCCGACGCGATCATGCTGGCTCGCGGTGACCTGGGCGTGGAACTTCCCTACGAGGAGGTGCCGATCATCCAGAAGCAGCTCCTGCGTCGTGCCCTCGACCGGGGCGTGCCGACGATCGTGGCGACCCAGATGCTCGAGTCGATGATCGGCTCGCCGCGGCCGACGCGCGCCGAGGCGTCCGACGTCGCGAATGCGATCTTCGACGGCGCCGACGCCATCATGCTGTCGGGCGAGACGGCCATCGGCGCCTTCCCGCTGCTGGCCGCCGAGGCGGCGGTCCGCATCGCCGGCCTGTGCGAGGACCGCGGATCGGAGCTGCTCCCCGCCGGCGCGCTTCCCCGCCCCGGGTCCGATGCGAGCGCGCTGGCCTACGCGGCAAGCACCGTGGCGTCCAGCGAGCCCGACGTCTCGGCCATCGCCTGCTACACGCGGTCGGGGCGCACCGCGCGGATGATCTCCGCGCTCCGGCCGCGAGTGCCGATCCTGGCCTTCTCGCCCGATCCGGCAGTGGTGCGACGACTGGCGCTCGTCCACGGCGTCCGGGCCAGGCCCTGCGTTCCGCCGCCGGACAGCGACGGGCGGCTGGGGCTGATGGCCTGGCTGCTCGGCGAGGACACCAGCCTGCCGCCCGGGTCAGCCGTGGTCCTCGTGGCCTCGACGACGACCCCCGGCAGCGGGCCGAACCTGCTCGAGGTGCATCGCATCCCGGCGCAGCGGGTGCCCGATGCCTAGGCGGCGGCTACCTCGCGGAGTGTCTCGGTGACGCCGTTGCGCAGTGAGTCACTCCGGGTCATGGGGGAAGGTCACACCGCCTCCGAATGAGACGCACATCGCGGCCAGGTCCTCGGGTGACAGGCCTGCGCCGATACCCAGCGCCAGCAGCATCCGCGCCTTCAGTCCGTCGAGGGTGCCGGTGAAGATCGCCCCCGCCTCCCACCAGGCGCTGCTTCCGCCGGGGAACCCGTAGCCCGGGCGCGCGCTCCCGGACGGGCAGCGCGTGGTCAGCGCCACCGGGATCCCGTCCGCGATGAACGCGCGGGCCGCCTCGAGGTAGGCCACCGGCGTGTTGCCGCCACCGGTCGCCGCCACCACCACGCCCGCGGGCCGCCGCGCGACGGCCGCCTCGATGGCGCCATCGTCGTCGAGCGCCACCGTGACCAGCGGGATCGGCGACGCGGCGTGCTCCGGGATCGCCGGCAGCCGCACCGGCGACCGGCGGCGGGCCAGGCGGACGCGCGCATCGGCCACCATTCCGAGCCGCCCATGGTTCGGGCTCTGGAACGTCGCGTACGCGTGCGTATGGGTCTTGCGCACGTCGTCGGCACCGTGGATCTCCCCGGCCATCGCGACCACCACGCCCTGGTCCGCGAGCGCCGGATCGGCCGCCGCCGCGACCGCATTGCGCAGGTTCTCGGGGCCGTCGTAGCCCTCCTGCGATGCCGAACGCATGGCGCCGACCACCACGACCGGCTTGGGCGGCAGCGGCAGCAGGTCCCAGGCGAACGCGGTCTCCTCCAGCACGTCGGTGCCCTGCACGACGACCGCGCCGTCGATCTCAGGCCTCGCGAGCTGGTCCGCCAGGATGCGCCCGATCTCGAGCACCTGGCCCATCGACAGGTGCGAGGCGGGCACCAGCCCCCAGTCGATCGGCTCGATGACGGCCAGGTCCGCCAGACCGGGGACGCTCGCCAGCAGCTCCGCGCCGCGCATCGTGGGCCGGTTGCCGGATGTGCCAGGCCCGTTGCGCATCGAGATCGTGCCGCCGGTGAAGACGATCGCCACGCGTGCCATCGGTCGATCCTAGGGCATGGTGGTTGTCGAGCCGCGAATTCCTGACCGGATCGGTCGTCTGCGGGCGGTATCGTCGCGGTCGCCGGTCACGCTGCCCGCTGCGCGCGATCACCGATTGTTCGCTACGCTGCCCACCCACTCACCGAGCAACCGATGACGATGACCTCCCGACCGATGATCCAGGCCGTGGGACTCCACAAGTCCTTCGGCGAGACCCATGCCCTCCGCGGACTCGACCTCAGCGTCGCCGAGGGAACGATCCTCAGTGTGCTGGGCCCAAACGGTGCCGGCAAGACGACCGCGGTCCGCATCCTGACGACGCTCACTCGGCCCGATGCCGGCGAGGCAACCGTGGCCGGGATCGATGTCCTGCGTCACCCGGACCAGGCACGTCGCCGGATCGGCGTGGCCGGCCAGTACGCGTCGCTCGACGAGGTGCTGAGCGGCAGTGAGAATCTGCGCATGCTCGGCCGCCTGTACCGCCTCGATGCCCGCACGGCTCGGGAACGCGCGGATGCGCTCATCGAGCGCTTCGAGCTCACCGATGCCGCGGATCGGCCGGTGCGCACCTATTCGGGCGGCATGCGTCGCCGTCTCGACCTGGCGGCCGCGCTCATGTCCGAGCCCCCGGTGATCTTCCTCGATGAGCCGACCACCGGACTCGACCCGAAGGGGCGGCTGTCGATGTGGGACCTCATCGGGCAGCTGGCGAAGGGAGGCACCACGATCCTCATGACGACGCAGTACCTCGAGGAGGCCGATCGCCTGGCCGATGACATCGCGGTCATCGATCACGGGCGCGTGATCGCACGTGGCACGGCGAACGAGCTCAAGCGTCTCGTCGGCGGGGAGCGGCTGGAGGTCGTCATCGACAACCCGCGCTACCTGCCCGAGGCGCGTCGAGCCCTCGAAGCCATCAGCACCGCGTCGGCACGCGTGGATGAGGGGGCGAAGCGCGTCAGCGTCCCGGTGGCCTCCCACGAGGGCGTGCTCACGCACGCTATCCGCGAGCTCGACGCCGCGGGGGTGCACGTCGACGACATCGGTTTCCGCCGCCCCACCCTGGACGAGGTGTTCCTGACCGTGACCGGCCGCCCGGCCGAGGAGGCGCCGGACCCGGCGGAGATGACATCGTGACCGCGACCTGGTGGCTCCGTGACTCGTGGGAGATGGTCAAGCGCAACCTCATCCACATCAGGCGCACGCCGGAGCTGCTGCTCGACGTGACCCTGAGCCCGATCATGTTCGTGCTGATCTTCAGCCTCGTCATGGGTGGCGCGATTCAGATCCCGGGGTTCGAGGGCTACACGAACTACCTGATGGCCGGCATCTTCGTGCAGACGATCGCGTTCGCCGGGGTGTACACCTCGGTCCTCTTGGCGAACGACCTGAAGAACGGCATGATCGACCGCTTCCGCTCGCTGCCGATGAACCAGTCATCGGTGTTGTTCGGGAGGACGGTGACCGACCTCTTCCGAGCCCTGCTCGCGGTCGCGATCATGTGGATCGTCGGCATGCTCGTCGGGTTCCGCCCGGAGGGAGGCGTCCTCGCCAATGCCGCCGCAATCGGCCTGATGCTCCTGTTCGGCTTCGCCCTGTCCTGGGTCGGCATCGCCGCGGGGGCTCTTGTCCGAACGCCGGAAGCCCTGCAGGGGATCATCTTCGCGGTGGTCTTCCCGCTTACCTTCGTGAGCAGTGCATTCGTTCGACCGGCTGACATGCCCGACTGGCTGGGCTGGTTCGCGGAGCGGCAGCCGATGAGCCTCGTCATCGACGCCGTGCGCGATCTCACGATCACCGGCGAGCCGGGCCCCTCCTTCGTCCCAGCCCTGTTGGCGTCCGTCATCCCGCTGGTGGTGTTCGTGCCGCTCGGGATCTGGCTCTACAACCGGCGCACCACCCAGTAGGTCAGCCCGGGCGGCGCAGCGCCTCGGGGGCGGGCTCCCACAGCTCGAACCGGTTGCCCTCGGGGTCGGTGGCCCAGCCGAAGCGGCCGATCCCCTCCATGAGCTCGACGCGCTCGTCGACCTCGGCGCCGGCATCGCGAAGCTGCGCGAGCATCGCGTCGAGATCGTGGACGCGGAAGTTCATCATCCACGTCTGCCCGGAGGGGCCGAAGTAGTCGGTGTCGGCGGGGAAGGGTGCCCACACCGTCGGACCCTCCTCCTGCCACCACACGTCGTCGACGTCCCCGGCCACGACGCCCATTCCGAGATGCTCGGCGTACCAGCGCCCCATGGCGGCCGGATCGCGCGTCCGAAAGAAGGCGCCACCGATGCCCGTCACCCGCTCCATGTCACCTCCTTGCTTGAGGGGCCGCTGCTCCATGCTCAGCGGCGCTTCGGCTGCTTCGGCTGTTTCGGGGGCATGGCGCGGACGTGGTCGGCGGCGCGCTCCACCCAGTTCCGCGCCGCGTCGGGGTCGGCGACGACGCGGTCCGGCAGGGCGACATAGCTGCGCATCGGCCGTCCCGGCATCGGCTCGAAGATCGTCCACCCCTCATCCAGGCGCTCACGGCGCGCTTCGTCAGGCAGTCGCACGATCCAGGACTCCTGGTGCAGGCCGGTGACCATGTGACCGCCGACGAATCCGGCGGGGTACCCGAACATCTTCCGCGTCTCGAGGCCCTCGATGCCGGCGACCGCCGCCTCGAATCGCTCGACGAGCTCCGGCGGTGCCTTGCGCCAGGGGTTGTCGCTTGCCATCTGGTGCTCCTCCATGGTGACCGGGCCAATCCGCCTGGCCGATGGTAGACCGGTCGGCCAGGCTTGGCGGACGAGCGATGGCCAGGGTCGCACCGACCGGCATGGGGGTGACCCGCTAGGCTGGTCGCATGAGCACGCCGCACACTCCCGCCGATCGCGTCCGTCCGTTGCTCCGCGTCCGGCAGGTGCGCGAGTTCGCGTCCACCCCGGTCGACCCCGCGGCCCTGGATGCCATGGCCGATGCGGCGCGCTGGTCCGGATCGAGCCGCAACGGGCAGCCGTGGCGGTTCGTGATCATCCGCGACCCCGACACGCTGCGCGCGATCCACGAGGCCGGGCTCCCGCAGACCCGCTCGCTCGCCACCGCCCGTGCCGCCATCGCGATCGTGCTGCCGAGCGAGCCGGGCAGCGGGATCTCGCACGGCTACGACGAGGGGCGGGCCGCGGAACGAATGCTCATCGCCGCGTCGCTGCTCGGACTGGGCGCGGGGATCGCCTGGGTGCGCTCTGAGGCGCGCCCCGCGGTGTCCGAGCTCCTCGAGCTGCCCGAGGATCGGTTCGTCCGAACGGTGATCGCCATCGGCCATCCCACCGAGGCCTCGCGGCGACCCAAGTCCGCGCCGGGGGAGGCGCGGCTGCCGCGCGAGGACACCGTGTTCGAGGAGCGCTGGCCGGGCTGAGGGTGTGCGTTCGGCGGCGGCGCCCGTACTGACTCGCATCGCTGCTCGCCACGCGCGCAGGATTCCACTCGACGCGGGACTGACTCGAAATCTGCTCGCCACGCGCGCAGGATTCCACTCGACGCGGGACTGACTCTCGAAATCTGCTCGCCCGGCGCGCAGGATTCCATTGGACGCGGCCTGACTCGAAATCTGCTCTCGTACGAGAGCGTTATCCGGGAGAACGCGCCTCCGATGATGGGTCCTGCGCTCGGATGGCGGGCATCATCAACCTCTGCTCCGGCCAACGTGCCGCCCTGGGCGCAGATTTCAAGTCCGCGGCTCGCACTCCTCGCGGGTGACGCGCAGGAGCAGCCGATCGGTGTCCAGGTGACCGATCCAACCGGGTCAGCCACCGCCCAGGATCCGGAGGGAGAGCTCGGGCTCCGCGGGCCGAGCTCGCTACGGCACCCGGTCCCAGATCCCGGTCTCGAAGTCGGCGGCGCGCTCGCCGGCGGCGCAGGTGTCGACGACCTTGACGAACCGCAGCGCCTCGTCCTCCTCGCCGTGGGCGTGGTACGTACCACGCGACCCGGGGCAGGCCGGGTCGTCGTCGACGATCACCGTCCAGCCCGACCACTCCCAGGTGCCGGTCCAGCGGCCGTCGACGCGGAAGGTCCCGTCGCCGATCGTCAGCGTGGCCGTCGCCCGATCACCCGTCGCGGGGCGCGTGTACGAGCCCTCCGACCAGTGGCGTCCCGTGCCCTCCGCCAGCTGCAGCCCAAGGTGCCGGGCGCCGGCGCCCGCGACGATCACCGCCACGGCGACGAGCGCCAGCACGAGGCGGTCGCGACGGGACGGCCGGGCCACCGCCATCGAGCCCCGGAACATCACCGCCCCGAGCACCATGCCGGCCGGCAGGAGGAGCCCCGGCGAGAGGTCGACGCTCGACGCGTGGCCATCCTGGGAGACCGGCCAGGCCGCGGCGACCATGAGCCCGATCACCAGCACCGAGCCGGCCATCAGCGGCCACGCCGCCAGCGACGGCCGGCGGAGGGCGGCCACGGCCCAGGCGGCGGTGGCCAGCGCCGCCACGGCCGACACGGTGAGCACCGGCATGCCGACGCCGCGCCACGCCGACAGGAAGTACTGCACGAACCGATAGCCCTCGCCACGCAGCTCGCGGTCGTGGACGATCCAGGCGTTGACGAAGGAGAGCGCGAAGATCGCCGCGCCCGCCACGGCGATCGCGACCAGCCACCGCGTTCGGATCATCGGCGCACGAGTACCCCGTAGAGGTGCTCGAAGGTGGCATCGGGGTCATCGGTGACGCCCGCGTGGAGCGGCCCCGGCTGGATGAGCGTGCTGCGCGGGGTGGTCAGCCAGTGGAAGCGCTCGGACTGGCTCATGCCGGCGAAGGGCGCCACGTCGGTCGTGCCGGATGCGATCGCCTGCACCAGCTCGAGCTGCGCCCGGATGGCGTCGAGGTCGCAGTCGCCGTCCAGGGCCGCGAGTGCCGCGACGTCCAGGTCCGCTCGTGCCCGAAGGAACCGCCGCTCCCGGTCGAACAGGATCAGGCCGGCGTTCACGAACTCCTCGCGCTCGATGTCCGGCACGATGCGCAGGACGGCGTAGGTGAAGGCGCTACGCGACGGCATCGCGCTGCACCTCCCGGCGCGCCCGTTCGGCCTCCGCCACCCAGGTCGGCCGCGCCTCCAGTCGCCGGGCGAGGTAGCGGCGGTAGGCCTCGCGCTCGGCGTCGGGACCGTCGAAGCGGGTGTCGGTCAGCCAGCCACCGGGGATGTCGGCGAGGATGGCGTCGATCGTGGCGGCGACCAGCCGCGGGGCGAGTCGCGCATCGGCCTCGTCGATGGAGCCCGCGAACGGGAGCAGGACGTGATCGGCGATGCGCTCGAAGGGGCGGGCCGCGTGCTCGTCGGGATCGGCCCACCCGTGGTGCACATAGAGCGCCGACCCGTGGTCGATGAGCCACGTCCGTCCGCCGTGCACCACGAGATTCGCGTTGCGCGGCGTGCGATCGGGGTTGACCACCAGGTCGTCGAACCACACGACCTCCGCCGCCCACTCGGGCCCCTCGACCGGCGGGCGAGCGAGGTCCGGACCGAGCGCACCGGGCACGAAGGCGAGGCCGATATTCAGGCCCACCGACCAGCCGAGCAGGTCGCGGATCTCGTCGTGCGATTCCGCCCGGGCGATCGCCTCCGGCAGGTCCGCCAGCACCAGCTCGGGCACCGGCAGGCCGAGCGCCCGGCCGATCTCGCCGGCCGCGAGCTCGGCGATCAGCGCCTTGGCGCCGTGCCCGGCCCCGCGGAACTTGATGACGTACTCGGCGCCGTCATCGGCCTCGACCAGCGCCGGCAACGAGCTTCCCTCGCGAAGGGGCGTGACGTAGCGCGTGATCTCGACCGTGCGGAGCATGCCCGCGAGTGTAGAGCGGGCCGCTCACGTCGTCCGGCGAGCCGGGACGCAGGCGCCCGCGGCGTCAGCCGGCGGGCACCGGGCGGTGGCGAGCCGCCTCCTGCTCCATCCGCTCGAACAGCCGCTCCGCGTCCTCCGGGGTGAGGGCCGCGTCGAGGATCGGAAGGTAGATCTCCTCCTCCTCCGCGATGTGGAGCGCCACGATCGCATGCAGGCCGTAGAGCAGCGCGGTCAGCCGGTCGCGCTGCGCCTCGCGCGGCGGATCGGTCAGAGTGTCCCGCAGCTCGGCGAGCTCCTCGGTCAGCCGCGCCACTTCCACGTGATCGCGCCGCATCGTGTCGGAGGCCCCTGGGGCGCCCATGGCGCCCTCGACCGCCTCGTAGAGGGTCACCTCCTCGGCCAGTGCGTGCGGGATGAGGTGGTGCTGGAGGAACTCGACGGCGTGGGCGACCTTTTCGCGCACGACGGGCGTCGGTGCGTTCGCCATCCAGGCAGCGGTGTGGGCCAGTTCCTCGATGCGCGGCAGGAGCTCGCGGTGCTCCGCGCGGATCGGTTCGGTAAGCAGGCGTCCGAGCGTCATCGGTTCATACCTCGTCCGGCGGCCGGTGCGGGGCCGGCGTGGCGCCGCGCCCAGCCTGTCCCCACCTTCTGCCTCGACCGCCGCCGGCGGCAAGGGCCGGATGGACCGAACGGGCGGCTCCGTTGGCAGGGGCCGTTCGGCGGGCGCGCTCGTGCCATCCGGACGGTGCGCGGACCCGCGGCGCGGTGCAGGATGGCCCGGACAACATGGTTCGCAGCGCGAGGTACCGTCCGATGTCCTGGAATGGATCGATCACGGATGCGGCGCTCGACAACGCCGACTTCCGCCGGGTACTGAGCACGGGGCCCCACGCTCAGCTCGTGGTCATGCGCATCCCCGCCGGTGAGGAGATTGGGGAGGAGGTGCACGACGACGTCGACCAGGTGATCGCGATCGTCGACGGCAGCGGCGAGGCCGTGCTCGACGACGTCCCGACCCAGATCGACGGCGGCGACCTCGTGCTGGTCCCAGCCGGAACGAAGCACAATGTCCGCAACGTGGGGACCGGCGACCTGAAGCTCTACACCGTCTACGCCCCGCCGGAGCATCCCGACGGCACCGTGCACCGGACGCGCGCCGAGGCCGACGCCGCCGAGCATTGACCGCCGCCCGGAACGCGGCGCCCGCGGGCAGCGTCCTGCCCTCATGACGCCTCGCACGCTCATCGTCGCCGCGCTCATCGCCCTCGTGGCGGCCGCGTGCGGGCTCGGCCCGGTCGCCGATCTCGACGGTGAGTGGATCCTCCAGCGCGGTACGGTGGGCGGCCGGGCGCTCCAGCTTCTCGAGGGAGCTCCGGTCTCGCTCCGCATCGACGGCTCGGAGATCGGGGGCACCGCCGCCTGCAACCACTACGGCGGGGAGATGGATCGCGACGGCGACCGGATCAGCATCGGCGCGGTGTCCATGACCGAGATGGGCTGCGCCGAGCCGATCATGGCGCTCGAGGCGGCCTACCTCGATGGGCTCTCCCGGGTCGACACTGCCCGGCGCGACGTGGACCAGCTGCGCCTCACCGGTCCCGCGACCGAGCTCGACTTCACGTTGCTTCAGCCGACGCCCGACGCGGACCCGGTCGGCACCCAGTGGCGGCTCGAGTCGCTCATCACCGGCGACGCGGTCTCCTCGGTGTTCGGCGAGGCGACCCTGATCCTTGCCGAGGATGGAACCGTATCCGGCTCCACCGGCTGCCGCAGCTTCGGCGGCTCCTACACGCTGGAGGGTGACGAGCTGGTGGTCGCCGATCTGGTCGTCGACATGCGCCCCTGCGACGAGGCCTCGGCGGGACAGGACAGCCAGGTCCTCGGTCTGCTCGAGGGCCCGCTGCGCGTGACCGTGAGCGGCGATCGGCTGACGCTGATGGGCGGCGCGAACGGGCTCGACTACCGGGCCGTCGGCTGACCAGGTTCCAGGGCCCACGCCTCGACCGGGTCGCGCTTCCCCTTCACGCTCACTCGCCCCAACGCACGCACCGAGAAGGTGCCCGCCTCGATCGCCTCGTCCAGGGCCGCGCGCGTCGTCGCGCCGATGACGGCCTGGCCCGGCTCCGCCACCCCGGCCAGCCGCGAGCCGAGGTTCGTCGTGTCGCCGATGGTGGCCAGGCTGTGCCGGCCCGCCGCCCCGATCGTTCCGACCACGGCCGGGCCGCTGTTGACGCCCACCCGGAATCGAGGCCAGCCCGCGTGGCCAGTGGCCAGCGCATCGGTTGCGCGCAGCAGCTCCACGGCTGCCCGGGCGGCGCGTCGCGCGTGGTCGGGCTGGTCGGTGACCGCGCCGAACTGGACGAGGATGCCGTCGCCCGCGAAGTGCTCGATCGCGCCGCCCTCGGCGTCGATCACCGGCACCGCGGCGGCCCAGTAGGCGTTGAGCATGGCCACGACGTCCATCGGCGCGTGGCCCTCGGAGAAGGTCGTGAAGCCGGCGAGGTCGGCGAACAGCACCGAGACCGTGCGCTCTTCGGCAACCGGTGCCGCCTCGCCCTCGGCGCGCAGCCGCGCCGCGTACGCCTGCGGCAGGTACGGCCTGAAGAGCTCGTCGATCCGTCGGATCTCGCGAGCCGCCTGCTGCATCAGGGCCAGCTCGTCGGACGACGCGCCCTCGCTGCGGAGGTCGGCCAGCAGCCGATCGTGCGGGATGCCGCGCTCGTCGCTGGCGGCGAGCTCCGCGATGGCGCGGCCGTGCCATCGGTCGATCCGGTCGAGCGTGGCGGACAGGTAGGCGGGCTCGAAGGTCGCCACGAGCGAGCCGGTGCGGCGGTACTCGCGGCGAGCGCCGAAGGCGATGAGGCCGAACGCCGCCGCCATCAGCACGTGCCACTCCCACCAGCTGAGGTGCCAGCTCCGGCTGAAGGCGACGGCGAGCATCGCCTCGGCCAGCAGCACGAACGCCGCGGCGATAGCGAGCGCGAAGCCGCTTCCCCGCCGCCGAGCGATCCCGACGAAGCCCCACGCCGCATAGGCGTACCCGGCGACGGTGGCGAGCGCCACCGCGCGGAGCATGCCCGCGTCCTCGACGGGCGGGCCGTCGAGCGGGGGCAACCGAAGAAGTGAGACGGCGGCCCAGGCCACCAGCAGCAGGAGCACGCCGGTGCGCAGTCCGTCGCGGTGGCGAAGCAGCCACTCCGCCCGGGGCCCGGCGGCCGGGCTGGTGGCAGTCGCGGCCAGGAGGGCTGCGAGCGCAAGGCCGACCGGCATCGCGGCGGTGAAGCCGGTGTTCGCCTCGGGCAGGAGCACGCCAGGCGTCGCGAGGGCATGCAGGGCGAGGAACCCAGCGCTGACGAGGAAGGCGAGGGAGACGAGGATGATCCGGCCGTCCGCGCGGCGGCTCGCCGCCTCGTTCGTCGCGAGCGCCAGCACCACGCTCAGCGCGGCCGTCGCCAGGACGAGCCAGAAGTGGCTCGGCTGGTGCTGCCAGTGGACGTCGAGCTCGGGCCGCGCGAGCAACAACGCCAGCCCGGCAATGGGGAGCGACAGGGCGACCAGGACCACCGGCGGCGCGGTGCGGCGCGCCCCGTCGTTCCGGGCAGCGAGGTGCCCGAGGGCCATTACCCGATGAGCTCGGCCGACGACGAGGTCCCGGATGTCATGACCAGGCCGATCGCGGCAACCGACGCGATGGCGAGCATCCCGAGCCCGATCCAGGTCGGCGTGAAGGCGAGGGCGGCGGCGGTGGCGAGGTAGAGGCCGATGGCCACGAGGCTGGCGGCGAAGAAGGCGGCGGCACGCATGGTCTGGGCTCCTGTGCGATCGACGAACTGGATGGCTCCAGTCTCGCCGCCCGCCATCCGGCACGCATCGCCCGATTGTGCGAGGCGCGCCTACGACATTCGACGGTCGTCGCGCAGCCGATAGCCATCGGGCAGCTGCTCCTCCATGGCGCGCCGCACCCGGTCGAGCTCGGCCACGTCGGTGCCGGGCGGCGCGACCAGCACCAGCGGCAGCTCGGGCGAGGCAGCAGCGGTGGGTGCGTCCGCCGTCGTGGGACCCGCGACGGCCTCACGCGCCGCGATGTCGTGGCGGAGCAGCTGGCCGTGGTAGGCAGCCACGGCAACGGCCGCGATCAGCGCGCCGAGCGGGACGCCCAGATCGCCCTGGGCGTCGATCCCGAAGAGCGTGCCGAACAGCTGGTAGAGGATGGAGCCGAGAGCTGCCACGCCGGCGAGCACCGAGGCCGCCAGCACGATGAGCAGCTCGGCGCGCCGGACGGTCGACGCTCCCTCGCCGATCGGATCGGCGCGGCGCGCGCGGGTGACGCGCGACCACTGCCAGAGCCAGACGCCGGTGCCGAGCAGCGCGTACGGGACGAAGTCGGCCAGGACCTCCAGCGCGACCTGGCCGCCGACCACGACCTGGCCGCCGCCGAACAGCGTGTCGAAGAGCTGGCCGAGCAGGCGGCCGATGCCGACGGCGCCGAACGCCAGCCCCACAATCGCCGTCGGGTAGGACACCAGTCGCTCGCCGGTCGCGTGGCCGGGGCCTCCCGGCTCCGCGGCAGCAACACGCAACCAGCCGGCGTGGACCCGCCACGCAATCGCGAACAGGGCTGCGGCCAGCAGCGTCGCGATGAGCTCGGCGATCACCCGGTTGTCGTTGTCGAGCGTGCCGAAGGCGGCGTCGAGGACGCCGCTCAGCCCCTGCCCCAGGTAGCCGATGGCCGCTGCCGCCGACACGACCAGGACCGCGACGTAGTACGCGAAGCGCGGCCGAGCCTGGCGCTCGATGGCGCCGCGCTCCGACGGATCCGCCCACAGCCGGTTCGCGTACCACCAATGACCGCTCCACGCGGCGGCGCCGATGAGGACCCGGGAGAGGGCGGTCGCCAGCGGATAGGACCACCACGCCTGCCCCGAGTCGAAGACCGGATCCGGCGCGCCGACCACCAGGCGGCTCACCAGGCTGAGCAGGTCGGCGATCCCGAAGAGCAGGAAGAACAGCCCCACGAAGGTGGCCGCGTACAGGTAGGCCCGCGGCAACCAGGCGCCCGCATCCGAGATCGAGCCGATCCGCCAGTCCCGGATCCGGACCCCGACGTGGTAGCCCCAGGCCGAGGCGGCCGCGATCAGGAGGCCGAGGTCGCCGGCCGGGTCGCGGAAGTCGGGCGCGTCGCCGACGAGCGACAGCACCACGTGCTCCACGAGGGCGCCTGCCGACGCGAACATGGCGATCAGCAGACCTCCCAGCACGAGCGCGAAGTACAGGCCGCGCATCGCCGAGCTCCGCTCGACGTCCGCCTCGGGCCGACCGGGCCGCACCCCTCGCTCGGCGAGGAACCAGTGGATCAGCCACACCGGCACCGCCACCGCGCTCATGGCGGTCGCGAGCGTCAGCCGCTCCCGCACCGCCTGCCCGCCCGAGAGCACGTCGCCACCGCCCAGGCCGAGCGCCTGGAACAGGGTCGTCAGCAGCAGGCTGACCCCCGAGACGAGCACCCCCAGCCCGATGCCCGAGAGCAGATAGAGGTAGAGCCGTCGGGCGGTCTGCATCGGGGCTGGCTCCTCGTCGCTCAGTAGTCCGGGAATGGCATCGGCTCGAGGCCGATGAGCGGATCGTCGATCCGCCACTCGCCGCCCTCGCGGACGAGCGCGATCTCGCGCGTCGAGCGGTAGGTTTCGCCGCCGCCGAACGGCCCGCCGTCGTAGAACTCCTCGACCGTCAGCCACACGCGGGCTCGGTCTCCGTCCACTTCGCTGCGGTCGAACAGCACGCGCCGCGAGCCGCTGCCGTAGTAGCCATAGTCCCGCGCCGCACGTCGGTACTCGTCCACCGACAGGTCCGATTGGATGTCCGCGGAGAAGTAGCCCCAGGCGCTCTCGTAGTCCTCGGCCTCGACAGCCGCCAGGTGGCGCTGCACGACGCCCTCGGGCGTATCGGCGGAGAAGGACGGCGCATCGCGCGACCCGAGCAGGACCACGGCGATCACCGCCACCACCACCAGCACGGCGATGCCGCCGCCGATGGCGAGCAGTGACCGGTCCGGCGGGGGCGCCGCGGCGACCGGCGGCTCCGCGGTCATGCCGCCACCCCGTCGCGGGCCGGCTTGTCGGCCGCCTGCATGCCGGTGCCCTTCGTGAGCGGCAGGCGGATCGGCTTCCGCGGCGCGAGCCCCGCCTCGCGCTGCCAGTCGGCCATCTCGTCGTAGGTCCACAGGCCGGCACGGCTGGTCATCGCAAAGTAGAGGTCGAAGAAGCTGCCCATCTGGTCGGTCTCGTGGGGCTCGAGGCGGATAGAGTCACCGATGACGAAGACCCCGCCGGGCCGCAGCGCATCGGCCACGCGTCGCACCAGGGCCCGGTTGGTGGCGTCGTCGAAGTGATGCACCAGGCTCATCATGAACACCACGTCGTAGGCCTCCGTGCCGAAGTCGTCGAGGAGCGCGTTTCCGGCACGCAGGACCACGCGGTCCCCCATGCCCTCGGCCGCGAGGAGCGGCGCGGCATGGGCCACCGCTTCGGGGAGGTCCAGCACCGTGGCCCGCAGGCCGGGGTGCCGCCGGCAGAAGGCGACCGAGAAGTATCCATGGGAGCCTCCGATGTCGAGCAGGTCCCGCGCGCCCTCCGGGATCGGCACGCGGCGCGCGAGCAGCGGCGCGAACATGCCTGCGTTCGAGCGCATGCCGCGCTGGTAGAGGCCCCAATCGTCGGGCGACATGGTGCCGTGGACGTCCTGCGGCTCGCCGCGATGGAGGAACTCGTCGAGCCCCTCGATCCAGCGCCACTCGAGGTCCTTCATCAGCACGCTGTCACGGACCGACGACGGACCGGTCAGCCAGCGGCGTGCGACGCGCCTCAGCCGATACGTCCCGTCACGCTCGGCCCGGACGTAGCGCATGCCGGCCAGCAGGTTGAGCAGCTTCTCGGTGGCCCGTGGATCGGTGCCGCATCGGGTGGCGAGCGCGTCGGGCGTGGTGGCTCCGTCGCCGATGGCCTCGAAGAGGCCGGCCCGCGCGGCGGCGAGGAGGGCGCGGGTGGTCACCATCGCGTAGCTCTCGACCATCGGCGTGGGGAGCAGGCCGCTCGCCAGCACCGCCTTCTCGATCGGGTTGTCGCCGATCATCCCGAACCGCATCCGCCCGCAACCCCTCGGTGTGGTGAGGCCGTCAGTATGCGCGGCGGCGTCCAGCCCCTCGGAGCTCAGTCGTCGGTGTCGCCGTCCGGCCGATTCTGGAGTCCCGGCGGATCGTCGGGCGCGTTGCCGCGTCCCATGATCGAGCCGATGCCGGGGTGGACCCCGAGGTCCTTCGCGATGCGGCCCCAGCCGACCGGCTGGCCGTCCCCGTCACGCAGATCGGCGATGTCGCCGACGGTCATGCCCTTGGCGTCCGCCCAGGCGTAGATGCGGACCGCGCCGCCGACGCCGTAGCGTGCGGCGAAGTCGTCGAACTCGGCGGTATCAATTCCGGCGTCCGACAGGCGCTCGCGGGCGACGGTGGCGCCGTCGGTGTCCTCGGCTTCGCCCTCGGCCTCGGCCTCGTGGCTCGAGGCGAGATGCGCGGGCTCGTCGGCGACCTGCGGTGCGCGGGTGGCGAGCGCGCTGCCGGCCAGGGCGACGAGCAGCGCGAGGGCGGCGATGATGGCGATGCGGTTGGTTCGGGTCATGGCACGAACGTTTCCCTGCGGTACCGCTGCATCCTACTCCCCCAACCTTACGACGCAACCGACGGTGGGGCTTACGCGAGCGCGGGTGTCTCCGATGTGGTGCTGCGGAGCACCGGCGCGATGAGATCGGCGAGCGGCGGGCCGCTCACCGGCTCGAGGTCGTATCGGACCCGGACGACCGGCTTGTTCAACCGTAGGACGCGGCGCAGGTCGATCGGCGTTCCGGCCAGCACGATGTCTGCATCGATCGCGTTGAGCGTCTCCGCGAGCTCGTGCATCTGCAGCTTGCCGTAGCCCATCGCCGGGATGAGCGGGTCGAGGTGCGGGTACGCTTCGAGCACCGTGCGGATCGAGCCGACGGCGAAGGGGCGCGGATCGACGATCTCGGAGGCGCCGAACCGTCGCGCGGCGACGATCCCGGCGCCGAACGCCATCCCACCATGGGTCAGCGTCGGGCCGTCCTCCACGACCACCACCCGGCGCCCGGCGATCTCCCCACCCTCGAGGCGCAATGCCGATCGGGCGGTGATCAGCGCGGCGTCGGGGTTGAGGGCACGCAGGTTCGCCAGCTCGGCCTCGACGGCCGCGTCGTCGACCGCGTCGATCTTGTTGAGGACCAGCACATCGGCCATGCGGACGTTCGTCTCGCCGGGATGGAATCGCTTCTCGTGCCCGGGGCGCAGCGCATCGGCCACGACCACGTAGAGGTCCGGCCGGTAGAACGGGAAGTCGTTGTTGCCCCCGTCCCAGAGGATGACATCGGCCTCCTGCTCGGCCATGCGCAGGATCGCCTCGTAGTCGACGCCCGCGAAGACGACGTGGCCCGCATCGAGGTGCGGCTCGTACTCCTCCCGCTCCTCGATGGTGGTGCCATGCAGGTCGAGGTCGTCGTAGGTCGCGTAGCGCTGGACCCGCTGCGCGGCGAGGTCGCCGTAGGGCATCGGGTGACGGATCACGGCCGGCGTGACGCCGGCCTCGTCGAGCAGCCCGGCGATGTACCGCGTCGTCTGCGACTTGCCGCAGCCGGTCCGCGTCGCGCCCACGGCGATGACGGGCAGGCGGCTGCTGACCATCGTGCGCTCGGGGCCGAGGATCGCGAAGTCGGCACCGGCCGCGAGCACGCGGGACGCGGCGTGCATCACGGTCTCGTGGCTGACGTCGCTGTAGGCGAAGACGACGGTGTCCACCCCCTCCGAGAGGATGAGCGCCTCGAGCTCGTCCTCGGGCCGGATCGGGATGCCGTGCGGATAGGCGGCGCCCGCGAGCTCCTTCGGGTAGAAGCGGTCCGCGATCCCCGGGATCTGCGTGGCGGTGAACGCCACCACCTGAACGTCGGGATCGTCGCGGAAGGCGAGGTTGAAGTTGTGGAAGTCGCGCCCGGCGGCGCCCATGATCACGACGCGCTGCCTGGTCATCCGATCGGCTCCTTCGCTCAGCTGGCAAGACCGATCGTCGGGCCTCGCGGCGGGCGAGGCGAGTGCCCATCGGCCCGTTGCGAGGAGCCGACCGGCCGCGGGTCAGCCGCCGATGGCGAGCTCGGCGAGCACCACCGACTGGTCGTCCTGGACCGGGCGGATGGTGAATCCGACCCGATCGCTGGCGCGCCGCATGCCGGTGTTCCCGGCCAGCATCTCGGCCCAGATCCGCTCGAGGCCCTCGGCCCGGCCGATCTCCACCAGGCGTGCGAGCAGCTCGCTCCCCAGCCCGTGATGCTGCCACCGGTCGGCGATGAGGACCGCGAACTCGGCCTCCGGCACGCCGCGGCCCTTCGAGAGGCGCCCGACCCCCACGATCTCGGCCTCACCGGTGGCCGGGTCGCGATGCTCGGCGACGAGCGCCATCTCGCGGTCGTAGTCGATGAAGCAGATGCGCGTCAGGCGCTCGTGTGCGGTCCGCTGGTTGAGCTTGAGGTAGCGGAAGTAGCGGGCGTAGACCGTCTCGTCTGAGAGCGTCTCGTGGAAGCGCACCATGAGCGGCTCGTCCTCGGGTCGGATCGGCCGGATGGTCAGCTCCTCGCCGGTCGGCGTTGTCCAGCGTCCGACGTACTGGGTCGGGTAGGGCCGGATGGCGGGCCGCGGCAGATCAGCCTCGGCGGTCGAAGGCGGATGGAGGACGACGCGGGCGTCGAGCGCGATGATCCGTTTCGCCGATGCGAGCAGCGGGTTGATGTCGATCTCCGCGATCCACGGATGCTCGACGACGAGGTGGCTGAACCGCACGAGCAGGCGCTCGAGCTCGCCGAGATCCACCGGGTCCCGCCCGCGGACGCCCTCGAGCGCCTCGAAGACCTGGGTGCGTTCGATCAGCCGTCGCGCGAGGGTCGTGGTCAGCGGCGGGAGGCCCAGCGCGCGGTCGCGGATGACCTCGACCAGCGTGCCGCCCATGCCGAACAGCAGCACCGGCCCGAACTGCGGATCCACGCTGCTGCCGACGATCAGCTCGTAGCCGGTGTAGTTGATCATCGGCTGGACGGTGACGCCCTCGAAGTGCTCGGCGCCACGGTGCCGCTCGACAGCCTCCGAGATGGACCGATGCGCCTCGCGGACCGCGTCGGCATCGGTCAGGTTGAGCCGCACGCCGTCGACATCGGTCTTGTGGGTGATGGTGTGCGAGTAGAGCTTCACCACCACCGGGTAGCCGATGGCGTCCGCGGCTGCCACCGCGGCGTCGACGGAGGTGGCGACGCGCGTCTCGGCCACCGGGATGGCGTACGCCGACAGGATCTCCTTCGACTCGTCCTCGCTGAGGACGGTGCGCCCCGCCGCGCGCGCCGCATCGATCACCCGCGTGGCGCGGTCCGGGCTCACCTCGCCGGCATCGGCCTCCGCGAGCGCCGGTGTCTCGTACAGCAGCCGCAGGTCGTCGGCCGAGCGCCACAGGTAGGTGAACATTCGGACGGCGACGTCGGGGTAGGCGAAGACCGGGATCCCGGCGCGCTGGAGCAGCTCGGTGCCGTCGTCGACCATCGGGCCGCCCATCCAGCTGGCGAGAACCGGTCCCCCGGTCGAGCGGGCGAGGCCGGTGAGCTGCTCGGCGGACCCGGTCACATCGGTCATGTCCTGCGGCGTGAGGATGACGAGCATGCCGTCGCTGTCCGGGTTGGCTGCCGCGATCTCGACCGCCTGGCGGTAGAGCGCCGGCGGGGCGTCGCCGAGGATGTCGATCGGGTTGTTGTGGCTCCAGGCGGCCGGCAGGATGTCGTTCAGGCGGCCGATCGTCTCGTCGGAGAGCGGCGCCAGCTCGCCGCCGCCCGCGATGAGCGCATCGGTCGCGATGACGCCGGGTCCACCGGCGTTGGTGACGATCGAGAGGCGCCGGCCCTTCGGGCGGGGCTGCTGGGCGAGCACCTCGGCCATGCCGAACAGCTCGGCGATGCTGTCGACGCGAAGCACGCCGACACGCCGGAAGGCGGCGTCGAGGACGTCATCGGCCCCGGCCAGCGACCCGGTGTGGGAGGCCGCGGCGCGGGCGGCCTGCTCGGTACGACCGGGCTTGATGACGATGATCGGCTTGGTGAGCGCCACCTCCCGCGCGGCCGACAGGAAGGCGCGGGCGTCGCCGATCGTCTCCATGTAGATGACGATGCTCTTCGTGTGCGGATCGTCGCCGAGGTAGTAGATGACGTCGCCCCAGCCGACGTCGAGCATCGAGCCGAGCGAGGCGACCGCGCTGAAGCCGGCCTGCTCGCGCTGCGCCCAGTCGAGCACGGCCGTCACCAGCGCACCGGACTGGCTGACGAAGCCGACGCTGCCCGGCCGGGCGATGCCCCTCGCGAAGGTGGCGTTGAACCCGGCGACCGGGTTCATGATGCCGAGGCAGTTGGGGCCCACGATCCGCATCCCGCTGGCCCGGGCGATCTCGAGGATCCGGCCCTCGAGCGCCAGGCCATCGGCCCCGGTCTCCTTGAAGCCGGCCGAGATGACGATGGCCGCCCGGACCCCGACCGCGGCGCACTCCTCGATGAGCGCCGGCACGCCCGGCGCGGGCGTGACGATCACCGCCAGCTCGACCGGGTCGGGCACGTCGGCGATGCTCGGGTAGGCCTTGACGCCGAGGACGCTGTTCCTGGTCGGGTTGACCGGGAAGACGGTGCCGCCGAACGGGCTGCTGACGAGGTTGGCGAGCAGGGTCCGTCCGACCTTGCCGGGCGACTCGGTCGCCCCGATCACGGCCACCGAGCGCGGCGAGAAGACCGCATCCAGCGGATGGGCGGCATGTCCCAGGATCTGGGTGGCGCGATCCAGTCGCGCCTCGCCTCCCGGCGGCTGCGTCACCGTCAACGGTTGACCTCCTGTGCTGCGACCACCTTACCCGGCCTCACGTCATGCCCAACAGGCCCCACAGCCACGTGACCGCGGTCACGAGCAGGAGGAGGCCGATGATGTCGAGAACGATGCCGATGCGGAAGATCTGACCGGTGGTAAAGAGGCGGGTCGAGTACGCCAGCAGCGTCGGCGGCGTGCCGATGACGAGCGCGAAGTCGATCGACGACGCGATCGCCACCACCATCACCAGGAGCGTCGCGTCGACGCCGATGATCGCCGACAGCGGGATGACGAGCGGGATGATCATCGCCGCGCTGGCCGTGTTCGAGGCCACGGTCGTCAGCCCGAGCGTCACGGCCCCGACCGCCGCGATGGCGATCGGCGCCGGAACCGCCGCCAGCCCGCCGAGCTGGACCGCGATCCAGTCGGAGGTGCCGCTCTCGAGGAGGAACAGCCCGAGCGCCAGTCCCCCGCCGAACGTGAGCAGCGAGGCCCACGAGATGCGGCCGAGGTCGTCCTGGGTGACCCTGCCCAACAGGGCGAGCACGATCGCGCCGGCCAGCGCCACGATGCCGGTCTCCAGCCCATGCCACGACTCGGTGAGCCACAGCGCGATGACGCCGAGGAAGACGCCGATGACCACCAGCTGGTCGCGGTTCGGCCGGCCGGCTTCTACGAGCCCGGCACGCGCGATGCGTCGAGCCTCGCCGAATCGCTCCCCGTCGGGCGATGCGCCCATCCGCCACCACAGGTAGGCGCCCATGATCGGCAGGAAGATGACGACCATCGGCAGGCCGATGGCGAACCACTCGACGAAGCTCACCTCGCGTCCGGCGAAGTCATCGAGGAAGGCGATGGCCAGCGGGTTGGCCGGGGTGCCGATGGCGCTGCCCACGCCGCCGACCGTCGCGGCATAGGCGATTCCGAGCACCAGCGCGCGACGGTAGCCAGGGCTGTCCATCGGCGCGGTGACCGCGAGCGCGATCGGCAGCATGACGGCCACGGCGGCGGTATTGGACATCCACATCGACAGGAAGGCGGAGACGCCGATCATCGCGGCGAACAGGGTCCGCGGGCTGCGCCCGGCGCGCGCGATGATCGAGATGGCGGCCAGGTGGTCGAGCCCGGTGCGCCGCATCGCCTCGGCCATGAGGAACCCGCCGAAGAAGAGCGCGATGATGGGGTGGAAGAACGGGGCGAGGGCGTCGTTCGCGCTGCCGACCCCCGTCGCCACCAGCACCACCGGGATCGCCAGCGAGGTGACGAAGAGCGGCACCGCCTCGCTCACCCACAGGACGACGACCGCGCCGAGGAGCGCCAGGACCGCGACCGAGCCATTCGGCGGCCGGCGGGTCGCCTCCACCGTCGATCCGTCGTCGCTGCGGTCGACGATCGGGATCAGCTCTGTGCGTCCGTCCGAGAGCACGAGGCGCAGGCTCAGCGGTTCGGCGTCGGTGGCGGGCTCGGTCACGAGCGTCACGGTGACCGGGGCGTCGGCGGGCAGCCCGTCGGGCAGCTCGATCCGGCCGTCGAGGGCTGGTTCGCTGACGTCGATCGTCCGCGGCTCGAGGTCGCCGACCTCGACCGGCAAGACGGCCACCACCTCGTCGCCGCGCAGGACCTGCAGCTCGGCGGCACCCTCCGGCCACGGCGCCGGCGCCAGCAGCGCACCGGCGAGGGCGGCAACGGCCGCCAGCACGAAGGCCGGCCACCGTCGGCGACCTCGCGTCGCGATGTCGCTCGGTCCGTCCTCCATACTCGCACCCGCTGGCAGTGGGCGGCCTCGTCATGCCGCCCGGTGCCAGTTCCGCATCTCGGCACGCAGTCCGGCAGGGGCCGGAGGTCAGAAAGCGGAGGTGCCGAACGTCAGGATCAGAGGCCGGTCAGGAGCCGCCGATGAGGGGCGGCCGGTCAGTAGGCTCCGGGGATGAACCGATGAGTGCGCCGCCGGTACGCCTCGTACTCCGGATAGTGGCCGCGCAGCCAGGCCTCTTCGCGACGCGACTTGAGGTCGAGCCAGATCGCGAGGACCGCCGTCGCCACCGCCGCCGGCACGCTGGTCGTCACCAGCACCCAGCCCAGGGCGGTGATGATCAGCGCGGCGTACATCGGATGGCGGAGGATCCGGTAGATGCCGGCGTCCACGAACTGCGCGTCCTCGCGGGGATGCGGCATCGCCGTCAGGTTAGGCCCGAGGTCACGCAGCGCCAGGCCGCCGATGAGCAGCGCCCCGGCCATCACGGCCAGCCCGAGCATCACCGTCGCCCATCCCGCCGTCGTGTCGGGCGGCAGGGCGCCCAGATCCCGAAGTCCCAGTGCGGCGACCGCAACGAGCAGGACGGCCTGCCCGACCACCCAGCCCTCGCCGCGAGGCCCGAGTGATGGCACGCGGGTCTCGGTCATGGGCGGATCGTATCGGTTGTGTGCGTGAGCGCACCGCGAATGGTGCCGTGGTGCTGGACACGATGGCTCCCGGTGCTGCAGCCTATCGCGACCCCGTACGAACGTACTGCCACGATGCCCACCGGACGACCCCGCATCACCGCGCTCCTCATCGCCACGCTGCTGGTCACGGCACTGCCGATGACCGCCGCCGCTGCCCGCCCCGAGAACCCGGGTGGGAAGCCACCTCCCCCAGGCCCGTCCGCGATCGAGTGGTCCGGCCACCAGTGGAACGTGAAGAGCCACAGCCGAAAGATCGGTCCGGGACCGAACTTCTTCTCGTCCGCGAACGTGCAGGTCGTTGGCGACGAGCTCCACCTGTCGATCACTCGCAGCGGCAACAAGTGGTACGCCGCCGAGGTGGTCAACGCCGACAGCTTCGGGTACGGGACGTACACCTGGACCGTCGGGCCGATGGGGCCGCTCGATCCGAACGTCGTGCTCGGCCTGTTCACCTGGAACGACGACCCGGCCTACAACCACCGCGAGATCGACTTCGAGTACGCCAAGTGGGGCAACGCCGCGGACGCGAACAACGCCCAGTACGTCGTGCAGCCCTACAGCACCATCGGGAATGAGCACCGATGGCGCCAGGAGACCTTCGGTGTCTCGACGGTCCACTCCTTCACCTGGGCGCCCGGATCCGTGGAGTTCCGCAGCACGACAGCGAGTGGCGCAATCCTCGAGGAATGGACCTACGACGGGCCTGATGTTCCGGTCCACGGTGGCGAGAACGCGCGGATGAACCTGTGGCTCTTCCGCGGCTCCGCGCCGCAGGACGGCGAGCCGGTGACGGTCGTCCTCGAGTCGTTCAGCTACGAGCCGCCCGCGCCCTGACCGCCGTCCTTCCCAGGCGGGCGCGTCACCTGGAGGCGCGCGCCGCGGCCTCGAGGGCGGTCAGCGCGACTCGAGCTCGGCCAGCCAGGACTCGAGGCGCGGCAGGTGCTCCTCGAGATGGTCGGGACCGGCCTTTCGCAGCCAGAACGCGGCCGCATCGGTCATCTGAGGCAGCTGCGCCCACGCCGCGAGGAGCTCGCCGCGCGCCGCGGCGGCCTGGAGGTGCACGGTTTCGAGCGGGATGTCGCGCATCGCCTCGAGGAAACGGGCGTTCTCGGCGTCGATGTCCAGCTCGTCGTCCCGGTAGGTCCCGGCCGCGATGCGCCGCAGCATCTGCGCGCCCTGCGCCATCCAGGTCCCGAGGTGGGCGACCGCGTCCTTGGCGGTCCAGCCCTCCTCGAAGTACCCCGGCTCGTCGGCCTGGGCTGGCGTCATGCGGTCGATGATGGCGTGCAGCCGGTGCCAGGCATCGGCCTCGCCGTCGAGCGCTCGGGTTTGCTCGGTCACGCCACGATCGTAGCGCCGCGGGCCCGGCCCTGCTACATGATCTGGAAGGTCTCCGCCACTTCCACCGAGCCGCCGCTCAACAGGTGCGGCGACCTCCGAGCGTGGGCGACGGCCTCGTCCATCGAGTCCGCCCTGATGATGGCGTAGCCGGTTGCCGGATTCGCACCCCCGCCGGCATGGCCGGACCCATCGGCATCGACGGTGACCGCCTGGCTGACCGGGTTCCCGCCGTCGACGACGGCCGCGCCCATGTCGTCGTACCAGCGGGTCCAGGCCATCATGACCTCGGCCTGCGCCTCGTCGCCTTCGGGCGCGCCGCCCCCGTGGAAGATGAGCAGGTAGTTCGTCATCGCGGGATCCTCCGTGGTGCTGGGCCCCCGTCATCAGGAAGTAGGCCCGTCCACGCCGCGGCGTTCAACCCCCGGCGATGCGGCGTCCCGGAGCGCTGGCGAGCGTTCATCACCTCGGTCGCCGCGCGCCTCCGTCCTCCCGGACAGCCGTGTGGCTGACGCCCTGCGGCGAGAGGCCTATGCTCGACCCATGAACACGCGACTCGGCATCCTGCTCTGGAGCCAGGCCACCGACTGGGAGGCGTTCGAGCGTTCCGCCATCCGGATCGACGAGCTCGGCTACGACCACCTATGGACCTGGGACCACCTCTACGCGATCTTCGGCGACCCGTACCAGCCGATCTTCGAGGGCTACGCCACCCTGGCGGCCTGGGCGAAAGTCACGAAGCGCACCCGTCTGGGGCTGCTGGTCGGCGCCAACACGTTTCGCAACCCGGGGCTGGTCGCCAAGCTCGTCAGCACCATCGACCACATCAGCGGCGGTCGCGCGATCCTCGGCATTGGCGGCGCGTGGTTCGAGCAGGAGCACACCGAGTACGGCATCGACTTCGGCGCCTCACCCGGGACGCGACTGACCTGGATGGACGAGGCAGCCGGCGCCCTGCGCGCGCTGCTCGACGGCGAGGCGGTGACCTCGCCTCCCGATGGCCGCTATCGGTTCAGCGACCTGCGGCTGCTCCCGGGGCCGGTCCAGGCGCACCTGCCGATCATGATCGGCGGCTCCGGTGAGAAGAAGACGCTGCGCAGCGTGGCGAAGTACGCGGACCAGTGGAACGCGATGGGCACGGTCGAGATGCTGCGCCACAAGGTCGAGGTCCTGCGCGAGCACTGCGACGCGGTCGGCCGCGACTTCGACGAGATCGAGCTGACCGCGGGCTGCAAGCCGATCATCCGCTCCACCGAGGCGGAGGCGCGTGCATTGTGGGAGGCCCAGATGGCGCACAACCGCACGCCGATGGCCGACGTGCTCGACGACTCGACGTTCTGGGTCGGCACACCGGAGCAGGTCGCGGAGAAGATGATCGAGCGAAGGGCGCTCGGCTTCCACACCTTCATCGGCGAGCTCGCGGCCCCATTCGACGACGAAACGATCGACCGCTGGATCAACGAGGTGAAGCCGATGGTGGACGGCGCCTAGGACCGCCGGTCCGTGGGGAGCTCCGCAGCCCAACGGGTCCGGGGGGAGCTCCGCAGCCCAACGGGGTCCGTGTGCACCGAGCGCACCGATCTACGAGGCACCATCCCGTCTTGTGCGTCCAACGCAAGAATCGGCGCTTCGGTGGGTCTCGGTTGTCCGCCTGGTGCACGAGGCGCAAGCGATGGCATGCTGAGGCGGCGTGCCTCGTAGTTGTGTGCACTGGCTGCACACGGAGGCCGGCCGTCAGGCTACTTGAACGCCAGGAACGCCTCCTTCAGTGAACGGTCTCCTTCGTCACTGTTCGCGGCCGGTCAAGCGACGGCGCGCCCACCGACATAGGTTGCTCGAACCCGAACATCGCCGATCGGTCCCGCCTCGGGCGAGCGCAGATCCCGGTCGAGGATCGCGAGGTCCGCCAGCTTCCCGACCTCGATCGTGCCCGTCTCCGCATCCAGGTGGTTCACGAACGCGGAGCCGATGGTGAAGGCCGCCACCGCCGGGTCGAGCGACAGCCGTTCGTCAGGGAGGAACGGTGCCGCATCCCGGGTCTCGGGGGCGACGCGGCGCACCGCCACCTCGATCTCGCGGAGCGGATCGGCGCTCGAGACGGTCCAGTCGCTGCCGGCGGCGAGGCGGGCTCCCGCGCGGGCGAGGCTGCCGAACGGGAACTGCCAGGCGCGCCGCGCCTCCCCGAGCACCGGGATCCGCAGGTCGCGCATCTGATCGTCGTCGACGGCCCACAGTGGCTGCATGTTGGCCGTCACGTCCAGCGTCGCGAAACGGCCGATATCGTCGGGATGGATGACCTCGATGTGCGCGACGTGGTGCCGGCCACCGGTTCGGCCGTTGGCCGTCCGCGCCGCCCCGACGCTGTCGAGCGCCAGCCGCACCGCGCCGTCGCCGATGGCGTGGAAGTGGCACGAGAAGCCTCGTCGGTCGAGCTCGATGACCGCCTGCCGCAGCAGGTCGGGCTCGATGAACGGGCTGCCCCGCTCCTCCCGGCCGGCGTAGGGGGCGGTCATGAACGCGGTGCGCGACTCGAGGATGCCGTCGAGCATGAGCTTCACGCTGCCCGCGCGAAGGCACCCCGGGACCGATGCGGACGCCCGCGCCTCATCCAGCCACTCGATCTGCTCGAGCCCGCCCGACCGATCCCACCACAGCGCCGCCTCGACCCGGGCCGTCAGGCGCCCATCGGCCGCGGCCTCGCGGTAGGCCGCCAGCTCGGCCGCCTCGACGTGCGCGTCCTGCCAGGCGGTGATGCCCAGAGCGTGGAGGTCGGCCTGGGCGGCGAGCAGGCCGCGCACGAGATCCTCATGGCTGGGTGGCGGGAGGAGCCGCGAGACGAGGTAGATGGCGCCGTCATGCAGGGTGCCCGTCGCGGCGCCACTTGCGTCCCGGACGATGTGCCCGTCGGGCGGGTCGGGCGTGGCGTCCTCGATGCCGGCCAGCTCCAGCCCACGGGTGCTGACCCACGCCACGTGGCCGTCGTTGCTCTCCAGCATCGCCGGCCGGCCCCCGACCGCCCGGTCCAGCAGCGCTCGGTCCGGCTCGCCACCGGCGAACGCCGGCAGCGACCATCCCGACCCGGTGACCCACTCGCGCTCCGGGTGCGCATCGGCATACGTGCGGATTGCCTCGAGGTAGGCGTCCGCATCGGCCAGGGCATGGAGGTCGCATCGGTCGACGAGCAGCCCGCCCTCGATCGGGTGGATGTGGGCGTCCTGGAACCCCGGCAGCACGGTCTCGCCGTGCAGCTCCACGACCTCGGTCGCCGGGCCGATCAGCCCGCGAAGGTCGCCCGACGCCCCGATGGCCGCGATCCGTCCACCGCCGATCGCCACGGCGTCGTGGCGCGGGTTCGCCGGGGCGGCGATCGGCTCGATGGACCCGCCCAGGATGACGAGGTCGGCCGGCTCGGCGACCATCAGCCGGGTGGGATCAGTTCGGTGCGCAGCTCGTGGCTCTCGTCGGGCAGACGGGCCTCGTACCAGATCCGGTAGCCGCCACCGGGCAGCGGCAGGGCGTCCAGGTAGCGTACGTCGCGAACGGCATCGTCGCCGACCTGCGCCAGGGCTCCCGGGCGCTCGTCGGTGAGGCGGGCAAGGCCGGTGCGCTCGAACCAGTTCTCCTCCTTCGAGGCGCGGCCGTCGTACGCGGCGCTGCCGTCGGGGAGCACCACGGTCAGCCGCGCGCCGCGCTGGTCCCAGGTGCCGGGCCGCGGCGACAGGACCGTCCCGTGCCATGTCCACGCCACGCCATCGGCGCTGGTGGCGTAGGCGGTGGTCATGCGGTCCTCCTGGTCCGGCTCGTCGAGCGGGTGGCAGCAGATCCAGGCTTCCCAGCCGCCATCGGGCGTCCGGCGCACGATCGGGTCCTTGACGCCGACCGATGCGTCGCCGGGGAAGACGGTGCGTGGCTCTGCATCGACGAAGCCGGCCGGATCATCGGCCTCGAGCAGGTCGATCCACCAGTGCCTGCTGGGGGGCCTGCTCGCGGAGCAGACGTAGAGGCGCCAGCGGCCGTCATCGGCCCGGACGACGGCCGGGCGCTCCATGGAGGCGGCGTCGAATCGCGACTGGTCCAGCTCGGCGACGGTGGTCAGGTGGACCCCGTCCGACGAGCGCGCCACGATGGTCGAGCCCCGTCCGGCCGCGCCGGTGCGCACCCGGTAGGCGATGACGAAGCTGCCGTCGTGGTCGAGCGCGGCGCTCGAAGCGCCCGCCCACCAGCCGATTCCCCTGCCGGGAGCCGGAACCGCCACCTCCGCCGCGCCCATGCCAGGAAGCGGGAACTGATCCATGGCAGCGAATGTATCGCATCAGCGAGCGCCGGCGGCTGACGTTCGGCCGGTCACCTCGGGCCGATCGGCACTGGATCGCGAAGAGTCGGCGCCACAGCATCGGCCCAGGAGGAAGCCATGAAGCTGAGTCGAACGACGATTCGCCATGCCGGCGCCGTGGTGGCGGCGGTCATGGCGGTGATCTACTTCCTGATCGGGGCGGGCGTCCTGCAGGTCGTCACCCCCAACGAGGACACGGGGTTCCTGTTCGTCTTCGGGGTTCTGGCGGGCGGCGCGTTCCTGCTGGGTGCGCTGCTCCTCATGCGGTTCGATCGGCGCTGGCTGTGGATGCTGGGAGCCGCGTTCCAGGTCTTCGTGTACTGGGGCTACTTCAGCGTCGCTCCCGATCGAACGCCCGCCTTCGAGGCCTGGGGCATCACCCTCCGCATCGTCCAGGTGCCGCTGCTCATCGCGCTGCTCTACCTGGCCGTCCGTCCGCCCGAGCAGCGTGCCGCGGAGATACGCTGATGAAGGTCCAGATCGTCTACAACAGTCACAAGGGCAACACCCGCCGCGTCGCCGAGCGGATCGGCGAGACGCTGCGCAACCACGGCGAGGTCGAGGTCCTCGACGTCGCCAAGGCGCCGAATCCGCCGCCGGAAGATCTCACCCTGCTCGTCGTCGGAGGTCCGACCGAGGGTCACGGCATGACCCCGGAGATCCGCGACTACCTCGCGCGCATGGACCTCCACTGGTCGATGGGCCGCGCGACGGCCGCGTTCGACACCCGCCTCGACTGGCCGCGGCTCCTGTCCGGCTCGGCCGCCGACCAGATCGCCAACCGCCTCGCGGCGCTCGGCGCCAAGGTCATGGGCACCCCGGGCAGCTTCGTGGTCACGATGACCCCGGAGCTGGAACCCGGCGAGCTCGAGCGTGCCGCCGAGTGGGCCGAGCACCTGGCGCAGGCCATGAAGCCGGTCCGCGTCTAGGACCGAGCCTCCGCCGGGAGGGCGATCGCCAGCGAACCGATGATGCCCGCGCCCAGCGCGACGGAGGCGACCAGGGCCGGATCCCATCCGCCCGATGCCGCGGCAACGGCCGGGCCGGCGACCAGGATGACGCCGAGCACGAAGCCGGTGACGGCGCCGGCCGGTCGCCCGGCGTGGACCATCCGGGCGGCCACGGCCGCGGCTGCCGCGAACAACAGGCTGATGAGGCCGATGACGACCACGGCGGCCTTCGCCGCCGACCCCAGCGAGCCACCGAGCAGGTCGGCGGCCCCCAGCGCGATGACCGGGGCGAACAGCCCGAAGGCCGCCGCTCCGGCGGCCGTCACGCCCAGCAGGATGACGGCGATGGTGGCCCACACCGATCGAGTTGCGTGGTTCATGGAGTGATCCTGCGAGCCGGAGCCTGCTCGGCCATCGGCCAAGCGTCGTACCGGTCGCCGCGACAAGCGCTGACCGACGGCAGCACCACCCCCCATGGGCCGCATCCTCCTCGGGGTCGTCATCGGCGTCATCCTCGTCGTCTGGCTGCTCGCCTCTTGCGTCGGCGCCATCGTC
>Ga0268386_10000255_pt1 | contig 31958 bp, 34 predicted proteins | sample RVTome_15_FD_200260 | JGI IMG/M metagenome (GOLD analysis project Ga0268386, IMG submission 200260) | Soil microbial communities from uranium-contaminated site in the Upper Colorado River Basin, Wyoming, United States - RVT150D86... ... | reverse complement strand
GGCAAGTCCGGCACGGCCCGCCTGAAGCTCGGCGAGGTCAAGGAGAAGATCCTGCCGGCCCTCGACGACGAGTTCGCCAAGGTTCTCGGCGAGTTCGAGACCGTGGACGCGGTCAAGAGCGAGGTGCGCCGAGGGTTGGAGGCGCAGGGAGAGGCCGAGTCCCGGCGAGCGCTCGAGAACAAGGTCGTGGAGGCGCTGCTCGCCCGCCACGAGTTCGGCGTGCCGGAGGCCATGGTGTTGCGGCAGGTCGCCCACCAGGTCGAGCACACCCGCCAGCGGCTGCGCCGCCAGGGCGTCGACCCCGACGGCATCCAGTGGGACTACCCCAAGCTCCTCGGTGAGCTGCGGCCGGTCGCCGAGAAGGCCGTGCGGCGGGCCCTGCTGCTGGAGGCCATCGCCGACAGGGAGGCGGTGGCCACCAGCGACGCCGAGATCGACGCCGAGGTGGAGCGGTTGGCCAAGGCCAGTCAACGGCCGGCGCCGGCCGTCCGTCGTATGATGGAGAAGAGCGGCGATCTCGACGCCTTGCGGCACGGTCTGCGCGAGCGAAAGACGCTCGACCTGCTCATCGAGCACTCACGCGTCACGACGTGACCCCTGTCACGAAGGAGAGTTGGAATGGCTCTGGTCCCGATGGTCATCGAGCAGACGCCCCGCGGCGAACGGGCGTTCGACATCTTTTCCCGGTTGCTCAAGGAGCGGATCATCTTCCTGCCGACGTTCATCGAGGACGAGCTCGCCAACCTCGTCATCGCGCAGATGCTGTTCCTGGAGGCCGAGGACCCCGACAAGGACATCTATCTCTACATCAACTCGCCGGGCGGCTCGGTGACGGCGGGGATGGCGATCTACGACACGATGCAGTACGTGAAGCCGGCCATCTCGACCATCTGCATGGGCCAGGCGGCCTCGATGGGCGCTCTCCTGCTGTGCGCCGGCGCCAGGGGCAAGCGCTTCGCATTGCCCCACGCCCGCATCATGATCCACCAGCCGCTCGGTGGCGTCCAGGGCCAGGCGACCGACATCGACATCCAGGCCAAGGAGATCTTGAGAATGCGCGAGGAGCTCAACCGCATCCTCGTGCATCACACCGGCCAGGGCATGGACAAGATCCAGCGCGACACCGATCGGGATTTTTTCATGACCGCCGAGCAGGCCAAGGAATATAGAATCGTCGACGAAGTGATCTCCTCCAAGCCCACCCCTCGGGCGGTCAGTGAGCAGGCGGCGCTCTCGGCGCAGGTCCAGAAGTAGGACGCGGCAAGAGGATGGCGCGGGCCCGCGAAGGCAACGGAACGCTGAAGTGCTCGTTCTGCGGCAAGAGCCAGAACGACGTTCGCAAGCTGATCGCCGGACCGACCGTGTACATCTGTGACGAGTGCATCGAGCTCTGCAACGACATCATCGCCGAGGAGTGGGAGGAGGAGAAGTCCCGGGAGATCCGCAGCCTGCCCAAGCCGGCCGAGATCAAGACCGCGCTCGACCAGTACGTCGTGGGGCAAGAGCGCGCCAAGAAGATCCTGTCCGTCGCCGTCCACAACCACTACAAACGCATCGAGTCGGGCAGCGACGCCGGCGACGTCGAGCTGCAGAAGTCCAATATCCTGCTGATTGGCCCCACCGGCAGCGGCAAGACGCTGCTGGCCCAGACCCTCGCCAAGATGCTGCGGGTCCCCTTCACCATCGCCGATGCCACGACGTTGACCGAGGCCGGCTACGTGGGCGAGGACGTCGAGAACATCATCCTGCGCCTGCTGCAGGCCGCCGACTACGACGTCGAGCGAGCCGAGCGGGGGATCGTGTACATCGACGAGATCGACAAGATCGCGCGAAAGTCCGAGAACCCCTCCATCACGCGCGACGTCTCCGGCGAGGGCGTGCAGCAGGCCCTGCTCAAGATTCTCGAGGGCACGATCGCCAACGTTCCGCCCCAGGGGGGCCGCAAGCACCCCCATCAGGAGTTCATCCAGGTCGACACCTCCAGCGTGCTGTTCATCTGCGGCGGCGCGTTCGTCGGGCTGGACAAGATCATCGAGTCCCGGGTGGGGCGCTCCGGGATGGGCTTCGGCGCCGAGATCAAGAGTCGCGAGGAGCGGCGGGTCGGCGACCTGCTGGCCATGATCCAGCCCGAGGATCTGCTCAAGTACGGCCTCATCCCCGAGTTCGTCGGCCGGCTGCCGGTCATCGCCACGCTGCACGATCTGGACGAGCCGGCGCTCGTACGGATCCTCAAGGAGCCGAAGAACGCGATCATCAAGCAGTACCAGAAGTACTTCGACCTCGAGAAGGTCCGGCTCAAGTTCACCGACGACGCCGTCGCCGCCATCGCGCGTGAGGCCCTCAAGCGGGGCACGGGTGCCCGGGGTCTGCGGGCCATCCTCGAAGAGGTCATGCTGGAGATCATGTACGAGCTGCCGTCGATCCAGGGCCTGAAGGAGTGCGTGATCACGCGCGAGGTCATCCTCAACCGCGAGCGACCCGTCCTGATCTCGGAAGCGAAGGAGCAGACGGCGTAGGGTCGAGGCGGCCTTCCCGGCCCCTCCGATGCCTCGCCCAGGGCAGGATGCCCCGGCCAGGCCGGCGCCCGGACAGTGTGAGCGGAACGCTTTTCGTCGTCGCCACCCCGATCGGCAACCTCGAAGACGTGACTCTTCGCGCGCTGCGGGTATTGCGCGAGGTCGACGTGGTGGCGTGCGAGGACACCCGGCGGACCCGGGCGTTGCTGGCGCACTTCGACATCCACACGCCGACGCTCTCGTACTTCGAGCACAACAAGCTCGCGCGCGGGCCCCAGATCCTGCGCCAGCTGGCCGCGGGCAAGTCGGTCGCGCTGGTCACCGACGCCGGGACGCCGGGGATCTCGGATCCCGGGTTCATGCTCGTCCGGGACGCCCGGGCGGCCGGTGTCCCGGTCGTGCCCGTGGCCGGGCCCTCGGCGGTGGCGGCGGCGCTGTCGGCGGCCGGCGTGCCGGCCGACCGGTTCGTGTTCGACGGATTCCCGCCCGTGAAGCCGGGCCGGCGCCGCAACCGGCTGGCCGCGCTGCGCGACCTGAAGACGACGGTCGTCCTCTACGAGTCGCCGCACCGCATCCTGGCCACGCTGGATGCGATCGGGGAGGTGTTCGGTGAGCGCGAGATCGTCGTCGCCCGTGAGCTCACCAAGCGGTTCGAGGAGATCGTCCGGGCCACGCCGGGCGCCCACCGGGAGCGCCTGGCGACTGCCGGCGTACGCGGCGAGTTCACGCTCGTGATCCCACCCGATTGAGGTGATGGGGCCCGACGGCCCCCGACTGCCACCACTCGTCGCGCCCCGCCGGAGCCGGGCGCGCGTCGATGATGTGTGGTCCGGGCAGGGCGCCGCCATGGCCCCAGCGCGATGCCGCGACGCTCCTCCGGGCGCCGCGCTTCGTTGTGAGCCCGCCGTCCGGCGCGTATACTGCGTGGGTCATATGGGCGTTCCCAAGGCGTTGACCGTCGCCGGCTCGGACTCCGGCGGTGGCGCCGGTATCCAGGCGGACCTCAAGACGTTCTCGGCGTTCCGGGTGTTCGGCATGTCCGTGCTCACCGCCGTGACGGCGCAGAATTCCGTCGGCGTCACCGGAGTCCACGACCTGCCACCGGAGTTCGTCGCGCTGCAGATCGACGCCGTGCTCGGCGACTTCGGCGCCGATTCCGTGAAGCTGGGCATGCTCTCCAACGCCGGCATCATCCGGGCCGTCGCCGGCCGGCTGCGCGCGCACGGCCAGACGCGCATCGTCCTCGATCCGGTGATGATCGCCAAGTCGGGCGCGCCCTTGCTGCAGCCCGACGCTCGGGCCGCCCTGATCGAGGCTGTGTTGCCGCTGGCCGAGGTGGTCACGCCGAATCTCCACGAGGCCTCCGTTCTCGCCGGCCTGCCGGTCGCCTCCGAGGCCGACATGGAGGAGGCGGCCCGGCGCATCCACGCGCAGGGCCCGCGGCACGTGCTCGTCAAGGGCGGTCACCTGAAGGACTCCGCCACCGACATCCTGTACGACGGGCGCAGCTTCACGCGCTTTCCGGCGTCCCGGCTCGACTCCAACAACACCCATGGCACCGGGTGCACGTACTCGGCGGCGATCGCCGCCGGGCTCGCGCTCGGCGCGCCGCTGGCGGCCGCCATCGGTGAGGCCAAGGCCTACGTGACGGCCGCGATCCGGGAGGGCTTTCCGGCCGGACGCGGCGTGGGCGTCCTGCGCCACTTCGTTGGCGCCTGGTAGCCATGGCCCGCTTCGTCGACGACAAGATGCCGTTCATGGAGCACCTGGGCGAGCTCCGGGTGCGGATCGTGCGCAGCCTGTACGGTGTGCTGGCCGGCGCGGCCATCGCGCTGCCGTTCAGCCAAAGGATCGTGGACTGGCTGGCGCTGCCGGTGACCCGGCTGGGCCACGATCTCGTGTTCACGGCGCCGGCCGAGGCGTTCTGGGTGCAGATGAAGGTCGGGCTCTTCTGCGGGCTGTTCCTGGCGGCCCCGGTGATCCTCTGGCAGGTGTGGGCGTTCATCGCCCCGGGCCTGCACCAGCAGGAGAAGAAATACGCCGCGCCGTTCGTGATCGTCGGCTCGCTCATGTTCATCGCGGGCGGCGCCTTCGCGCTGTTCGTGGTGACGCCCTACGCCCTGAGCTTCCTGCTCGGGTACGCGCGGGCCGGGCTCCGGCCGATGATCACGATCCAGAACCACATCGACTTCCTGCTGAAGTTCACGCTGGCTTTCGGGCTCGTCTTCGAGCTGCCGCTGGCCCTCACGCTACTCGCCCGCATGGGGGTCGTCACCGCCCGCGGGCTGGCCCGGCACCGCAAGTACGCCGTCCTGGGCGCCTTCGTGGCCGCGGCGATCCTCACCCCGACGCCCGACGCGTTCAACCAGGCGCTGATGGCCGGGCCGCTCATCGTGCTCTACGAGGTCGGCATCGTCGCCGCGCGCATATTCGGCCGCCGGGCGGGCGCGGCCGCCGCCTCGGTCTCCTCGTCGGAGAGCGCCTGAGCATGGACTTCACCGGCCTCGACCTGCCCGAGCCAGTCCTGCACGCGATCCGCGAGGCGGGCTTCGTCACCGCCACGCCGATCCAGGAGGCGGCGCTGCCGCTGGCGCTCAAGGGCAAGGACGTGGCCGGCCAGTCGCAGACGGGGACCGGCAAGACGGCGGCGTTCCTGATCGCCGCCTTCACACGCCTGCTGCGTACGCCGGCGCCCCCATCCTCGATGCCCAGCGCGCCACGCGTGCTGATCATCGCGCCGACCCGTGAGCTGGTCGTGCAGATCGAGTCGGACGCGCTCCAGCTCGGCCGGTTCACGCCGTTCAAGATCCAGGCGGTCTATGGCGGCATCGACTACGCCAAGCAGCGGGATACGCTGGCCGCGGGCTGCGACGTGCTGGTGGGCACGCCGGGCCGGTTGATCGACTACCTGAAGCAGCACGTGTGGTCGCCGCGCAAGGTCGAGGTGCTGGTGATCGACGAGGCCGACCGGATGTTCGACATGGGCTTCATCGCCGACCTGCGCTTCATCCTGCGCCGGCTGCCCCCGCCCGAGCGGCGCCAGTCGTTCCTCTTCTCGGCGACGCTGTCGTTTCGCGTGCTCGAGCTGACCTGGGAGTTCATGAACAACCCCAGCCAGATCACGATCATGCCGCAGCAGAAGACGGCCGAGCGGGTGGAGCAGATCCTCTACCACGTGGGCCGCGAGGAGAAGTTCGGCCTGCTCCTGGGCCTGCTGCGCCGTGAGGGCGGCGACCGGATCCTGATCTTCGCCAACACCCGCGAGGAGGCCCGCCGGCTGGAGGACCGCCTCACGCGCAACGGGTGGGAGGCCCGTGCCCTCACGGGCGACGTCGACCAGAAGCGCCGGCTGCGCATCCTCAGCGACTTCAAGGACGGACGGCTGCCAGTACTGGTGGCTACTGACGTCGCCTCGCGCGGCCTGCACATCGAGGCGGTGACCCACGTCGTCAACTGGGACCTGCCCCAGGACGTCGAGGACTACGTCCACCGCATCGGCCGCACGGCGCGGGCCGGCGCCGGCGGTAAGGCCATCGCGCTCATCGACGAGGCGAGCGCCCTCTACCTGGAGCCGATCGAGAAATTCATCGGCCAGAAGATCACGGTGGAGTGGCCGGAGGACGACCTCATCCTGCCCGAGATCAGGCCCACGGCCGAGGAGCGGCGCCGCTACGCCGAGGAGCGTCGCGCGCGGCTGGATGCACGCCGTGGCCGCGACGATCGCGGGGCCCGCCGCGGGGGCGGACGCGAACGCGGCCACCGCCCCGGCGAGCATCGGGCCAGCGGTGAGCCCCGCCGGGACGCCCCACCGCCCATAGCGCCCTCGCCTCAGGCCACGCCCGGGTCGCCTCCGCCCGGCCCACATGGTCGCCAGCGTCGCCGCCGCCGCGGTCGCCGCGGCGGATCAGGCGCGCCGCCCGCTGCGGGTGGGGGCCCGCCGCCGTCCTAATCCATCGGCGCGGGCACGATGAGCAGGCGCCGCCGCTTGGTTGCCGCGGGTGCCACGCATGCGCGGGGAACGCGGCTCGACCGGCCCCAGTTGACCGGATGGGACCGCTGGGCCTCGAAAGGATGCGTGTCCGACGCTCGCCATGCCGTAGAGTGGGAGGAGGTGGAGATGGCGACGGCACTCCGCGCTATCGACCGGTGACGGATTTCCTGCCCGACACCCCTTCTGTCGCTCGTCCCTACTGCCCCGATTGCGAGCCCGGCGCCGATCCGTGCCGTGAGATCCTCGACGTCCGCTGGTGCGCGGCGCATACGCCCGCGTGGAACGGCACCGATGATGCCGCGGTGCGCGCAGAGGCGTTTCTGTCCGGCAGCACCGAGGCCGGCGGCGAGGACAATCGACGCTGGTGCGAGCTGGTGCACAGCCCAGGCGGTACGCGGGCCTCGCCGGCGGCCCGCAACCCCGGGCGACGGGCGAGGCGCGCGGCTCGAGCCGCGGGATCCTAGCGCCCCGCCATCGGGCCGCAGAGCGTCGACGATCGGAGGGGGCCTCGTGCCCCCTCCGGATCTCCCTCACCGCTTCTGGTACTTCTCCGGGGACTTCAGGGGCGCGAAGAAGGCCGGGCGCGCCATGCGGCCCACCCGCACCTCGATCAGGACCGGTCGGTCCATGCCGACCGCCTTGCGCACGAGGTCGCCGACGTCGGTCGGCTTCGTTGCACGCATGCCGACGACGCCGTAGGCGTCGGCCAGCTTCATGAAGTCGGGATTGGTCACCGAGGCGCCGTGGCTGCCGCCCCACGACTCGTCGAGGTCGCGGGCCACGTTGCCATAGGCCTCGTCGTTGAAGAGCACGATCACCGCGTTGATCCTCTCGCGGGCGGCGGTCGAGAGCTCCTGCGAGTTGTACATGAACCCACCGTCGCCGGTGATGCAGACCACGCAACGCTCGGGGCGCGCGACCTTGGCGCCGAGCGCGGTGGGCACCTCGAAGCCGAGGTTGCCGGAGTACGACGACGTCAGGTACGTCCGGGGGCGGTAGACGGGCCAGAAGGGCCTGGAGTAATAGCCGATCTGGGTCATCCCGGCGATCACGATAGCGTCTTCCGGCGTCCCGGCCCGCAGCGAGGCCAGGATCGAATGGTTGGGTTCCTGAGTATCCAGCGCAGTCACGGCTTCTCGAAGCTGTTCGCGCTCCCTCTTCCGCGACGGCCGAGGCGGGGCCTCCGTCCGCAGCCGTTCCAGCAACCGCTCGAGGGTCAGCCGCGCGTCGCCGACGAGCCCGACCGCCACGGGATGGTTGCGGCCGACCTCCTCGGCGTCGACGTCGAGCTGGACGATCTTCTGGGTGGGCTGGAAGGCAGCCAGCGCGCAGCGCGAGCCCACCACCAGGATGGTGTCGGCGGCGTCGAGGTACTCACGCAGCGGGTTCTTCGCCCAGAGCGCCGCGCCGAGCGCCAGATCGCTCTGGTCGCTCACCGAGCCCTTGCCCTCCGCCGATTGCACGACCCCGGCCTGGATGTACTCGGCGACTGCCGTCAGCGCCTCGTGGGCGCCGGAGGCGTGCACGCCGCCCCCGGCGTAGATGATCGGGCGCGTGGCCTCGAGCAGCAATCGCGCCGCCCGCTCGATGTCGGGGTCGGGCGCCGCCGTGCGCGCCACCGTCACGGGCGGCAGCAGCTCGGCCTCGCCCTCGTCCTCCAGCGTGTCGGGCGGGATCTCCAGGTGCACGGGCCGCGGGCGACCGGTCTTGAGCTGGCGGAAGGCCTCCTGGACGGCGGCGGGGATATCGGCGACCTCCAGCACGCGCTGGCGCCACTTGGTGATCGGCTTCACCACGTCGAGCTGCTCGTTGATCTCGTGCAGCACGCCCACGTCCTTGCCGAGATAGCGCTTGGGCACCTGGCCGGCCACCAGGAACACCGGCGACGAGCACGAGTAGGCCGTGCTGAGCCCGGCGCCGGCATTGAGCACGCCCGGTCCCGGCACCACCAGCGCCACCCCGATCCCGCCGCCGGCGCGCGCGTAGCCGTCGGCCATGTAGGTCGTGGCCTGCTCGTGGCGGGTCAGGATGAAGCGGATGTCCTTCTCCTCGCGTAGCGCCGCCATGGCCCCGTACAACTGGACGCCGGGCAACCCGAACACCACGCGCACCCCTTCCCGCTGCAGCTGCTTCGCGAGCGCCTCGCCACCCGTCATCCGCATCGAAACTCCTCCTCGCCGCTCACCGGAGTCGTGTCACTTCGAGCGCCGGCATTGCCGGCGCAATCCTGTCGTTGATCTGGGGGAGGCATCGGAGGGGGGGCCGTCGAGGCCCCCTCCGACTCTCTCAGCTGTGCTTGCGGAGCTCGAGGCGGCCGATCTGGCGGCGATGCACCTCGTCGGGACCGTCGGCGAACCTGAGCGTGCGGGAGTGCGCCCACCAGAAGGCCAGCGGGAATTCCTGGCTCACACCACCGCCGCCGTGCAGCTGCATGGCGCGGTCGAGCACGCCCAGCGTCATGTTGGGCACCGCCACCTTGATCTCGGCGATGGCCTGCTTGGCGGCCTTGTTGCCGACGGTGTCCATCATGTAGGCGGCGTGCAGCACGAGCAGCCGCGCCTGGTCGATCTCGATGCGCGACTGGGCGATGCGCTCGGTGGTGATATCGTTCTCGGCCAGCCGCTTGCCGAAGGCGACGCGGTTGAGCGCGCGCTTGCACATGTACTCCAGCGCGCGCTCGGCCACGCCGATCTGACGCATGCAGTGGTGGATGCGGCCGGGGCCCAGGCGGCCCTGGGCGATCTCGAAGCCGCGCCCCTCGCCGAGCAGCATGTTGGCGACCGGCACCCGCACGTTCTCGAAGAGCACCTCTCCGTGCCCGTGGGGCGCGTCGTCGTAGCCGAAGACGGTCAGCATGCGGAGGACCTTGATGCCGGGCGCGTCGCGCGGCACCACGATCATCGACTGCTGCTTGTAACGGTCGGGGTTGTTGGGATCGGTCTTGCCCATGAAGATGAGCACCTGGCAACGCTTGTCACCGATGCCCGACGTCCACCACTTGTGGCCGTTGATGACGTACTGGTCGCCGTCGCGGACGATCGACGACTCGATGTTCGTGGCGTCGGACGACGCCACCTTGGGCTCGGTCATCGCGAACGCCGACCGGATCTTGCCTTCCAGGAGCGGCTCCAGGTATTGCTTCTTGAGCTCGGGGCTGGCGTAGCGCTCGAACACCTCCATGTTGCCGGTGTCGGGCGCCGAGCAGTTGAAGACCTCGGGCGCGATGGGCGAGCGACCCATGATCTCGCAGAGCGGCGCGTAGTCGAGGTTGGTGAGGCCAGCGCCGCGGTCGCTCTCGGGCAGGAACAGGTTCCACAGTCCGCGCTCGCGCGCCTTGGACTTGAGGTCCTCCATGATGGGCGGGACCGTCCAGCGATCCGCCGAGGAGTCGAGCTGGTCCCGGAACGTCGCCTCGTTGGGATAGACGAACTTGTTCATGAAGTCCGTCAGTTGCTCCATGTACATCTTGGTCTTCTTGGAGTACTCGAATTCCATCGGCGCTCTCCTCGTTGACGGGCTCGCCTCGATGCCCGCAGCGTCGCCTTCGGCGGCAGCTCCTGAAGCGGGTTGCGGCTCGCACGGCCACTGGCGTGCCCGCCACCCGGGATTGTATCCTCGTCCCGGCCGGCTCGGGCCGGCGATTTCCGGGCGGCTGGAGGCGGCGATTCGATGCGCATGCGAGACAAGACCGCGGTCGTGACGGGCGCCGGCTCGGGCCTCGGGCGAGCGACGGCGCTGCGCCTGGCCGCCGAGGGTGCCCGGGTGGCGTGCGTCGACCGTGCCGGGGACCACGCGGAGGCGACGGCGAAGGCCATTGCGGCCGCCGGCGGGGAGGCGCTGGCGCTGCAGGCGGACGTCACCGACGATGGGGCCTGCGCGCGAATGGTCGAGGCCACGCTCGCCCGCTTCGGGGTGCTGACGACCCTCGTGAGCTCGGCCGGCGTGTCGAGCGCAGCCGGCGAGACGCCGCCGCCGGAGGAGTGGCGCCGCGTCGTCGACGTCAACCTCGGCGGGACCTGGCTGCCGGCCCGCGCGGCCCGCGCGGCGCTGGCCGCGACTGGCCACGGCACCATCACCAACCTGGCCTCGATCTACGGCGTGGTCGGCGGCTCGATGTCCCCCGCCTACGCGGCGTCCAAGGGCGGCGTCGCCAACCTCACGCGGCAGCTCGCGCTGCAGTGGGCGCCGGCGATCCGCGTCAACTGCGTGTGCCCCGGCCACGTCGAGACGGCCCTGACCGCGACGGTGATGGCCGACCCGGCGTGGCGCGCCCGGATGATCACCCGGTACCCGCTCGGCCGGTTCGGCCACGTCGACGACGTGGCGGCGGCCATCCTCTACCTGGCGAGCGACGAGGCCTCGTTCGTCACCGGCGTCGCGTTGCCGGTGGACGGAGGGTATACCGCCGCGTGAGCCGGCTCGGCCAGGGGACCGGCACGGGGTTCGGCTCGGGCTGGGTCAGCGGCGTCCTCGCGGTGATGTTCGCCTCGCTCGCCACCGGCGGCGTGCTGTGCCTGCTCTTCCCGTGGCTCCTCACCACCCCCGACGCCCGTGGGCACTACCCGCTCGGCGTGGTGCGCCTCCTGATCTACGCCTTCCTGGTCGCCGGATTCGTGCTCGGCGCGTTGTCGGCAATCCTGCGCCGCGCCAAGACGCTCGGCGTCGCCGCGCTCGCGCTGGCGACGACGGCGACGCTGCTGGGCGGCTCCGGCGCCGCGGTCGGCGACGTCGAGAGCGCCGCCGGCTACCTCGGCCTCGACTGGTTCCTCCTCAACGTGCTCGTGCTGGCGCTGCTCTTCGTGCCGATGGAGCGGCTGTTCGCCCGGCTGCCCGCCCAGCCCATCTTCCGGCCGGGCTGGCAGACCGACCTGGCCCACTTCGCCGCCAGCCATCTGCTCGTGCAGGTGACGGTGCTGCTCACGCTGGCGCCGGCCACGCTGTTCTTCGCCTGGGCGGTGCGACCGGCGCTGCAGCAGGCCGTGCAGAGCCAGCCGCTGCTCCTGCAGTTCGTCGAGATCGTGATCGTCGCCGACCTGGCCGAGTACGCGGTGCACCGCGCCTTCCACCGGGTGCCCTGGCTCTGGCGCTTCCACGAGATCCACCACTCGGCCCGGGCGATGGACTGGCTGGCGTCCTCGCGGCTGCACCTGCTGGACATCGTGGTGACGCGCGGGCTGTCGTTCGTCCCGCTGTACGTGCTCGGCTTCTCGCCGCCGGCGGTGTACGCCTACCTGGTGTTCGTGTCCTTCCACGCGGTGTTCATCCACGCCAACGTGCGCTTCCGGTTCCGCCCGATCGAGTGGCTCATCGTCACCCCGCGCTTCCACCACTGGCACCACGCCGCCGCCCCCGAGGCGGTGGACCGGAACTTCGCCATCCATCTCCCGGTGATCGACCGTCTCTTCGGCACCCGCTACTTCCCGGACGGGCGCTGGCCGGACGCGTACGGGCTGGCCGGCCCCCCGATGCCGGAAGGCTGGCTGCGCCAGCTCGTGCGACCGTTCGCGGCCCGGCGCCCCGGCGTACACTGAGCGCCCGGAGGCGCGCGCCATGGCCGAGCTGGAGCCCGTGCACCTGATGCGCTGGATCGACGAGAATCGCTCGCTGTTCACCCCGCCGGTCGCCAACAAGGAGGTCTTTCCCGAGAGCGAGTTCATCTGTCAGATCGTGCGCGGCCCCAACGCGCGCAACGACTTCCACCTGGACCCGGGCGACGAGATCTTCTTCCAGCTGCAAGGGGACATCACCGTGCGCTGCCGGGAGCCCGATGGACGCATGCGCGACGTCCGCGTGCGCGAGGGTGAGGCCATGCTGGTGCGCGCTGGCACGCCGCACTGCCCGATCCGCCCGCCCGCCACGTGGGGGCTCGTCATCGAGCGCAAGCGCCGCCCCGACGAGCTCGACGCGCTGGCGTGGTTCTGCGAGGGCTGCGGGGCCACCCTGCACGAGGAGCGGTTCGCCTGCGCGGACATCGAGCGCGAGCTGAAGGTCATCATCGAGCGCTTCAACGCCAGCCAGGCCTTGCGGACGTGCAAGGCCTGCGGGACAGTGTTGCCGGTTCCCGCGGGCGCCTAGCATGCGCCGTCGCAGGGCCGGCCGGCGGCTCAGGGCTGGCCGTACTGGTCGATGATGTAGCGCGAGATCGAGTGGCGGCTGGGCAGGCTCGGCAGCGCGTCGCACGGAAACCAGCGCGCGTCGTCCAGCTCCTCGCGGTCGACGATGACGTCGCCACCGGCGTAGGTGGCCACGAAGCCGATCATCATCTGGCTCGGGAAGGGCCAGTTCTGGCTGCCGACGTAGCGGATGTCCTTCACGTCCACGCCGACCTCTTCCTTGATCTCGCGCGCCACGCAGCCCTCCAGCGACTCGCCGTTGTCCACGAAGCCGGCGACGAGCGCGTAGCGGCCCAGCGCCCAGTCGGCCTTGCGCGTGAGGAGCACGCGATTGCCGTCGCGCACGAGCACGATGGTGGCCGGGTGCAGGTGCGGGTAGTGCTCGTAGCGGCAGCGCGGGCACTGCTTGCCCCACTCGTTCTCGATGCGCGTGGTCGGCGTGCCGCAGCGCGGGCAGTGGCCGCTGGTCGACTCCCACCAGAGCGCCTGCATCGCCATGCCGCCCAGCGAGAGCAGCTCGTCGGACATCCGGGCGCCGCGCATGGGCACCATGGTCTCGCGAGCGAGGCCATCGGGCACCGGCACCTCCGCCGCCACCGGCACGACCCAGGCCGGCTGGCCGAGATAGGTGCCGAGCCAGAACGGTGCCTGGCCGTCGAGCGGCAGGGGGCAGTCACCCGTGGGCAGCCGGAACCCGGCACCGTCGGGCGTGACGAGCAGGTTCTGCCCCTGCACGAGGATCCAGTGCCCACGCGGGTCCGCGGGCTTGTCGCCCCGTTTGGCGGGGGCGAAGGTCGCCCCGAGGACGTCGCGGTTGAACGGCAGGTGGACGCTGAGCGGCGTCGTCATGACGCGATGCCGCCGGCCTCGTCGTACAGAAGCGTCTCGAAGGCCATCTCAGAAGCCGAGCGCCCGGACATCCCGGCCGGGGGGAGCGCCGGCGGGCTCGGCGTCGGCGGGCTCGGCGTCGGCCGGCGGCGCCACCGCCAGCTTGCGGATCTCCGGCATCACCTCGGCGGCGAAGAGCCGCATGTTGCGCTCGGCCTCGTCGTAGGGCATGCCCGCGTAGGAAAAGACGCCGACGTAGTGACTGTTGCCCGTGCGCCGGTGGATGTCGGCGATCCGCTCGTAGCACTGCTCGGGCGTCCCCGACACCTGCAGATTCACGAAGTAGTCGATGACGGTGTCGGTGCCGTACTCGGCGATCTTCTCGCTCATCTTGCCGTAGTACTCGTAGCCCTTCGTCCGGGCCAGGTGCGCACCGGCGAACTGGTAGTGATCGAGCACGGTCTGGTAGTAGCCGCCGATGTACTGGCGCGCCATGGCCCGGGCCCGCTCGGCGCTCCGATCGCAGAACGTCCAGCCGGCCGAGATCGGCGGCGGCGCGTCGACGCCGTTCGCCTGCCGGTACACGGTGCGGTACGTCTCGAGCTCCTTGGCGACCTCGTGCCAGGGCTTCTGCGGGATGATCAGGATGCCGACCCCGAGCTTCGCCATGATCGGCAGCGATTCGGGCGAGACGGCCGCCGCGTAGGTCCGGCCGCGGAAGGACTTGAACGGGGCCGGCCGGATGGCGGCGCGCGGCTGCTTGACGTAGACGCCGTCGTACTCGCAGTAGCCGGTCTCCAGCCCGCCCAGCACGGTCTCGGCGCACTCCACGAACCGCGCGCGGGACTCGTCCATCGAGAGGCGAAAGCCGTCGAACTCGACCTTGCCGGCGCCGCGCCCGAGCCCCAGGATCAGCCGGCCGTCGCAGATGTTGTCGAGCATCGCGATCTCTTCGGCTGCCCGCATCGGATCGTGCCACGGCAGCACGACGACCATGGACCCGAGCTGCGCGTGCTCGGTCCGCCCGGCCATATAGGTGAGGAACTGGAGCACGTCGGGGCACATGGTGTAGTCGGTGAAGTGGTGCTCCACGCCCCAGATCGACTCGAATCCCAGCGGTTCCGCCAGGTCCGCGAGTCTCAGCTCGTTGCGGTACACCTCGCGATCCGCCCGCCCGCGCTGCGGATTCTGAAACACCGCCGCCATCCCCACGTGCATGCCGCTCTCCTCCCGCCGCCGCCGAGAGTAGCCCTCCCCCCTGAACGCGTCAATCATCGTCCGCGTGTCTGCTTGTCAACGGCGGGGACGGAGGCGGGGTGGAGGGTCGACCTCCATTCCGTCCGACGCCGCGAGCCGCCGCACGCTACCGGCGAACCACCAATTCCGCGTCGCCGTCGCGCGAGAGCATCTCGATGGCGGCGCCGGCCTGGCCCTGGGAGGCGCGCAGCGTGAGGCGGGAGGAGCGGAGGTGCAGGCCGCGGAGCTCGATCCAGGAGAGCCAGCCGGGCAGGCGCGGGCGGTTGAGCGTGAGCTGGTTGTCGGCGGCGTCTGGGGCGAGGCCGAGCATCGCGGCGATCAGCATGAAAACGACGCCGGCCGCCCACGCCTGGGGCGAGCAGGCGACCGGATACTGGGTCGGCCCGTCGCCGTCCACCCGTGTGAACCCGCAGAACAGCTCGGGCATGCGCGTGTTCTCGAACTGCAGCACCGCCTCGAACAGGCCGGTGCTCAGCGTGATGAACGGATCCACCAGCCCGTAGCGCCGCATGCCCACCGCGGCGATGGCGGTGTCGTGGGGCCACACCGAGCCATTGTGATAGCTCATCGGGTTGTAGAGGCGCTCGCCGCTGGCCAGCGTGCGCACTCCCCAGCCGGTGAACATGTCGTCGGCCATCAGCCGGCGGGCGACGATGTGGGCGCGGCTCTCGCTCACGATCCGGGTCCACAGCAGGTGGCCGGCGTTCGAGGTGATGACGCGGCACGGCTGCCGCGCGCGGTCGAGCGCCAGCGCGTAGTAGGCCTCGTCGGGCAGCCAGAAGTCCGCCTCGAACCGGTCGCGCAGCTGGCGCGCCCGCTCCCGCAGCGCCGGCGCCCGGTCGCGGACGCCGAGCGCCTCGGCCAGGTCGGCGGCGGCCTGCAGCGCCGCATACTGGTAGCCCTGCACCTCGGCCAGCGCGATCGGCGGCTCGGCCAGGTGTCCGGAGGCGTGCATGATCGCGTCGTGCGAGTCCTTCCAGCCCTGGTTGACGAGGCCGCGCGGGGAGCGGCGGACGTAGGTGAGATAGCCGCCACTGGCGTCGGCCGAGCGGACCATCCAGTCCAGCACGCGCTCGGCCGTCGGCCACAGCTCGCGGGCGAGCGCGATGTCGGCGGTCCACTTCCAGTATTCGGCCAGGAGGATGAGGAAGAGCGGCGTGGCGTCGACGCTGCCGTAGTACGGGATGAACGGGATCTCCCGGCAGGCGGCCATCTCGCCGCGGCGCAGCTCGTGAATGATCTTGCCGGGCTCCTGGTCGGTGAAGGCGTCGTCGACCCGGCCGACGTGTCGAGCGAGGAAGCGCAACGTGCCGGCGGCGATGGCCGGTTCGAAGGGGAGCACCTGGAGCGCCGTGATGAGCGCATCGCGACCGAACGGCGCCACGTACCACGGGATCCCCGCGTAGGGCACGAACCCGTCCGGCGTCTCCGTGAGCAGCAGGTGAAGGTCGCGACGCGAGCGCTGGACCCAGACCTCGAACAGGTCGTGGTTGCTCCGGACCTCGGCGCCGCCGAGGCGATCGGTGACGGCGCGCCGCCGGCGTAGCGCCTCGCCGTAGCCGAGCGGCGGCGGCAGCGGATCCGGCTCCGTCGCCGCCGCGGCCACGAACGTGAGCTCGGCGCGACCCGCCGGCGCCAGCGTGAGGCGGTACTCGGCGCCGGTCTCGTCGAGCCGATCGGGTGGGGGAACGAACGACAGCCGCGTGGTGCGGGTGACCTCGTCGAGGCCGCGATACGCCAGCCGCACGGACGGGCCCTCCACCTCGGGGGGCAGAACCCGCCCGCGATGCTCGCGCGGGTGACCGCGGACCTCGAACACGTCCACGAAGTCGGCGGCGAAGTGCAGCGTCAGTGAGATGTCGAGCGGCTCGCGGTTGAAGGCCTCGACGAGGAGCTGCTGGTGGAGCTGGGTGCCGTGCACGGTCAGCCGCCGGGCGATCCGCAGCGAGCGGCCCGGCAGCAGTACCTGTGGCCCCAGCGCGACGTCGGGGTTCGTGAGATCGATGGCCGCCTGCATCGCGTCCGCGGACACGCCGGCGCTGAGCACCAGCGGCCGGTGCCCGTGCAGCTTCAGCTCGAGCCGCCGCAGGAACCGGGTCCCGTCCACGTAGAAGCCGAACTCCGTGTGGGGCAGGTTGGGCAGGTCGCCGCGGCGGTTGGTGACCAGGAACGCCTCGTCGTGCTTGAGGACGAGCTTGGGCAGGTCGGCGGCGACCTCGGACGCGAGAATGTAGTACTGCTCGCCGACGAGGACGTCGCCGTGGGACGCCTCCGGCGTCAGCTCGCCGCCGGGACGCTCGGTGCTCATGCGGCGCGGCGCCGGCCGGCGAGCTGGCGGTAGATCCTCTCGTAGTCCTCGGCCATGCGGCCGATCGAGAACCGACGCTCGACGTGGCGGCGGCACTCGGCGCGATCGATCTCGTCGAGCCGCTTGACCGCCTCCGCCAGCTCGACGAGCGAGGAGGCCAGGAAGCCGGTCCGGCCGGGGACGACGACCTCCGGCACCGCGCCGCACGGCCGCGCGATTACCGGGGTGCCGCACGCCATGGCCTCGATCATGACCAGCCCGAACGGCTCCGGCCAGTCGACCGGGAACAGCAACGCCCGGGCGCCGCCGAGGAACGCCGGCTTGGCGTCCTCGCCGATCTCGCCCACGAACTCCACGAGCGGATCGTCGAGCAGCGGCGCCACGACCCGGTCGAAGTAGGCCTGGTCGGTCGCGTCGACCTTGGCCGCGATCTTGAGCGGCATGCCGACGCGCCGCGCGATCTCGATGGCGAGGTCGGCCTGCTTCTCGGGCGCGATCCGTCCCAGGAACGCGAGATAGCCGCGGTCCTCGGGCGCAAAGGCGTAGCGGTCGACGGGCAGTCCGTGGTACACCGTCCCCGCCCACCGCACGCCGAGCGACGCGATCGGCATCCGCTGCGCATCGCTGATGGACACGAGCGGCACCGTGCGGAACTGCCGGAAGACCGGCGCCAGGTAGGGGAGGTCGAGTCGCCCGTGGAGCGTGTGCACGGTCGGCGTGGGCGTCAGGGCGTCGAAGGGAAAGGCAAGGTAGTCCACGTGGCAGTGGATCACGTCGAAGTCGCGCGCGTGCGAGAACACCAGGCCTAGCTCGCGGATGAACTCGGCGCCGAGGAACGCGTGTGTCGTGGCATCGAAGCGCGTGGCGCGCTCGACGACCGGCACCAGCCGGGCCGCGGTGCGAGAGTCGCCGCTCGCGAACAGCGTGACGTCGTGACCGCGGCGCACCAGCTCGTCGGTGATATAGGAGACGACCCGCTCGGTGCCCCCGTAGAGCCGCGGAGGGACCGACTCGAACAGGGGAGCCACCTGAGCGATACGCATTTAGAGAATCGTGATATGCAATACGATTGCCAGTGAGCTCGGGGCGTGAGGGAGATGGCATGATCGCGGAAACCGCCGAGGTTCGCGAGCAGCACCGGTTCGACGTGGCCGCGCTGGAACGGTACCTGCGGGACCGGGTGGCCGGCTTCAGCGGTCCGCTCGAGGTGAGCCAGTTCCGCGGGGGCCAGTCGAACCCGACCTACCATCTGCGGGCCGGCGCTCGTGAGTACGTGTTGCGCCGCAAGCCGCCCGGGAAACTCCTGCCGTCGGCGCACGCGGTCGATCGCGAGTATCGGGTCATCACCGCCCTGGGCCGGACGGCGGTGCCGGTGCCGCGCACGTTCGCGCTGTGCGAGGACGACACGGTCGTCGGCACCGCCTTCTTCGTGATGGACTGCGTGCATGGGCGCGTCTTCTCCGATCCGGCGCTACCGGGCGCGACGCCGGCCGAGCGCGCGGCGATGTACGATTCGATGAACGATGTGCTGGCGCGCCTGCACACCGTCGACGCCCCGGCCATCGGGCTCGGCGACTTCGGCCGGCCGGGGAACTACTTCAGCCGCCAGATCCACCGCTGGACGCAGCAGTACCGCGCCTCCGAGACCGAGCGGTTCGAGTCGATGGAACGCCTCATCGAGTGGCTCCCTGCTCATCTGCCGGCCGACGACACCACCACGCTCGTGCACGGCGACTACCGCCCGGGCAATCTCATCATGCACCCGACCGAGCCGCGGGTCGCTGCCGTGCTCGACTGGGAGCTGTCCACGCTCGGGCACCCGCTCGGCGACCTCGCGTACTTCTGCATGCCGTACCGGCTGGGATCGGAGTGGGACGGCTTCCGCGGCAAGGATCTGAAGGCTCTCGGCATCCCGAGCGAGCCGGCGTTCGTGGCCGAGTACTGTCATCGGGCCGGGCGCCCGGCGATCCCTGATTGGGACTGGTACATCGTGTTCGCGATGTTCCGGCTCGCCGCGATCGCGCAGGGCATCATGGGGCGTGTCATCGCCGGCACCGCCAACGATCCCCACGCCCGCAGTCGCGGCGAGCGGGCCCGGCCGCTGGCCGACGCCGGCTGGACGACCGTGCAGGCGGGGAGACGGTAGCTATTTCCTGAAGGCGAGGAGCGCCACCCAGACGAAGAACGCGACCGTCCCCACCAGGAAGATCGCGAGCGCCAGACGCTCGATGCCGCTCATCGCCTCCATGGTCAGCGCACCATCGGCAGCAGGGCGCCGAAGACGTTGTACAGGATGTCGCCGAGCAGGACGAGGAGGTTGGCGACGGCCAGCGCTCGGAGCAGCCGGATGCCGGTCATCGCGCCAGCCCCGCGCCCAGCCCGCCCCAGAACGTGAAGAGGTAGTAGACGCCCCACACCGCCAGCACCGCGTAGACGGCCAGCAGCCAGCCGTTCACGCGGCCGTGGTAGCTGCGGATCTCGCCGCGCGCGAACTCCTCGATCTCGGGGTCGGCGTGGGGAGCCTCCGTCCACTCCGGATGCGTCACGTCGTCCTTATCGGTCACGGTCGATGCCCTCGCTGTCGAGCACCTGGTACTTCACGGGCTCGACGTCGCGGAAGAGGCCCGCCGCCGTTGCCCACAGGAACAGGCAGAGGGCCGCGAGCCCCATGAGGGTGGCGACGAGGAACTGTCCGAGGATGAGGTACTGCAGCTCGTGCATGGCTAGCGTCCTTCCCCGAGGATGCCCTTGTAGAAGCGGACCAGCGGCCTGGGAGTCTCGGCCTCGGCGGCGGTCGGGTCGAGGGCCCGGCGCGAGGAGCGGTGCGCGCGCCCCTCGGGACCGTTCAGCCTGGCCCGGGCCGCGGGATCGAGCTTCAGCTTCTGTCCGGTCAGCGGGTCGTTGAACGCCGAGAACGAGAGCACGTAGTAGCTGATCGCCCAGCGCTCGTCGTCCTTCATGGAGTCCGCGAACGACGGCATCGGCGTGCCGTCGAGACCGGTCGTCATCGTGCGGTAGATGTCGGCGACCTCGCCCCCGCCCTTGAACTGGCCCTTCGTGAAGTCGGCGGGGCGGATGGGGAACTTCAGGTCGTCGCGGAGCTCGTTCGCGGAGGGGCCGTCGCCCTTGCCGCCGTCGCCGTGGCACTCGAAGCACTTGGCCTGCGCGTAGAGCGCCTTGCCTGTCGCCAGCAGCTCCGGCGTCGGCGTCGGAGGATCGCCGATCACGATCGGCGGCTCGGGCCGTTCCTCCTTCCAGCGCGGGGAGAAGGTCTTGATATAGGCGACGACCGCGATCCGGTCCTTCTCCGGCAGCTCGTGCCACGTGGGCATGGCGGTCCAGCGGACGCCGCGGGTGAGCGTGCGGTACAGGTCGCCGTCCGTCGGCAGCGAACCCGACGGTGTCGTCCGGAACTTGAACGAGCCGAGGGTGAAGTTGCGCGGGCGCGGATCGAGGAAGGTGGCCGCCGGGCCGTTGCCGTCGCCCTGGTCGCCGTGACAGCCCAGGCAGCGGCGGTCGTAGACGAGCTTGCCGCGCCCGGCCTGCTCGGGTGTGTTCGGCAGCGTCATGACGCTCACCGAGGCCGCCTGGGGCTCGAACGCCTCCCGCCACGCGCCGCGGTTGGTGCCGAGCTTCTGCGTGTAGGCCACCAGCCCACGCAGCTCCTCCGACGGCACCACCACGGTGAGCGTCTTGCCTGTCCACGCCCCCGGCTGATCGTAGGGCTCCGGCAGGCTGCCGACCTCGAGCACGGGCGTGCCGTCGGTGACGGCGGCGAAGGCCAGGCCCTCCGGGCTCGGGTAGAGCGGGATCGCCGGCGCCGGCTTGAAGCTGAACAGCGTCTTGAGCGCGACGCTGTCGGCCAGCGCGGGCGCGCCGTCGCGCTCGACGACCGCCACCCGCGCCGTGCGGTAGAGCCACGGGAAGTCCGGCATCACCGAGTCCGGCACGAGCATGTGCGGCTCCCAATGATGGGCGTAGTGCCAGTGGTCGGAAAACTTGAGCCCCACCCGCGAGAGGTCGGGCCCGATCCGGCGCGTGGAGAGCAGGTGCGGCCAGTCGTAGGCGTACTCGCCGACCTCGGCCACCGGGCCCCAGCGCTGGTCCTCGCCGGCGACCGGCCGCACGAACTGGCTGTGGCAGTACCAGCAGCCCTCGCGCTGGTAGACGGCCCGCCCGACCTGTTCCTCGGGCGTGTAGGGCGTGGCGTCGTACCAGACCCACCTGATCTCGCCCAGCTCGTTGCGGACCGCCCGGGTCGTGCGGGTCTCGCGCGACTCCGGGATCGCGATGGGCAGCAAGCCCTGCACGAAGATCGCCAGCGAGATGCACAGAAAGCCGGCGCCGAGCGCGTAGGTCTTCATCGCGCCGCCTCCGGCGTCCGCGCGAGGGCGGTCTGCATGAAGTTGTAGACCAGGAGCGAGATGCCGATGTCCATCGAGACACCCGAGAGCGTGCGCACGAACCAGAAGGGCTTCATGGTGACGACCGTGTCGACCCACTCCGCGCGGGCCATCAGCATGTAGCCCTGCTGCAGCCCCTGCGCGGAGAGGACCAGGCCCATCGTGGAGATACCGATCGTGATGAGCCAGAAGCTCCAGTTGCCGAGCCGGAAGCTCCACAGCTCGCGGCCGACGATGCGAGGCCAGACGTGGATCGAGCCGGCGATGGCCCAGACCACGAAGGTGCCGAATACCGTGAGGTGCGAGTGGGAGATCACGAAGTCGGTGAAGTGGGTGGGCTCCTGCAGCGAGCGCAGGGCCTCGACCGAGCCCTGGAAGCAGCCGACGAGGTACATGAGCGACCCCATGATCAAGAACTTGGCCGGCAGGTTGCGCGAGAAACCGCCCCAGCGCCCCTGCATCGTCCCGAAGAAGTTCTGCAGGACCGTCCACACCGGGATGATCAGCATCATCGAGGAGACGATCGCGATCGTCTCGGCCCAGTCGGCGATGGGGCTGTAGAGGTAGTGGTGAATGCCGACGAATGGGTAGAAGAACGCCAGTGACCAGAAGCCGATGAGCGACAGCTTGTGGCTGTAGATCGGCGCCCGGACCGCGGCGGGGAGAAAGTAGTAGATCAGGACATAACCGGCCGGCGTGATCCACAGCCCGACGACATAGTGGATGAACAGCCCGTGGAGGGCGGCGTTGTTGATCCCGGGCACCGTCCAGTACGGGCCGATGATCAGCAACAACAGATTGATGTCGGTCCACACGAGCGCGCCGATCAGGTACCAGAGGCTGACGTAGAGGTCGCGCTGCACCCGGCGGGCGATCGTCATGAGGAGCTGCAGCGAGATCGCCAGCACGGCCGTGGTCAGGACGATGACGTTGGGCAGCGCGAGCTCGCCCGCCTCCCAGCCGCGGTTGGTGCCGAAGACCGTGAGGCCGACGAAGGCGGCCACGAGGTTGAGGTTCCAGACCCACAGCAGCGGATACGCCCACCGCTCGTTCCAGACGCGCACGCCGGCCAGGCGGGGCGTGACGTAGTAGGCCAGCCCGATGAACAGGGTCGAGAACGCCCCCCAGATCACGCCGTTGACGTGCACGGGGCGCAGGCGGCCGAAGGTCGACCACGCGTGTGTCCCGAAGAACTCCGGGTAGTTGAACTTCGTGGAGATGATGACGCCCACGGTGGGGGCGAGCATCAGCCAGAAGAAGCCCCACAGCAGCCACCCGCGGATCAGGGTGGGGTCGATCAGCTCGTCGTTGCGGACCATCGCCCGGCCGATCTCGGCGGCCATCCGGCCGTTGCCGGCGTGGGGATCGGCGTGGGTCAGCACCCCGTCGGGCATCGATCCTCCTCGGCTGGCGCCGTCACGGCGGTGGAGAGCTCAGGCGAACGGGAGGGAATGGACGGCCTCGGCGGGGGCGGCTGCGCCGGGGGCCCGTGACGGCTGCGCTGGGCTACCCTTGTTCGACCAGGTGATGTAGGCCTCGAGCGCCTTCATGGCTCCGAATCCGGCGCGAGCGCCACCCCCTCGTTGGGCTTCTCGATACACCAGTTGATCATGTCACGCAGCGTGGGCGAAGCCGCGAAATCCTCGAATGAGCGCGTCCTGCAAGAGATCGTCGTGGTCCTCCAGGAGCGGGCGAGCAGCGCCGCGTAGTTGTGCAGGGAGTCGAGACAGCCCCCCACGTATGCTTGAAACTCGACGCCGTTGTCCACGGGCACCCTGCCGCGCCGGGCGATAAGGCGCCCGGCACCGCCACTTACCCAGACTACGCGTCGGCGGGTTGGATTATTCCGTTGGAGGGCGCGCAGTCTCCCTAGGCCACCTCGAACAGGCCGGCGGCGCCCATCCCGCCGCCGATGCACATGGTGCAGACGACGTAGCGGGCGCCACGGCGCTTGCCCTCCAGCAGGGCGTGGCCGACCATGCGGGCCCCGCTCATGCCGTACGGGTGGCCGATCGAGATGGCGCCCCCGTCGACGTTCAGCTTCTCCATCGGGATGCCGAGCCGGTCGCGGCAGTAGACGACCTGGACGGCAAAGGCCTCGTTCAGCTCCCACAGGTCGATCTGGTCCATGCGTAGGCCGGTCCGCTCGAGCAGCCGCGGCACCGCGAAGACCGGCCCGATTCCCATCTCGTCGGGCTCGCACGCCGCCACCGCGTAGCCGCGGAAGATGCCGAGGGGCTGCAGCCCGCGGCGCGAGGCCAGGGAGGCGTCCATGACGACGCACGCGGACGCGCCGTCCGAGAGCTGGCTGGCGTTGCCGGCGGTGATCACGCCCTTCTCCCCGGCGACGGGCTTGAGCGCGGCCAGCCCCTCGGCGGTGGTGTCGGCGCGGTTGCCCTCGTCCTTCGTGAGCGTCACCGCCTCCTCGCGCGTCTCGCCGGTGATCTTGTCCTGGATCACCTTCGTCGTCGGCAGCGGAACGATCTCCCGGTCGAAGCGCCCCTCGCGCTGGCCGGCGGCCGTGCGCTGCTGGCTGGCCAGCGCGTACTCGTCCTGCGTCTCGCGGGTGATGTAGTAGCGCTTGGCCACGACCTCGGCCGTCTCGATCATCGACATGTAGATCTCGGGCTTGTGCTCTTCCAGCCACGTCTCGCGGAACCGGTGCAGATTCATGTTCTCGGTCTGCACGAGGCTGATGGACTCGAGGCCACCGGCCACCATGATCGGCACCCGGTCGACGATGACGCGGTGGGCGGCCATGGCGATGGCCTGCATGCCGGAGGAGCAGAAGCGGTTGACGGTGACGCCGCCGGTGGTGACGGGCAGGCCGGCGCGGAGCGCCGACTGCCGTGCGATGTTGTGCCCGGTGGCGCCCTCGGGCAGGGCACAGCCGAGGATGACGTCCTCGACCTCGGCCGGGTCGAGGCCGGCGCGCTGGACGGCGTGCTGGATCGCGTGGCCGCCCAGCACGGCGCCGTGGGTGTTGTTGAAGGCGCCGCGATAGGCCCGGCCGATCGGGGTGCGGGCGGTCGAGACGATGACGGCGTCAGCCATGACGGGTCTCCTTGTCCTTGAACTCTACACCGCAGCGGTGACCATGATCTCGACCAGGTACTTGGGGCTGGCCAGGCGCGCCTCCACCGTGGCCCGGGCCGGCGTGTTGCCCGGCGACACCCAGGCGTCCCAGACGGCGTTCATCTCGTCGAAGGTGCGGATGTCGGAGAGATAGATCACCGTGGACAGCAGGTTGGCCTTGCTGCTGCCGGCCGCGCTCAGGAGATCGTCGATCTTCTTGAGGATCGCCTCGGTCTGGGCCTTGACGGTCGCGCCCTCGGCGACCTGGCCGGCGAGATAGACGGTGTTGCCGTTCACGACCGCCCCGCTCATGCGGGGTCCCGCGTTGATCCGCTTCACGCTCATGGATGTCCTCTCCGTCGAGGGGGTGGTAAAGCGTACCAATAATCGCACATTGTCGACCCACGAGCGGGGCGAGTAGAGTAGCGTCGTGGATCCCGAGACCCGGGCATACCTCGAGGATATGCGGCGCGAGCTGAACCTTCGCTTCGACGGGGTCGATCAGCGCTTCGACGGGGTCGATCAGCGATTCGTCCAGCTCGAAAGCGAGCTGCGGCGCCATTTCGGGGTGCTGATCGAGCAGGTTCGTCACGAGCTTCAGATCGTCGCGGAGATGGTCGTCGAGAACACCGAGTCGATCGCTATTATCCGGGCACGCCTCGAGGCGCGCTAGCCGCGCGGCGTCAGCCCGAACGCCCCCGCCAGCCGCTCGTACGACCGCAGGCGCGTCGCCCAGGTCTCCGTGATCGTCACCACGACGGCCTCGTCGACCCCGTACTCGGCGGCCAGTGCCTCCAGCCGCTCGCGGCACTGCGCCGGCGTACCGACCACCCGGCGGCGGCGAGCGTGCTCGACGATCATCCACTCGCGCGCATTGTACGTGTACGCCTCGGCCTCGGCCACGCTGGGATAGCGGCCGCTTCGGCCAGTGTAGAGCCGCACGATGAAGAGGTCGCGGCTCTGGGCCAGCCGCACCGCCTCCTCCTCGGTGGGCGCGCAGACCACGAAGACCGCCACGCTGGCCCGAGGCTCGGTGAGCGCGGGCGAGGGCTTGAAGGCCCGCGCGTAGGCGCGCGTCACCTCGGCCCCGCCGTCGGCATTGATGAAGTGCGCGAACGAGAACCCCACGCCGAAGTGAGCCGCGAGCATCGCCGACTGGTCGCTGGAGCCCAGCAGCCAGACCTCGGGCGTGGTCGGTCCGGTGGGCATGGCCAGCACGCTACCGAACGGGTGCTCGGGCGGCAGGTCACCGTTCAGGAAGCCGAGCACGTCGGCGATCTTGCCGACGAAGTCGTCGACACCGACCCCGACCGGTCCGGCCAGCGCCCGGGCGGTGAGCTGATCGCTGCCGGGCGCCCGGCCGATGCCCAGGTCGATGCGGCCCGGGTGCAGGGTCTCCAGGACGCGAAACTGCTCCGCCACCTTCAGCGCGCTGTAGTGCTGCAGCATGACCCCGCCCGAGCCGACCCGGATACCCGAGGTCGCGGCGGCGATCTGGGGAATGAGGACCTCGGGGCTGGGCCCGGCCAGGGCCGGCGTGGAGTGGTGCTCGGCCAGCCAGTACCGGTAGAAGCCGAGGCGGTCGGTGGCCCGGGCCAGGGCGAGGGTCTCGCGGATGGCCTCGGCGGGTGTGGCGGTGCTACGGACGGGCGACTGGTCGAGGACGCTGAGCCGAAGCATTGGTCTCGGGCCTATGCTATCAAGGAGGCATGACGAACGAGGATCTCGCGACGTTCATCGAACGGCGCCGGCGGTTCGTCGAGGCCATCGGGGACGGCCTGGCCATCGTCCCTGCGGCCTCCGAGACCGTGCGCAACAACGACGTCCACCACACCTTCCGGCAGGCCTCCGACTTCTTCTTCCTGACGGGCTTCGACGAGCCGGACGCGGTGGCGGTCTTCAATCCCAGCCACGCCAAGGAGCGCTACGTCCTGTTCGTGCGCCCGCGGGACCGCGAGACGGAGATCTGGACCGGTCATCGGGCGGGCGTGGAGGGCGCCGTGGCGCACTACGGGGCCGACGCAGCCTACCCGGTGGACCAGCTCGACGCCAAGCTGCGCGAGTACGCCATCGACCGCTCGGGGCTGTTCTACCGGCTGGGCAACCAGGCCTTCGACGCGCGCGTGATCCGGCTGGCCGTGGAGCTGCGGGCGGCCCGCAGCCGCGGCTTCTGCGCGCCGGTGCGGATCGAGGACCCCGGCCCGATCGTGCACGAGCTGCGGCTGCGCCGCTCGCCGGCCGAGCTGGCGCGGCAGCGGCGTGCCTGCCAGATCAGCCGCGACGCCCACATCGAGGCCATGCGCTATGCGCAGCCCGGTATGCACGAGTACCAGGTGCAGGCCGCCGTCGAGTTCGTCTTCCGCTCCGAGGGCTCCCCCCGCGATGCCTATCCGTCCATCGTGGCCTCCGGCCCGAACGCCTGCATCCTGCACTACGTCGAGAACCAGCGGCGGATGGCCGACGGCGACCTGCTGCTGATCGACGCCGGCTGCGAGTACGGCTACCACGCCTCGGACATCACGCGGACCTTCCCGGTCAACGGCCGGTTCACTGGGCCGCAGCGCGCGGTCTACGAGGTCGTGCTGCGGGCCCAGCTCGCCTCGATCGCCGCCGTCCGGCCGGGCGTGCCCTACGAGGCGATCCACGACGCGGCCCGCCGTGTCATCGCCGAGGGGCTCGTGGAACTGAAGCTGCTGCCGCGTAGCGTCGCCGACTCGCTGGCCATGCATCACTACCGCGAGTTCTTCATGCACGGCACCGGCCACTGGCTCGGCATGGACGTGCACGACGTCGGCGACTACCGGCTGCAGCGGCAGTCGCGCGCACTCGAGCCTGGCATGGTCTTCACCGTCGAGCCGGGCATCTACGTGGACCCCGGGCGCGAGAGCGTGACGCTCCACCTCCGGGAGTACAGCGAGGAGGAGATGTGGGAGCGGCGCCTGCGGCTGGGCATGACGGCGGCCCGAAAGCTGGAAGACGACGAGAAGGCCAAGGCCAGGACCGTCACCCACGCGATCCCCGAGGAATTCCGGGGGATCGGCGTGCGCATCGAGGACGACATCCTCGTCACCGGCGGCGGCATCGAGAATCTCACGGCCGGCACGCCGAAGACCGTCGAGGACGTCGAGCGCGCCTGCGCCGAGGCCCCGCGCCTGCCGCGCTAGCCGTGGCCCGCCGGGCTTGCCTGTCGCGGCAAAGGGCCGCAATATCTGGGCACCCGACCCGAGGAGAGGATCAGCCATGAGAGAAGCTGTCGTCGTCGCCAGCTCCCGCACGCCCCTGGCCAAGTCGCACCGCGGCTCCTTCAACATCACCCGACCCGACGAGCTGGCCGGCCACGCGATCCGCGACGTGCTCGGCAAGGCTCCCCAGCTCGATCCGAAAGAGGTCGAGGACGTCATCCTCGGCTGTGGCCAGCCGCACGGCTCGCAGGGCCACAACATCGCGCGGGTGGCGGCCCTCCGCGCCGGGCTGCCGGTGACCGTGGCCGGCACGACGGTCAATCGGTTCTGCTCATCGGGCCTGCAGGCCATCTCGATGGCCGCCCACCTCATCATCAACGAGGGGGTCGAGGCGGCGATCGGCGGCGGGGTGGAGTCGATCACGATGATGCAGCGCGACTCGAGCCCGAACCCGTGGGTGAAGGAGCACTTCCCCGGCATCTACATGGTCATGGGTGACACCGCCGAGGTCGTGGCCAAGCGCTACAACGTCAGCCGGCAGGTCCAGGACGAGTACGCGCTGTCCAGCCAGCAGCGCACGGCCCGCGCCCAGCAGGAGGGCTTCTTCAAGGAGGAGCTGGCGCCGATGCAGGTCAAGCGCGCCGTCCTGGACCGGAAGACGGGCGAGAAGGTCGGCGAGGAGGATTACTACGTCGACAAGGACGAGTGTAACCGCGCCGACACGACGCTGGAGGGCCTGCTCTCGCTGCAACCGCACTTCGACAAGACGAGCGGCCAGGGCACCGTCACCGCCGGCAACTCCTCGCAGCTGTCCGATGGCGCCTCGGCCACGCTGCTGATGTCGCGCGCCCGCGCGGAGGCGCTCGGGATCCGGCCCAAGCTGGTGTTCCGTGGCTTCGCCATCGCCGGCTGCGAGCCGGACGAGATGGGCATCGGCCCAGTCTTCGCGGTGCCCAAGCTGCTCAAGCGCCACGGCCTCAGGGTCGACGACGTCGACGTCTGGGAGCTGAACGAGGCGTTCGCCTCCCAGGTGGTCTACTGCCGTGACCGACTCGGCCTCGATCCGGCCAAGCTCAACAAGAACGGCGGCTCGATCTCGATCGGGCATCCGTTCGGCATGACCGGCTCGCGGATGGTCGGCACGCTTGCCAACGAGATGCTCCGTAGCAAGGCGCGCTACGGCGTCGTGACGATGTGCATCGGCGGCGGCCAGGGCGCGGCGGGGCTCTTCGAAAGCTGCGCGTAGCCCGAGCCTGGCGGTCGGCGGCGCGCCCGTCCGGGCGTGCCGCCGGCTCAGCCGCGCACGAGCAGGAGCAACCCGGAGCCCAGCAGCAAGGCGAAGACGATTCGCCGGAAGCGCACGGGGTCCAGGCGGCCGAAGAGCGCCACCCCGGCGCCCACGCCGGCCAGGGCCGGCAGCGCAAACGCCGTCGCGACGCTCGCCACCTCGCGCGTCAGCAGGCCGGCCCACCAGTAGCCGGCCAGGATCACCCCCTGGTTCACGAGGAAGAACCCCATCGTGTTGGCCTTCATCGTGCGCGGGCTCCATCCTTGCGTGGTCGCGTACACGATCACCGGCGGCCCCGGGGTGCCGACGGCGCCTCCGAGCAGGCCGGCGAGGAAGCCGGTGGTGAGGGCCCAGACGCGCCCGACCAGGCGCCGGGGCATCACGCCTCGCAGCTCCAGCGCCACGACGGCCACGAGCACGAGCCCGATCAGCCGGTTGAGCACGCTGACCGGCAGCGAGGCCAGCACCCACACCCCGATCGGCGCGCCGGCAACCGTGCCGATCAGCAGATCGACGAGCGCGCGCGGCGTGAGATCGCGCCGGAGCTGGATCACCACGACGACCGAGAAGACGAGGGCGTACACGGTGAGCAGCACGATCGCGGTTACGGGCGACATCAGCCACGGCAGGAATGCCATGGCGACGAGCGCGATGCCGAAGCCGGTCAGGCCCATCACGAAGCTGGCGAGGAAGATCACCAGCGCGCCCGCCGCCCAGGCGAAGGTCACGGCCCCATCCTGCGAGGCGCCGAGCATTCTCCGGATCGGCCCGGATCAGGAGGCGGCTCTGCGTGTCTACGCGCCTGAGGTGCTGCCGCGCCGGGGCGAGCGCCGCGCGGCCGCTGCGTAGAGGCACATCGAATGCATGGTGCTACCGGAGGGAGGGCAAGCCCATGGCTCGATGCGACGTCTGTGGTAATGATTACGACAAGGCGTTCCAGGTCAGCCTCGCCGGCGAGACGCACACGTTCGATGCCTTCGAATGCGCCATCCACCGCCTGGCCCCCGTGTGCGAGCACTGCGGGTGCAAGGTCGTCGGCCACGGCGTGGAGGCCTCCGGGCGCTTCTTCTGCTGCGCGCATTGCGCACGCCACGCCGGCGTGCAATCGGTCCGCGACCGCGCCACCGAAGCCGCCTGAGCCATGCTGCTCCTGCGACTGCTGACGACTGCCGCGGCCGGTGCTGGCCTCATGTACCTGCTCGACCCCGAGCGGGGCCGGCGCCGCCGTGCGATCGTGCGCGATCGGCTCGTCCGGGCGGCCCACCGCACCGGCGACGCCGTCGACGCCACGTCGCGTGACGTCGGTAACCGCGCCCGTGGGGTCGTGGCCGAGCTCCGCAGCAGGCTGGCGAATGTGGAGGTCAGCGACGGCGTGCTCCACGAGCGCGTGCGGGCCCGGATCGGGTCCGTGATCGGCCACGCCGGAGCGATCGACGCCGCCGTCATCGAGGGCCAGGTGAGCCTGCACGGTCCGGTCCTGGCGGGCGATGTCGACCGGCTCGTGCGGCGCGTGCGCAGCGTGCCCGGCGTCCGCGAGGTCATCAACCAGCTCGACGTCCACGACGAGCCGGGCGGCGTGCCCGGCTTGCAAGGACGGCCCCGACCACCCCGCGGAGGGGAGGTCTTCGAGCTGCTGCAGACGAACTGGTCGCCCACCGCCCGGCTCTTCGCGAGCCTCGCGGGGGCGGCGATGGTGCTGTGGGGGTGGCGGCGGCTGGATCTTCCGGGGATCCTGCTGACGGCCGGCGGCGTGGTGGTGCTGCTGCGCGGCGTCAGGAACGAGCCGTTGACGAGCCTCGAGGCCCGCGGCCGCGGCTAGTGCCCAGGCCCGGCGCTGGGCTGGTAGCCCCTGGCCTGCATGCAGCCCCGGTAGGCGCCCTTGCGCTGGCGCTCCTCGACCAGATAACGCCCCACGTCGGCGAGCCCGCCGACGATGAGGTCGGGCGTGCGCTCGACCTCACGGGTGCCGCGCACGCACTCCATCTCGTCGTAGGTGACCTCCTGGACCGTCGTGCCCGGTTTCGTCCACTCGGCGCCGGACAGGTCGTACTTGGCGCTGCAGCCAGCCAGGGTTCCGAGCGCGAGGAGGGCGATGGCAAGGCGCATGGTGACCTATCCTACCCCATACTCGGGGTGTCTACGGCACGACCGTGATGGACGCGGCGTCGGAGAGCGCCGCCGGCCCGGCTCCGTCGGTCGCGGTGATCGTCACGCCCCCGGGTGCGATCCCGGTCACCTTCCCGAAGAAGTTGACGCGCGCGCGCGTCTCGTGGCTGCTGTCCCAGCTGACCACCGCCGAGAAGTCGCGGGTGGGCGGGGACATGCAGGTGGGCGCCGAGCTGCTCAGGGTTGCGTTCGCCCGCAGCTGCCGGTCTCCCCGGACCGCCACGCTGGCGGTCCCGGGCGTGATCTGGATGTCGCGAACCGTCGACGCCACGCCCTGTACGACCCAGGCGTCCTGCCCCAGCGTGCCGGTGGTGGACGATGTCCGGCGGCCCTGGGTGGCGCGCAGGATCGCGGTGCCGTTACCGACGATCCGGAACGACTGGCGGATCGGTCCGTTGAATCCGACCAGACCGGTCGGGCGCGCGACCGTGCCGGTGCCGGATGTCCACGTGACCTGGTCCGTGATGTCCTGCGCGCCCGCGGAGGTGAAGATGCCGGTGGCCTGGCACAGCACGCTGAAGCTCAGGCCGCTCGGCAGGCAGGCGAGCCGACTCGCCATGAGGGTCGAGTCGCCGTAGGGAGTGCAGGACACGGTGATCGCCGGCGACGACGGCGGCAGCGTCGCGAACGAGTCGACCCGGACCACGATGCTCCCGACGAGATCCCGGAAGGTCCCCGTGATGCTCGCGGTGCCGACGCCGCGCCCGGTGACGAGCCCGGTCGCACTCACGGCGGCGACGGACGGCGCGCTGGAGGCCCACAGGGCCTGGGTCGTGACGTTCTGCTGGCTGCCGTCGGAGAATGTGGCGACGGCCGAGAGCTGGCGGATCC
>Ga0268386_10000254_pt1 | contig 32063 bp, 26 predicted proteins | sample RVTome_15_FD_200260 | JGI IMG/M metagenome (GOLD analysis project Ga0268386, IMG submission 200260) | Soil microbial communities from uranium-contaminated site in the Upper Colorado River Basin, Wyoming, United States - RVT150D86... ... | reverse complement strand
CCCGAAGACCTGATCGACCAGGTCGGCTAACGACAGACCACTAGGACAGACCGACGGCGGCGCGCACGACCTCCAGGGTGGCATCGGCGGAGACTTTGGCCCTCTCGGCGCTGTCGGCCATCACCCGGACGACCTCGCTGTCCGACATGCCCTCGTAGGCTTCACGGATTGGCTCGATGCCGGAGGCCACCGCCTCGGCCACTGCCAACTTGAACCCTCCGTAGCCGCCCGACGCGAATTCTCCGACGATGCCTTCGATCGACCGCCCAGTGAAGTACGAGAAGATCTCGATGAGGTTGGAGATGCCCGGCTTGGCCTCGGGGTCGTAACTCACTTCCGAACCGGTGTCGGTGACCGCCGACTTGACCTTTTTCATGATCTCGTCGGTTGTGTCGGTGAGGAACACAGTTGCCCGCACGCTCTGGTCCGACTTGGACATCTTTTCCTTCGGGTCTTGCAGCGACATCACCCTGGCACCGATCTCGGGGGTGATCCGCTCGGGCAGAGGGAACACCTCCCCGAACCGGCGGTTGAACCGCTCGGCGAGGTCCCGGGTCAGCTCCAGGTGTTGGGTCTGGTCATCGCCAACCGGGACGGCGTTGACCCGGTGAATGAGGATGTCGGCAGCCTGCAGCACGGGATAGGCCAGGAGCCCAAAGCTCTGGCCGGACCTGTCCGACTTCTCCTTGAACTGGGTCATGCGGGTGAGCTGACCCACTCCCGTGATCGTCCCGATGATCCAATAGAGCTCGGTGTGCTGCGGCAACGCCGACTGGTAGTAGAGCAGGGAGCGCTTCGGGTCGACGCCCGCCGCGATCATGGTCTTGGCGAGATCGATGCGATCGTTGCTGAACGTCGCCGGGTCGTAGACGCCGGACATCGCATGGAGGTCGACGACGCAGTAGATCGTCTCGTAGTCGTCCTGCATCGCGACCCAGTTGCTGAAGGCACCGATCAGATTGCCCAGGTGGGCCTTGCCCGTGGGCTGCATGCCGGAGAAAACACGTTGTCTTTCAGTCATTTGCCTATCCATTAAAAAGAAACGCCGCCAAATCCGGCGGCGACATCGTGACAGGTTGAAGTCGTCCGCTCAGCGAACGGACCACCGGGTGACGGCTGGACGACTCAACATGAGGGAAGGCTAACACCCTGGGATTCCGGATACCTCTGCTCGCTCTCCACCAGTCCCCACGAGTGGTCGAATGTCCCTCCTGAGACCTGAGCGGCGTTGAAGCGCGTCGCTAACCGCCCAGGCCGAAGTACACGCTGTCAGACGCTGCCGTCGACAGGAATTCGGTGACTATCTCCCTGACCGGGACCGACGGCAGCAGGACCGAGGCACCGGCGTCGGTGATGAAGTCGTAGACCGGAACGTCGAGCTCGGTGATCGAGCCGGACTCCAGCCCCCTCATCGTCATGGCCAGGTCGATCGCATCGACTATCGAAAGCTCAGAGTCGACCGTCACGAACGGTGCCACTGTTTGCGCGATCGAGGTCAGCGCCTGGGGGCTGCCAATGTCCCCGAGCCGACTCATCATCTCGATGAGGAACGCCCGCTGCCGCTCGTTTCGAACGAGATCATTGATGCCGGGTACGGTCTGCCATCGGCCATCGACCAGTTCTTGGGTGTGGCGCGAGCGCATCCAGGCCAGGGTCTGGGCGCCGGTGGCGTCCGTGCAGCCGGCCGGAAGGTTCAGGTTGGCCCGCTGGTCACGGACCGGGTTCTCCACACAGATTTCATAGCCTCCGACGGCGTCCACTGCCTCCTGGAACCCGGCAAGGTCCACCATGGCGAAATGATCGACGCCGACCCCGGTCAACGACTCGACCGTGAGGGTCACCAATGTCGGGCCGTTGATCGCCGAGCAACCCTCCAGCACCTGACTGAGCTTCGTCTCGGTGAAGTCGCACAAGTTGGTCACGAGCAGGTCTCGTGGAAGGGAGAGGAGCCCGGTGCTGGAGCCCTCCTTGAGAAGCAACATGACCACGTCGGCCCGATTGCCCTCGAAGTCCCCGAAGCCCTCCGCGTCTTCGAGATCCTCCCGCGAGTCGGACCCGACCAGCAAGTACACCTGCAGGCCTTCGGAGTCGACCACCGGCTCCGGTTCCTCGTTGTCGGGATCGTCGTCGGGTTGGGCGACGGCGCCTCCAGACGAATCTGCCGGGCGCTCGATGGCCACGCGATTGACCGCTCCCCATGTGGAGAATGCAAACCAGAAGACCACCGCCAGCGCAGCTAAGAGGACGGCGGAGCCACCAATGATCAGGCGTTTGTTGGTGATGAAAGAAGCCATGGCCCCAGGAGCGCGAAGTTTACGCGCGAATCAGGAGGTAGCGAATTCGCTGGTGGCTGGTGCCGGCTCCTCGAGTGCCGGCGGGCTCAGCGGAAGGGACAACTCGAACCGGTGACGATGCGAGCCGGGCACATAGGCCAGCGAGCCCTGCATCATCTCGGCGAGTTGCCGGGAGACGGCGAGACCGATGCCCACCGATCCCGGCTGGGTCGGCGAGTCGGCGCCGCGGTAGTAGCGCTCGAAGATCAGGTTGGCCTCGGCCTCGGGCACACCGACGCCATCGTCCGCCACGGCGATCTGGGCGGTGGCATCGGTCCCCCACACCGAGATCACGATTCGGTGGCCGCCGTATTTGATCGCGTTCGTGACCAGGTTGCGGATGATCTGACGAACCCGCAGCGGGTCGGCCCATGCCGATACGGACTCGCCCTCGAAGTTGATGTGCTTGGCCGTGGGGTTGGACTCTCGCACGCCTTGCAGCACCCGCTCGACCTGCTCGCCGAGATCTACTTCCTCGGGTCTTATGGACAGGTTGCCGAAGTCTGCCCTCGAGGCGATCAGCAGGTCCTCAACCAGCTCTGCCAACTCCCTGCTCTGAACGGCGATGATGGAGTTGAGCTCCTCCAGCTCTTCGCCACCGAGGTTGGATCGATTGGCTGCGATCTCCTCGGACAGGCCGACGATGGCCGTCAGAGGGGTTCGAATCTCGTGTGAGACCGAGGCGAGCAGCTTGTCCTTCGACTCATTCATATTGCGGAGGGTCACGGCGTCCTCCTGTCGGCGCCAGTACGCCCCAATCATGTCTGCTGCCCTCCAAAGTGTCTGGACTTCGTCCCTCGACCACTCGCGCTCGAACGAGTATTGAACGAAGCCGACCGATCCCCTGAACTCCTTGCCCACGAAGATGGGGACCGAGAATTCGGAGAGGATGTCGTCCTTGGCGTAAGCGTCCCGTTCGATACCGGTGAGGTGCTTGGTGTGCACCTCGTGCTCGAGACCGGCGGACAGCCGCTCATACGCCGATGGGATCGCCGAGTACCTGCCCCGTTGCCAGCCACCTCCGGTCTCATCGATGACCTTCGAGGCGGAGGCCACTATCTCCCAACCCGGCTCTCCCTCGATAATCCTCGTCTCGTCGACATACGCGTAGTCGGCATCCGTGGCTTCGAGGATCGCCCGAACGGCTTCGTAGAGCGCAAAGGAGTCCGGATGGGCCAGAAGGGCCTCTGAGCACCTGGCGATGGCATCGTGGAGGCGAACCGAGCGTTCATGGGCGATGATCGCGGCCAAGAGCTGGTCGTACAGCTCGGAGACGAGTGCCGTCGTGAACACGACGCCGGCGATCGCCACCACCGCCCTCATGCCTATGGCATCGAGCGGGTCGTCCACAAGCATCCCGACGACGATCACCCAGGTTGCGGTGCCGGCTGCGAGCCCACCCGCCCAGACCAGCCTCCTCCCCGCGGTGAGATTGCCGGCGAGTACGGCGAAGAGAAGGACCATGCCGAATGCAGTGGCGAAGTCGAGCGATGTGATCTCCACCGCAAATAGAGCCTCCATCCCCACGAGAGCGGAGACATAGCCCATGGTTCCGAGCACCAGCGCGAGGGCGTTGGGTGAGCCTGCGCTCGCGACGACGATGGCCCATGTGGTGATGACGACCGGGCCGATGAGGCGGGACATGGTTCCCATCCCGTTGTCGAGGGCGCGGGTGAGCTCCACCGCCGCGGCGATGGGCACCGTGACCGCCAACAGGACTGCGACATAGCGATGAAAGCGGTGTCGCGCCAGATTCGAGGCGCGCTGATTCACGGGAGATGTTTCGGCACGTAGAGACCGGTTTTTGAGGGGTCTGTCGGCCTATTGGTCGATATCGCCGTCTGCGAGGCCCACCAGCTGACGCACCATATGCGCCGTCGCTCCCCACAACGTGTCCTCATCGAGGATGTAGTACCAGGCTTTCCAGCCGTTCCAGGGCACATGTGCCCATCTCGAGGGGTCGGCGAGGTCGTCCAGTCGGGGCGTGTGGACCCGCGCAACCTCAAGTTCGGAGACGACGAGGTTGAGTGGGGTGGCTATCCGCGCCACCACGGGGATCACGAGCGGGCTGAACTCTACCGTGTCGATCGGAGGCAGGAACCCGAGTACCTCGACCTGGTGGGCGTGGATGCCGACCTCTTCGGAGGCTTCCCGGATCGCCGTCCCAACAGGCCCGTCGTCTCCAGGATCGGGTCGGCCCCCGGGAAACGAGATATGCCCGGCATGAGTGGGCATCGTGTCCGGTCTCTTGGTAAGGATGACCCTGATGTCTCCCAACTCGTCCTCGTACAGGGGTGCTAGGACCGCCGCCATCGGGCGATCGCCAGGATCGGGATAGTCATCGACCAGTCGCAGCTGTTTCCACATTTGTGCTGTCGTCAGGTTAAGCCCCCTTGTACTCTGACCCGATGCCCCGTCCCCGGCTGGAGTCGGACCGTCTGATTCTGCAACGTTTCGCCCGGCGTGACGCTTCCACCCTGGAGGACGCCGTCCGGGCTTCCCTTGCAGAGCTGAATCAATGGCTCCCGTGGGCGCGCATGGACTACACCCCGTCGGACACAACGGGTTTCATCCGCGAGTCGATGCAGGCGTGGAAAGAGAATCGCGCCTGGGACTACTCGATACGTCTCAGCGACGACCCGAGACGCCACGTGGGGAGCGTCTCCATGTGGACAGTCTCCAAGCTGGGAAAGATCGCCGAGATCGGGTATTGGGTGCGTTCAGACGAGACCGGAAAGGGCATCTGCACCGAAGCGGTCGATCTCCTGCTGAACGAGTCCTTCCGATCGTCCGGCTATCACAAGGTCGTCTTGCGCATCGCGGTGGGTAACGAGGCGTCCGACCGGGTCGCAGAAAAACTAGGCTTCACCCGGGAGGGCATCCTCCGAGAGGAGCTGCTCATTCGTGGCAACTGGGTCGACCACTCGCTCTGGTCCTTGCTCGACCGCGAGTATCAGCGACTGCGCAGGGACGTCTCCCGCCACCGCGACTGACTACTCATCCGATGGCATGCGCAGGTGACCGCCGCCACGATGGTTGGGTGCACAAGGTCGTCAGCCTCCGCTGGCCAGCACGTGCGCGGCGTCACGAACGAAGGCCGCAATGCTCGGGTAGACCCCGATGGCCACGGTCAGGGCGACCGCCACTCCCAACGCCAATCGCAGTGAGCCCGCCGGTGGAGCTTCGGCCTCGTCGGTGAGCACTACCTTCGGATCGTCCAGCCAAACGGCCTTGATCACTTTGGTGTAGTAGTACAGCGCGATGACCGCGTTCACCGCGGCGATCACGGCTAAGGCGATCGTCGCCGGGTCGGCGATCATCACCGAGCGGAACATCTCGAACTTGGCGAACCATCCGGCGAGAGGTGGGATCCCGGCCAGGGAGAAGAAGAAAACCGCGGTCAGAACACCGAGGATGGGGTCGGCCTTCCCCAGACCGGCCCAGCGGTCGAGCTCGCCGGACGCCGTCTTGCGTGCCCCGGCGATCACAACCGCAAAGGCGCCCAGGTTCATGACGGCGTAGATCACCAGATAGATCAAAGTCGCCCCAAAGGCCTGTTCGAGGTCGACATCGGCCACCGCGGCGGCTGCGAACGGAACCAGCATGAACCCCGCCTGTGCTATCGACGAGTAAGCCAGCAGTCGGACGATGTTGGTCTGTCGCAGGGCAGTGAGATTGCCGATCGTCATCGACAGTGCAGCCAATAGCCACAACGCCGGGGCCCAGATATCCGACACCCCGGGGAGCGCCTGGTACATGACGATCAGCAAGGCGACGAAACCGGCGGCCTTGGAGTTCACCGACAGATAGGCCGTGATCGGGGTCGGGGCGCCCTCATATGTGTCCGGAGCCCAGAAATGGAATGGCACCGCGGCGACCTTGAACCCGAACCCCACCATCAGGAAGAGGATCGCCATCACGAGGGTCGGCGAGTCGCTCATGCCCGCCGTCGCCTCGGCGATACCGGCAAATGTCACCTGGCCGGTCAACCCAAACACGAGCGACATCCCGTATAGGAGAATTGCAGTCGACAGGACCCCCAGGATGAAGTACTTCATCGAAGCCTCGTTCGACTTCACGTCACCCTTGCGCCAGCCGGTCAACAAGAACAGCGGTCCGGTCACCAGCTCGAGACCTATGAAGAGGACGATCAGATCCCGTGACGAGGCCATGACCAGCGATCCGAGTACCGAGGCCAGCAGGAGGAAGTAGTACTCGCCCTGGTAGTAGCGCTCCCTCTCGATGTATTGGACCGACATCAAGAAGACGATGTACGCCGAGACCAGGAAGAGGCCCTTCAACACGATGGCGAACTCGTCGACCACATATGAGCCGTCGAACATGGCGACTACCTCGTCGTTGATCGCCAATATCCCGAGGGGGATCAGGGCGAGACCGGCGCCCGCCACTGAGACCGTGGCCGTCCAGTACTTCTGGGCGCGGGGCAGGGCGAGATCGAGGGCGAGCACGACGATCATCGTGCCGACGATGATCAGCTCGGGAGCGAGCGCCAGATAGTCGATCTCGAAAGGCATCAGACCCGTCAGCCTCCCCTAACCAGGGTCGCCGCCGCAGTGGCATCTGCCCCACCGAACACCATCTCGACGAGGGACGTCACCACGTCGGTCGTCGAGTCGAACACGAGCTTGGGGAAGAAGCCGATGACGACGATCAGTACGATCAACGGCACCCACGCGGCCAACTCGAACCGGTCGACGTCGTGGAACTCATGACCGTCCCACTCGGCCTTGGGCTCACCGAGGTTGACGCGCTGCAGCATCCAGAGCATGTACCCGGCCGTCAGCACCGTGCCCACCGCCCCGAGCACCATGGCGGTGCGGAACACCCCCAGGGAGAGCCCATCCAGCGGGTTGTACGCCGAGACCAGCGACATGAACTCACCCCAGAAGCCGGCGAGGCCGGGCAGGCCGAGTGACGCCATCGCGGTGAAAGCGAGGATCCCACCCATCACTGGCATCAATTTGATGTTGCCGCCGAGCCGCGACATCTCCCTCGTGTGGTAGCGATGTGACATCGACCCGGCGAGGAAGAAGAGGAGGCCGGTGATGAGCCCGTGGGCGACCATCCCGATGATCGCGGCGTTGATCCCTATGTCGGTCATGGTGGCGATGCCCAGCATGACGAACCCCATGTGACCGACCGAGGAGAAGGCGATGAGCCGTTTCATGTCGGTCTGGGCGAGACAGGCCAGGGACCCATAGATGATCCCGATCACCGCCAGGATGGCAATCACCGGCGCCCAGCTCCGAGCCTCCTCGGGGAGTATCGGAAGCGAGATCCGGATGAAGCCGTAGGACCCGAGCTTCAGCAAGATCGCCGCCAGCAGCACCGAGCCGACGGTGGGGGCGGCGGTGTGGGCGTCGGGGAGCCAGGTATGGAATGGCCACATGGGCACCTTTACGGCAAATCCGAGGAAGATCGCCGCGAAGACCCAAGGCGCCAGATCCCAACCGGAGAACGCCCCGGACGATCCCAACTCGGTCAATTGTTGGATGTCGAAGGTGCGCGCTCCCTCGCTGCCCGATTCGAAGTAGAGGGCCAGGAACCCGAGGAGCATGAAGGCCGACCCGAACAGGGTGAACAGGAAGAACTTGATGGCCGCATAGAGCCGCGTCTCGAGCTCCCTGGCGAATCCAGGGATCTTGCGCGGAGTCTTGTCGCCCCAGATCCCGATCATGAAATACATAGGGAGCAGGACGATCTCGAAGAAGATGAAGAACAGGACGAGATCGAGGGCGACGAACGTCCCGTTCATCCCGGTGGCCAGGATCATCATGAGGATCAGGAACGCCTTGGGGTTCCTTGGCTCGTCCCAGTGGTTCCACGAGTAGATGACCGCCAGGACCATCACGAAGGTCGAGAGGACGAGGAGAGGGAGGCTGATCCCGTCGACACCCATGTGATAGTTGGCGTTGATCGCACCTATCCATGTCTCGTTGACTTCGAACTGGTACGAGTTGTAGGCGGCACCACCGAAGTCGAACCCGGCAACCACCGCGATCGAAGCGACGAAGGCGAGCACACTCGCGGCCAGTGCCGTCCGCTTGAGGGCGTCCTCGTTGTCACGTTTGATGAACCCGAGTGCGACGGCGCCCACCACCGGCACGAAGACGGTGACAGTCAGCCCCCAGGTCTCGAACCATTCCATTGCTATCTGCCTCTCTCAGTCATTGGTAACACTCAAAGGACGAAGACGAATAGGACGACGAGGATCAATGCGCCGGCGACGAATCCCGATGCGTATTCCTGGACCTTGCCGGTCTGTAGCTTCCGCAGTGCTCCACCGGCGCTGTCGGCCGCCGCCGAAAGACCGTTGAAGATGCCGTCGACTCCGAGCTGGTCGATGCCGTTGTAGACCACTCCACCCAGGAGCTTCGTGGCTCCGCCGACTCCGTTGACCACCGCGTCGATGATGTAGGTGTTGGTCCAATCGACGAAGCGAGCAATGGGCCCTGTCGTCGCCCCAGCGAGGCCGAGGGCGGCATCGTCGATGAAGTATTTGTTCTCGAGAAGCGGATAGAGGACAGGCACCCTGAAGGTGTCGCGGGCCCGTTGGGTTTCGCGGTCCTTTCCCCAGATGGCCCAGCCGAGAGCGATGCCGAGAAGTGCGGCACCGAGCCCCACTCCTGCGAGAGTGAAATCGATCGACTCGGCGTGGTGATCGCCCATGGCCACCACCCGCACACCGAGCCACTCGGTGAAGTTCCCGATCCCGGGCCAGGAAACGCCGGGGATGTTGAGAAGGCCGAAGAGGATCGAGGGAATGGCCAGACCGACGAGTGGGCCGGTCATGATCCTGGGCGCCTCGTGTGGCTCACCGTGCCCCTTGAACTCGCCGAAGAAGGTCAAGGCGACGCAACGTGTCATGTAGAAGGCGGTGACGAAAGCCCCAGCGATGGCGACCCACATGACCGCGGTGTACCCCTCATGGCCGAGTGTCGCCAGGATCTCATCCTTCGACCAGAAGCCGGCCAGGGGGAAGATCCCGGCGAGGGCGAGCGAGCCGACGACAAACGTCCAGTACGTGGTGGGCATGTACTTGCGGAGCCCACCCATGTCACTCATGTCGTTCGAGTGGACGGCGTGGATCACCGAGCCGGCCCCGAGAAAGAGCAGTGCCTTGAAGAAGGCGTGGGTGAAGAGGTGGAACAGCCCCGCCGTATACCCGCCGGCGGCGACTGCGGTCATCATGTAGCCCAACTGTGAGACCGTCGAGTAGGCCAGGACCCTCTTGATGTCGTTGGCTACCAGGGCGAGCAAACCGATGGCGAACAGGGTTATCGCCCCTATCACAACCATCCATCCTCTGACCTCGTCCGCCAGATACTCGAACAGGGGGAAGACCCGCGCCATTAGATAGATCCCGGCGGTGACCATGGTGGCGGCATGCATCAGCGCCGACACCGGGGTCGGTCCGGCCATGGCGTCGGGCAGCCAGATGTGGAAAGGGAACTGAGCCGATTTGCCCATGGCCCCGAAGAAGAGGAGGGCACCACCGACGACTGCGACCGCGCCCAGCTCCGAGGAATGCTCGGCGGCCAGCTCGGAGAGGTGGGCGAAATCGAAGGTGCCGATGGTGACCCCGAGGATGATCGCTCCGAGGACGAGCCCCACATCGGCAACCTTGTTGGTCATGAATGCTTTGTTTCCGGCCCTGACGTTGTCGAGGTCGTCCCAGTAGAAGCCGATCAGGAAGTAGCTGGCGAGACCGACGCCCTCCCACCCGATGATGAGCTGAACCAGGTTGGGGGCTCCCACCAAGATGAGCATTGTGCCGACAAACAGGGAGAACGCGGCGAAGAACCAGGGCACCCGATCGTCTCCATGCATGTAGCCGAGCGCGTAGATGAACACGAGCAGGCCGACGAGGTTGACGAGGAAGTACATCATGATCGACAGCCCATCGAGCATCCATCCCAGCTCGAAGACGAGGTCACTGCCGATTCGGGCGATCTCGAAGGTGTGGCCGGTCTCGAGGACTCCTCCTGTCATGTTCATGATGAACAGCGTCCCGGCCCACAACAGGTTGATCGCCAAAGCTGCAACGGCGATCTCGCCGCCCTGATACTTGAGGCGCTTACCCACGGCGAGGATCAGACCAAATGCGATGAACGGTGTGATGAGCATGATCCCGGCCGTGTCACCGAAGATTCCCCCATCAGCGGCATCGATGACGTGCTCTTCAGTTGCCAGTAGCAACAGGTTCGTCATGACGAACCTCCTGACACTGGCGCAGCGGGGAGCCGGTAGCGGGTATGGGGAGAAGCGGCAGCGCCGCAGACGCTCCCTGCCGGTCCCAATACCCGATACCCAATACCCAATACGGCGAGCGAGCGAAGCGAGCGAGCCATCAATACCTCATCAAATCGAGGTCGTCGACATTGGCAGAGCGGCGGTTCCTGAAGATCATCAGGACGATCGCCAGGCCGATCCCCACCTCCGCGGCTGCCACGGTGATCACGAAGATGGCAAACACCTGGCCGATGGCATCGGAGGTGACGATCATCGACTCGAAGGCGACCAAGTTGATGTTGACCGCATTGAGCATCAACTCGACGGACAGCAGGATCAGCACGATGTTGCGGCGGACCAACAGGCCATAGATCCCCAAGGAAAACAGGGCAGCCGCCAGCACCAAGAACTGGCTGACGATCATGGCCTCGCTCCTCCAGCCTCGTACGCGTAGCGGGCAGCGGGTGCCGAGACGTACCCAATACCCAATACCCGATGCCCAATACTGCGAGGCGAAGCTGAGGTCATACCGCCTCCCTCTCCTCTTCCTCGGCCGGCGTGAGGTCGCGACGAGCGATGGTGATCCCACCGATCAGGGCGGCGAGCAGGACGAACGAGACCACCTCGAAGGGGATGACGAACCGCCCCAGCAACGACTCGCCGATCAACTCGGTGGAAGTCGCCGAGCCGGTGGCGAGCACTCCGTTGTCGCCGAAGGCATCGATGCTCGACCAGGCCATCGCCACGAAGACAGCCAACGAGAGGAGGGCGGGCCAGGCTTTGCGGTCGGCGTCGAGGCCCTCGTCAAGCCCGGTCGGCGCTCTGGTGATCATGATCCCGAACAGGAACAAGACGACGACGGCGCCGATGTAGACGAGGACCAGGACCCATGCGACGAACTCGGCCGAGAGGAGCAGGAACAATCCCGCCGTGCCGGCGAGCGCACCAACCAGGAACAGAGCGGCGTGAACCACGTTCTTGGCAGTCACCACCCGGAACCCGGCGAAGAGAACCGCGAGCCCTATCGCCAGAAACACCCAATTGACAGGTTCTGAAATCCAGTCGGCGATGCTCATGCCTTGCCTCCGGGATGTAGCGGGTAGTGGGTGGTAGGTAGTGGGGACGTGGGTAGGGCGTATGGCGACGGCCCCAATACGCAATACCCCATACTCAATACCGCGAGGTGAAGCCGGGCCCTCACTTTTCCAGTGCGGGTTCTTCAGGGACGGTCTTCAGCCAATCCTGGAGACGGTCCATGTCGTGCATCATGTCGCCCATGTGCGGCTCGGAGTACTCGTACTCAGGGCTCCAGAACAGCGCGTCGAAGGGGCAGACCTCGACACAGATGCCGCAGTACATGCATAGGGCATAGTCGATGTCGAAGCGATCCAGCTTGGCCCGAACCTTCACCCGGCCTCCCGGCTTGTCCGGCGGGATCTCCTCCTTGTGGCCCTCGATATAGATACACCAGTCCGGGCAGTTGCGGGCACAGAGCATGCACACGGTGCAGGCGTCCTGATCGAGGGCGATGACCCCGCGGGCCCTGGGCACCGGGGTCTCTTTGACCTTGGGGTAGTTGACGGTGCGCAGGTGCTTGTGGGGAAGGAAGATGGTCTTGAACATCGCCGAGATGGTGACTCCGAGGCCTTTGAGCAGCCCGGTGCCAGGGATCATGCGTGAGCCGTTGGCAGCCGTCACAGAACCACCTTCAGGGTCGCCGTCACTGCGATGTTCACCAGTGCGAGTGGGACCAGCCATTTCCAGGCGAGACCCTGCAATTGGTCTTCGCGGAAGCGCGGGAAGGTCCAACGGAACCAGATCATGACGAACACGAGGAGGAAGACCTTCGCTATGAGAATGACGGGACCGGCGTATGCGAGGACGTCTTCGGGCACACCTGGGAGCCAATAGCCACCTAGGAAGAGCGTGGCGGCGATCGCCGACATCGTGAACATGTTGGCGAACTCGGCCAGGAAGAAGAACAGGAAGCGAAAACCGGAGTACTCCGTCACGTAACCCATGACCAACTCCGATTCGGCGATGGGCATGTCGAAGGGGATCCGGGTCAGCTCAGCCAGGGTGGCGATCATGAAGATGGCGAAACCGACGAACTGAAAGATCACATACGGGTACCCGGCATCGATCTGCGCCTGGACGATCCCCTGCATGCTCATCGTGCCGGCCATGATCACGGATCCGACGACGGCCAGGACCAGGGGCAACTCGTAAGCGATCAGCTGACCTGCGGCGCGAAGACCACCGATCAGCGAGTACTTGTTGGCCGACGACCACCCGGCCATCAGGACACCGATGGTGCTCAGAGACGAGATGGCCAGGGCGTAGAAGATGCCGACATCAAGGTCGCGGAAGATCAGGTTTGGCCCGAACGGGATCACCACGAACAAGGCAACGGTTCCCACGAGTACCAGGATCGGTGCCGACTTGAACACCGGGCGATCGGCGTCGGTGGGGATGATGTCCTCTTTCTGGAAGAACTTCACCCCATCGGCGATGAGCTGAGCCCAACCCCAACGCCCACCTGCGAAATAGGGACCGATCCGGTACTGCATCTTGGCCGAGAGCTTCATCTCGGCGAACCCGATGACCATGCCTACGAGGGGGATCAACAGGGCGACGAGTGCCAGCTTTCCCCCCAACGACACCCAGAAATTGGAGAAGAGGTCAGTCACCCACTCAGGCATGTTGCCCCCCTCCCCGGGATCGCCTTCGGCGATGCAGTCCCAATACCCAATACCCAATACCCAATACGACGAGCGAGCGCGGCGAGCGAGTCATCTATCCACATCTCCGAGCACGAAGTCCAGGCTGCCCATGATGGCGATGATGTCCGGGACCAATGCCCCCTCGAGAATCCACGGGAGGATGGAGATGTTGGAGAAGCTGGCGGAGCGGATCTTCAGCCGGTACGGGCCCTGACCGCCATCGGACACGATGTAGTACCCCATCTCACCCTTGGGGTTCTCCGCCCGCACGTAGGTCTGGCCGGCGGGCACCTTGATGACTTTGGGCACCTTTGCCTGCAGCGGGCCTGCTGGGATGGAGTCGATTGCTTGCTGGACGATCTTGGTGGACTCCCTGATCTCCTGGAGCCTGACGTGCCAGCGGTCCCAACAGTCGCCGTTGGGAGCGGTGATCACGTCGAAGTCGAACTTGTCGTAAGGCAAGTAGTCCTGGGTCTTGCGGAGGTCGAACGGCACACCCGAGGCCCGTAGGTTGGGCCCCGAGACGCCGTAGGCCGCGGCAACCTCTGGAGGCAGGACTCCCACGCCTCTGGTCCGCGCCAGGATGATCTCGTTGCCGGCTACGAGATCTTCGAGCTGATCGACCGCCTCGGCCACCTGATCCATGGCCACTCTCGTCTCAGCGAAGAAACCTGCCGGGAGGTCCTGGATCTGCTTGCGAGTGTTGGATCCGGAGCCGTAGGCGGGTTTGACCCCACCGATGCGATTGAAGTTGGGATGAAAACGGCCCCCGGTGACACTCTCCAGCAGGTCGAGCACCCGCTCTCTCTCCCGCAGCGCGAAGAAGAGGGGAGTGGCCGCTCCCAACTCGAGGGGGTAGGAGGCGTTGAAGACCAGGTGCGAGGAGATGCGGGCCATCTCGGTGAGTATGAGCCTTATGTATTGGGCCCGCTCGGGGACTTCGACCTCCATCAACTTCTCCGCAGCGGTGATGAAAGGGACCTCGTTGGCATAGCCGGATACCCAGTCGATGCGATTGACAATCGTGGTGATCTGGGGGTAATTCCGGACCTCGGCCAGTTTCTCGTAGCCGCGATGCATGTACCCGATGACCGGCTTTACGTCGAAGCAGCGCTCACCGTCGACCCGGGCGACCAGTCGGAGCACACCGTGCGTCGAGGGATGCTGGGGGCCGATGTTGAGGGTCATGTCCCCCGTCTCGAGCTCGACCGACACCTGGGCCTCGCTGAGGTGGCGTACGACGTCTGAGTCGATCGTCATGACTCGGGGTTCTCCCTACTGGGCTCGTCCGCACCGTCCGGCATGGCCTCGACGTCCACCGTGCCTGGCCAGGGCTTGACCTCGCGGCTCAGCAGTGGATAGCTCTTACGAAGCGGGTTGCCAACGAACGAGTCGGGCAGGTAGAGATGGATCAGATTGGGGTGGCCTTCGAAGTCGATCCCGAACATCTCGTGGGCTTCCCGCTCATGCCAGTTGGCTCCTGCGTAGACGTTCACCAACGTCGGGATCCTCGGATCGGCCTTGTCCAGGTCGGTGGAGAAGATCACGAGACGCCCTTCGGTGAGATCGGACAGCGCGGTCATCAACTCGATGCGCTCCTCGACCTCGTCGGCGAGAGAGTCACCCGCCTCGACCGTGTTGGCCCAGTCGGTTGCGGACAGCCATGAGAAGAAGACCAGGTCGTGCTGGTCCCGCGCCGTGGTGTGCGCCTCGACCCAACCCTCGGCCGGCACTCGCACCTTGGCGGTGTCGAATTGAATCTCCGCGGTTCCACCTACCGCGGCGGCAACCCCATCGACGAACCCCTGGAGGGGATGGGCTTCGGTCTCAGACGGGGACTGTGTCACGCTGATTCCACTTCGCTTTGACGTCTTCGTTCTTGATCAGCTTCTGGAGGAGGACGATCCCTTCCATCAGGGCCTCCGGGCGTGGCGGGCACCCGGGCACGTACACGTCGACGGGGATGACCTGGTCGACACCCTTGGTCACGGAGTAGGAGTCCCAGTACGGCCCTCCGCAGTTGGCACAAGAGCCCATCGAGATGACGTACTTCGGCTCGGGCATCTGGTCGTAGAGGCGCTTGACCGACGGTGCCATCTTGTCGGTGACGGTGCCGGCGACGACCATGAGGTCGGCTTGTCGCGGGGATGCCGGGAGCGGGATGATCCCGAACCTCATGAAGTCGTAACGCGGGCCTGAGGCCGCCATGAGCTCGATGGCGCAACACGCCAACCCGAACTGGAACAGCCACAAGGAGTACTGCCGCGACCAATTGAGGAGCCACGACACCGGTTTGGGGGCTCCAAACCTTTGGATCAATCCCACCGAAGCACTCCCTTTCGGATGGCATACACCAAACCGAGGACGAGGATGGCTATGAAGATCAGCATCTCGACCAGGCCGAACACCCCCAGAGACTCGAGTTTGATGGCCCAGGGGAAGATGAACACCGCCTCGACGTCGAAGATCACGAAGAGGAGCCCGAAGACGTAGTAGCGGATGTAGGTCTGGCTCCACCCGCTACCGACCGGGTCGACCCCGCATTCGTAGGTCTTCTGCTTGGCGACCGTGGGGTTTGTCGGTCTGAGGACCGCCGCCACACCGAGCATCACGAGCACCAGGACAGCACCCAAGGCCGCGAAGGCGCCAACAGTCAGATAGCTCTCAAAGTACGGGCTCATGCCTCATTTGGGTCGGGGACTGACCTTTGGCGAGTATACGCACGGAGGTTTTCAGGTCGAAGTCAGCCCCCTACCCTGGCTGCGATGCAGCAAACGCCGTCCTACGACGGTTCCGGACTGGTCAACCTCATCGCCTCGATCGAATCTCACCTCACGGGATCGGCAACGGCACCTCTCCTGAACGACGCCAGCTTTCTCGATTCCGCGGAGACCGCGGTGCTCGTGTTGTTCGACGGGTTGGGCACGGCCCAGCTCGAGCACCCGGCTGCCTCGTTATTCAAGTCTTCAACCGTGTCGACCATCACCTGCGGTTATCCAGCGATGACCAACGTCTCCTTGTCGACGATCGCCACCGGCATGACACCCGGTCTTCATGGGCAGGTTGCCCATCTGACCTGGTTTCCCGACCTGGAGATGGTCGTGAACACCCTGAAGTGGGTTTCGTTGACGGGTGAGCCGGTGGTCTACGACTACGCAGCGGTCCTGCCCCGCCCCAACTTCTGGGAGCGTCTGCGCGCATCGGGTGTAGAGCCGATCACCGTGCAGCCGGGTGACTTCCAGATGTCACCACTCAGCCGCCAGCTCTACCGGGGCGCCCGCTTCGAGGGGGCGTGGGATGTCGAAGACCTCGCTGAGGCATCCATCGGCCTCGCCGAACCCGGGCGACTCATTTTCACGTATGTGCCTTTCGTCGACGTGGCCGGGCACGTGTTCGGCTTGGGGAGCGAAGAGTTCACCGACGCGATGAGGGTGGCTTCGGGGGTCTGGGAGGCGCTCTCTGCAGGTCTCCCTCCTAGCGTGGCCTTGATCGGCACTGCGGACCACGGTCTGGTCGACGTGGCCGAGTCGGACAAGATCTACATCCGAGGCGACGGGATCGAAGGAATGCGTTTTGCTGGTGATCCGAGAGCGGTGCAGCTCTGGGGTAGCGAGCCGGCGATGGTCGACCTCGCCGACCTGGTTGGCGGTGAGCTCGTCGACCCGCTCCCGCTCCTGGGACCGAGCGTCTCCGATGAGGCGGCCTCCCGGGTCGGTCAACGGGTGCTGTTGGCTCCTCCAGGCAAGGCAGTCCTCCCTCCTGCGTTCGACAAGCGCTTGAAGGCGTACCACGGCGGAATCTCCCCGGAGGAGATCGAAATCCCCTTGCTCATCGGCTGAGCTGCGCATCGGGCCGTGCGGAGACCTAAACTGGGATCGGGCCATCGACCAGTTCGATGGCTGTTTCGCGACATGGGAGCCAGCTCAATTGTCCACAACCCAGCTCCGCGACGCTCTGACCCGGCTGTCGGCCAACCACTCTTGGACCTGGGACAGAGGGACCAGGCGGATCCTCGACGAGTTACCCGGCGCTTCCGGTGCCGCCCACCCTCACGCAGCGGTGAATCGACTCGACGACTCACATCTCGAGGGTCTCGCCTCCCAGGCAGATTTCATGGCCCGGGTCGAGTCCGCCGTGGCGCGCCTCGACTCGCTCCGCGCCGTTGACGACCCGCAGATCGCTTATCTCTCGCCCGAGTACGGCCTAACGGCTCGACTGCCCCAGTATGCCGGGGGCCTGGGGATTCTCGCCGGCGACCATCTGAAGACCGCCAGCGATCTCGAGATGTCATTGGCGGGCGTTGGTGTCTTCTATCGGGACGGCATCTTCAGACAGTCGGTCGAGGATCACCAGCAGAAGGAGGTGTACCGGCCGGTCACGCCGGAAGAAGCTGGAGCCGTCGACACCGGAATCACCGTTCAGGTCCCATTTCCCGGCCGGGAGGTCGCCGCACGTGTTTGGCGTCTCGAGGTGGGTCGAATCCCCTTGATCCTCCTGGACACCCAATTAGAGGACAACTCGAGTCACGACCGTGACATAACCGACAAGCTCTACATCGGGTTCAAGCAGCATCGCATCGACCAGGAGATGATTCTGGGGGTTGGTGGCGCTCGCGCCTTGGCGGAACTCGGTTGGACCCCCACCGTGCACCATCTCAATGAGGGTCACGCCGGCTTCATCGTCCTCGAGCTGATCGACCGAGTCATCGAGGATGGAAACGTGCGCGGAGCATTGGACTGGGTCCGCGAGGGTCTGGTCTTCACCACACACACACCGGTCCCCGCCGGCATCGACAAATTCGACGCCGAGCTGATCGTCCCCTACTTGCAGACTTGGGCGGAGCGTTGGGATGTGGCTGTGGAAGAAGTCTGGGCCCTGGGGGCCGATCCGGAGGACGAATCCAAGTTCAACATGGCGGCGATGTGCCTCCGTGCCTCCCGAACCAGCAACGGGGTGTCCCGCCTGCATGGAGAGGTCAGTCGGGGATTGTTCGCCGGCGTCGGGATCGGCGATGAGATCGACTATGTGACCAACGGGGTCCACGCTCGATCGTGGACGGCCGATCACACCCAGACGCTCTTCGACGAGTTTCTGGGTGACGGATGGGCTCACGGTTCCGGGCACGCCTGGGAAAGAGTCGCCGAGATATCGGATCAGGCGCTGATCGACACCCGCGTGGCGTCGTCGACGAACCTGGCGACCCTCGTCGCCGATCGGACCGGGTCGAAGCTCGACCCCGAGGCTCTGATCGTCGGATTCGCCAGGAGGTTCGCGCCATACAAGAGGGCGACTCTTCTCCTCCGCCGACCAGACCTACTCGAGTCGATGCTCTCCGACGATTCTCAGCCGGTGCACTTCGTGTTCGCCGGGAAGGCACATCCGACGGATTCCGAAGGAAAGGCGCTGGTGTCTGAGCTACTGGAGACGGCTGCCAGTCCGGCTGCGCACAATCGCATCGTCTTCGTTCCCGACTACGACATGGACGTGGGGCTGGCGATGGTCCAGGGCGCCGACATCTGGCTCAACAACCCGATCCGCCCCCGCGAGGCGTCGGGCACGAGTGGCGAGAAGGCCGTGCTCAACGGCTCGCTGAACTGCTCGATCCTGGATGGGTGGTGGGCCGAGATGTACGACGGTGATAACGGCTGGGAGATACCGGAGAGCAGAGCCGACGATCCCGGGGAGCGGGACCATGAGGAGTCGACAGCCATGCTGACGACCCTCGCCGCGATCCGCGACGAGTACTACCGGGCCCGGCCCGTCTTGCTCGGGCGCATTCGGCACGCATGGCGCACGCTGGGGCCGAAGGTCAACTCGGTGCGCATGCTCAACGAGTACCGGGAGCGCATCTACCGCCTCTAGTGGAGCCTCGCTGACGTTGGATTAGCCGTGCCGGCCGACCACGTCGAGGATGCCGCGCAAAGGTATCTGGATGTAGTCGGGCCGGTTGTTGGCCTCGTAACCGAGCTCGTAGGCGGCCTTCTCGACCACGAGTGCGTCGAGGAGGAGACGAGTGTGGGCGCCACTGGGGGGAATGATCGAGGTTCCCTGGACTACCTCGAAGTAGCCGCCGAGGAATGCCCCCGCCGCGTGGTTGTGGAGGGCGTGGGCCCATTGGGCCAACCGATGGGTCTGGTCCGGGTCGAGCCCCGCCTCGGCCACCTGGTTGAAAGCCATGATCATGGCGTAGTGGTAGGACCTCACCATGCCGGCCACGTCTCTGAGCCCGAGTCGCTTCAGCCTTCGAGCCGAGAGGGGCCGTTGGGGCTCACCCTCGAAATCGATGACCACCACGTCATTTCCCGTGTAGAGGACCTGGCCGAGGTGGTAATCGCCGTGGATTCGTATCCGGTCACACTCGATCTTCTCCCGGGTGATCATCTTCAGCTCTTCGAGGATCGCCGGCTCGGCGGCGACCGCCGCCTCCACGAGCTCGATGTCCTCGGGCCGCATACTTGCCCGGCGCCGCCGCAGCTGGGCCAGACTGGTCCGGACCGCCGACCGGATCGCCTGATAGAGCGACCTCTGTTGCAGCGTGGACATCGGCTCGGGGGCGAAGACAGGATCATCGGGTCGCGAGGCGAGTGCGAGGTGCATCTCACCGGTGCGACCTCCGAGGAGCGCTGCGTCGACCATCATCGATCCGGCCTGGTCCGAGACCCTTTCGACATTCTCCAGAGATGCATCCATGGGATGACTGGGCGCGGGGTACGCGGTCAGGGTGGCCTCGTCCGCGAGGATCGACTCGAGAGTCAGGACGGCCGCGTCGAAGGTGTGGTCGAAGAGATTGCGCTGACTGATCACGAAGTCCTGGACGAAGGCGAGCGCCGCCTCTCCGCCCCCTTGTTCGACAGTGACCAAACCACGCGATCTCGGTGTGTTGCGAAACGACGTTTGCTGGCTGAGGAACCGCCCCACCTCCACCTCAGGGTTGGCCCCTTCCTCGAGTTTGCGAAAGAGCTTCAACATCAGGCGGTCCCCGAAGAACACCGAGCTGTTCGACTGCTCGACGCCGCCTGTCTGAGGCTCGGTGCCCTCCACCTCTGCGACCAGACCCCGCGAGCCCGGGATCCGCTGGGACGCCAGCGTGGCTCGCTTGCCCTTGACTCGGCGGCGTGACGATGCAAGGCCAAGCAGCTCGCGGGCGAACTCCGGGGAGTGCATCGCATCGAATAGCACTGCGCCATCGGCGAGACCAATGACATCGGCGACCACCGCTTCCCCGGGCACCTCGGCACCCGGTCCCAGAGACAGGGCCAGGGGCACTACATAAGTCTCCGGAGCCGCCTCGACGAACTCCAGCCTGAGCAAGGCGACTCGGGCACCGGACACGGGCATCTCGATCAGGTCGACTATCTCGCCCGAACGGATCGTCTGGGTTTTCGACCGGTACCACCGACGTCGCTCTACATCAGCGACGAGAGCCCGGGCCAGCTGCGACCTCGCCCGCCAAACGGACTCCGATTCGGCCGTCCGCACATTGATGCGTGGCCGATCGGGCCCCTCTCCCTCCTCGTTCTCCCCTGACAGGGAGAACCAGAAGATGTCGTACGGCCCCAAGGTGAGCACATAGGGCGACTCGCCGATCACGGGGAACCTGGCATGTCCGAGCACTTCGACCGGCTCGACTCCCGAGTAGCCAGTCAGGTCGAGGCTCACCGGCTGGGTGTGGCGGGAGAGGTTGGCCGCCACGAGGACCGCAGACCCCTCGTGGACTCTCAGATAGGTCAAGACTTTCGAGTTGTCCGACTGGACGAACTCGAGACCACCCCTGGACAGCTCAGGAAGGCTCTTCCGCAGTGCCAGGGCCCGCTTGGTCCACCACCACAGCGAATTCGGGTTCTGACGTTGCACCTCGACGTTCACCGACTCGTAGTGGTATTCGGGGTCGCCTATCACCGGGAAGTAGAGGCTCTGAGGATTCGCCTCCGAGAACCCAGCGTTCTTGTCGCCGGACCACTGCATCGGAGTGCGCACACCGTTCCGGTCGCCCAGGTAGATGTTGTCCCCCATCCCGATCTCATCGCCGTAGTAGATGACGGGAGTCCCCGGCAGCGACAGCAGGAGGCCGTTGAGAAGCTCGATCTCGCGGCGGTTGTTGCCGAGCAGAGGGGCGAGCCGTCTCCGGATCCCGACATTGATCCGCATCCTGGGATCGTGGGCGTAGACACGGTACATGTAGTCCCGCTCCTCGTCGGTGACCATCTCCAGGGTGAGCTCGTCGTGATTCCGCAGGAAGATGGCCCAAGCCGCCTTCTCCGGGATCTCGGGAGTCTGCTCGAGGATGTCGATGATGGGAAAGCGGTTCTCCATCCGCAGAGCCATGAAGAGCCGGGGCATCAATGGGAAGTGAAAACACATGTGGCACTCGTCGCCGTCGCCGAAATAGGCGACCGAGTCTTCCGGCCACTGGTTGGCCTCGGCTATGAGCATCCGGTCGTCGTAGTCGGCATCGAGCTTCGCCCGCAGCTTCTTGAGGAACGCATGGGTCTCGGGCAGGTTCTCGCACATCGTGCCGTCCCGCTCGTACAGATAAGGAACGGCGTCGAGGCGGAGGCCGTCGACACCCATGCCGAGCCAGAAGTCGAGCGCGTCGAATACTGCATCGTGGACCGCCGGATTCTCGAAGTTGAGGTCCGGCTGGTGGGAGAAGAACCGGTGCCAGTAGTAGGCCCCGGCCACCGGGTCCCACGCCCAGTTCGACGTCTCGGTGTCCTGGAAGATGACCCGGGCGTCCTTGTAGAGATCCGGCGTGTCGGACCACACGTAGAAGTCCCTCTCCACGGATCCTGGCGCGGCCCGGCGGGCCCGCTGGAACCAGGCGTGCTGATCGGATGTGTGATTTATCACCAGCTCGGTGATGACCCTGATGTCCCTGGCGTGCGCTTCCCTGAGGAGCCGCTTGAAGTCGCGCATCGTGCCGTATGCAGGGTGGATCGACTTGTAGTCGGCGATGTCATAGCCGTCGTCCCGCAACGGCGAGGGGTAGAAGGGGAGGAGCCACAGTGCCGTGATACCGAGATCACGCAGGTAGTCCAGCTTCGAGGTCAGACCCCTGAAATCGCCGACTCCATCGCCATTGTCATCGCGATAGGCCCGGACGTGAGCCTCATAGATGATGGCATCGCGATACCAGTCGCTAGAAGTAGTCAAAGCCCTCCTCGGTGCGGACATGGGGCCTCACGGCAAACACGTGAGCCGGAACGCCGCGATGGTCGAGTTGGACGAAGTTGCGCCTCCCCTGCCACAGATAGCGACGTTCGGTGAGGAGGTCGTCGACGGCGAATCGCTCGTGGCGATCCAGGCCCAGTCTTTCCAGGTCGAGGTCGACCCAACCCGATTGGGCGTGATGGTGGTCGAGGCTCACGACTACCAGCACTACGTCGTCACCGGTCTTCTTCGAATAGCAGAGCAGAAAGTCGTTGTCGGTGGGGTGGAAGGTCAGCTCGTTGCGGCGTTGCAGGGCCGGGTGGGAGCGCCGCGCCTTGTTGACCTGGGTGATGAGCGGCGCGAGCGAGTCCGGCCGGTCGAGATCCCACTCGCGGATCTCGTACTTCTCCGAGTGCATGTATTCCTCGGACCCGGCACGCAGCGCCAGGTTCTCCATGAGCTCATACGCGGGGCCGTAGATGCCACACGCCGGGCTGAGGGTGGCGGCGAGGACGTACCGGGACACGAAGGCGGCGCGTCCACCGGTCTGCAGCTCCTCGGTCAGTATGTCAGGCGTGTTGGGCCAGAATGTGGGGCGGAAGAAGTGGGCGACCTCCTCGAGGTCGTCCATGTACTGCACGAGGTCGTGACGGGTGCTGCGCCACGCGAAATACGTGTAGGACTGGTTGAAGCCGACCTTGGCTAGACGGTGCATCACGGCCGGCCGGGTGAACGCCTCTGCCAGGAGGATGACGTCGGGATGCTCCTTTTGCAGCTCGGCGATCAGCCACTCCCAAAAGGGGAAGGCCTTGGTGTGGGGGTTGTCAACGCGAAAGATTCGAATCCCTTCGCCGATCCAGTGGTCGAAGACACCTTTCAGACCCGCCCAGAGGCCTTCGGGGTCGCTGGTCTCGAAGTCGACCGGGTAGATGTCCTGGTACTTCTTGGGCGGGTTCTCGGCGTACTGGATCGTCCCATCGGGTCGATGACGAAACCACTCCGGGTGATCGTCCACCCAGGGGTGGTCCGGCGAGCACTGGAAGGCGATGTCGAGTGCGAGCTCGATGTCACGGGCCTCGGCGGCATCGCGTAGCTCGTGAAAGTCTTCGAGGGTGCCCAATTTGGGGTTGATCGCGGTGTGTCCGCCTTCGGCCGAGCCGATCGCCCACGGGACACCCGGGTCGGAAGGCCCGGCGCCGAGGGTGTTGTTGGGGCCTTTCCGGAGTGTCTCACCGATCGGGTGGATCGGTGGCAGGTAGAGAACGTCGAATCCCATGGCGGCGACGTAGTCGAGACGATCGGCCACATCGGAGAATGTGCCGTGGTTCCCTGGTTTTTTCGACCACGACCTGGGGAACAACTCGTACCAGGTGGAGAACGTCGCCTTCTCACGGTCGACGACGAGACCGACTGCTCCCGACCTGGTCGCCCGGGATCGGTCGGGGTTCGCACGGGCTATCTGGACCGCATCGGCGGAGGTGGCGAGACCGACCCTCTCGGTCAGCAAGAGCGAGTCATCGATCATCGACGAGGCGATCTTCTCCAGGCTCTTTCGCGGCTTTCCCCTGGCGCGGGCAGCAGCCCCCTCGTAAAGACGAGCCCCGATTTCGAGGTCGACGCTCACGTCGACGCCAGCGGCCAGCTTCTTCTCGAGGCCATCGAGCCAGGTATCGAAGTGGTCGACCCACCCCATGATCTCGAACTCCCACGCACCGAGGACAGCGGGGGTGAACTCGGCACTCCAGAGATCGTTGCCAAGCGAGGTCATCGGCAGCGAGACCCACGATCGGCCACCAGGGTGTCTGTGACGCAACACGGCGGAGACCGCGTCGTGCCCGTCGGCGAACACCTTCGCCGTGACCTCGACGACGTCCCCAATCGTGGATTTGGCGGGAAATCGGCCGTCGTCGACCGTGGGGGTCACGGATTCGATGGCCACACGCTTGTCGGTGGTCCATCTCTTCGGCATGGGAGGTGAATCTAGTGCTGTGTCCGCTGACTGCTGGATGTGGAGCTCAGACCGCTTCCGCTCGGATGAAGGGAGCCACTTCGGTTTCGTAGACGTCTCTTCCGGTGCCACCTCGATTGGACTCGGCACGCTCCAGCACCTCGAGGAAGGGCGCCTCGAGGTCCAATCCGGAGACGTCTCTGGTCAGTTGGATGAGCTTCCCGGCGTGTCTGAGTACGAAGACCCCTTCCAGACCGGCGAGATCGTCGAAGAACCAGCCACAGGAGGTGTACATCAGCATGGCGTGACGCTGGGCTTCCAGGAGCGCCAGCGCGGTGGGGCGGCTCTCACCGGCTCCCGGGGCCATGTGACGGTCCAAGAACCGCTCCGTCGAGCCTCCGAGGAGCACCTCGACGTATTCGTCGCGCGCCAGCCAGGGGTCGATGAGAAGGGTGCCTCCGCGGACGTCGAACTCCTCGGCGACGGCGTCTCTCAACAAGTCCATTGCCTCCCTCAGATGTGAGCGCCACTCCTGATTCCACTCGGGGTGCCTTCCCGTGTCGCAGCCGCAGTCCGAGCGCCAGCGGTCGACCCCGTGGGCGCAACTCCACGACGTGGCTTCGATTATGCGGACGATCCGGGTGGGAGGGCTCGACGCAAGGAACTGCGCATAGGTGGTCAAGGTGATGTCCGGGTCAGACTCGATCTCCTCGATGGCCCGGGCCAGTGCCATCTCGCCAAACCGATGGTGATGCCCGTAGGTCTCACCGTCGGTGGCCACGTTGACGAGTCGGGTGTCGGCTGACGGCTCACCCAGCCCCTGCACCAGCCGCTTGGCCAGGATGGCACCATCGTCGAGTACGCCGTTGAAGGCGATCTCCTGGGACAGGGGGCCGTCGTAGAAGAAGACCGAGATGCTCCTCCCTCCGAAGAGCTGGACCGTGTAGGGGACACGGGTGTCGATGGAGCCACCCACCACGTCGATCCACTCGGACCCATCGAGAACCCACGCCGCCTGGTAAGGGGAGAGCACGGTGAAGCCAACTCCGGCGTCAGCCATCAGCTCCAGGCTCTCGAGATCGACGGCGGTCTCGGGAAGCCACATTCCCTCCGGGCTTCGCCCGAACCGGCTCTCGAAGTCGGCGATCCCCCAAAGGATCTGGGTCCGTTTGTCCCGCCGATTGGAGAGGGGGAGGATGGTGTGGTTGTAGGCCTGGGCCATGGCGGTGCCATGACCCCCGAACCGCTCTCGGGAAGCGAGGTCGGCATCGATGATGCGTTGGTACAGATCGGGGTGGTGATCGTCCAGCCAGTCGAGGAGGGTGGGGCCCCAGTCGGAGCTGACGTAGCAGTAGTTGTTCAACGTTCGCCGCACCGAGCCATCCTCGGCAAGGATCTTCGCTTCCGAGTTCGGCTCATAGCACTCGGCTGTTATGCGCTCGTTCCAGTTGGCGTATGGCGCAGCCGAGGGCTGATCGTCGACCACGCCGGTGAAAGGGTTCTCCCGGGGCGGCTGATACCAATGCCCGTGAATGCAGATGTGACCGCTGCTCAATGACCCCTGAAAACTAGACCTGAACGGCCGGTTACCGGGGTAGCGAGCGAGCCTTCACTCCTCCTCGCCGAGGTCAGTCGACGGCAACGGCTGGCGGAGGAAGACCACGGACGCGAGAGGGGGAAGGGTGAGGTCGATCGACTCTGGACGGCCGTGGTGGGGAACCGAGAGAGGCCCGGTGTCGACTCCGCCGAGATTGCCCATCCCCGAGCCCCCGTAGATGGCCGCATCGCTGTTTAGGATCTCAACCCAGCGCCCCCGGCCCGGAACCCCCACCCGGTACCGCTTCCGTGGCACCGGCGCCATGTTGTGGGCGATCAGCAGCGTCTCCCCCTCTGGCGCCCGCCGGAAGTATGCGAGGACACTGTTGGCCGAGTCGTTCACCACGGCCCACTCGAACCCCACCGGGTCGCAATCTGTCTGATGAAGTGCCGGGTAGTCGCGGTACAGCCGGTTCAGGTCGCCAACGAGGCGGGCGATCCCCTGATGGCTCGATACCTCTCCTAACGCCCAATCCAGCTGACCCTCGTGCGACCACTCCGCCCACTGGGCGAGCTCGGCACCCATGAACAGGAGCTTTTTCCCCGGCTGGGTGAACATCTGACTTAGGAGCACCCTCAGGTTGGCGAACTTCTGCCAGTCGTCACCCGGCATCTTGTTGATCAGCGAACCTTTCCCGTACACCACCTCGTCGTGGCTCAGGGGCATCATGAAGTTCTCGGTGAAGGCATAGACGCCACGGAAGGTCAGCTCGTGGTGGTGGAAGCTGCGATGCACCGGCTCGTAGGCCATGTATTGGAGCGCGTCGTGCATCCAGCCCATGTCCCACTTGTAACCGAAGCCGAGACCGCCAAGGAAGGTCGGGCGGGAAACCATCGGCCAGGCGGTCGACTCCTCGGCGACGGTCATCACATCCGGATAGGCGCCGTAGACGGTCTCGTTGAGACGTCTCAGGAACGCCACGGCCTCCAGGTTCTCCCTGCCGCCGTGGACGTTGGGCAGCCACTGACCTTCGGAGCGGGAATAGTCGAGATAGAGCATCGAGGCCACCGCGTCGACCCGGAGGCCGTCGATGTGATACCTGTCCAGCCAGAAGAGCGCGTTGGAGATGAGAAAGGACGGGATCTCGGTCCTGCCGTAGTTGTAGATGAGTGTTTCCCAGTCCGGATGGAAGCCACGACGGGGATCGGCGTGCTCGTAGAGGTGGGTCCCGTCGAAATAGGCGAGCCCGTGCTCGTCGGATGGGAAGTGGGAGGGCACCCAGTCGAGGATCACGCCCAAACCGGCCTGGTGGAGCGAGTCCACCAGAGTCATGAAGTCCTGTGGGGTGCCGAACCGTGACGTCGGGGCGAAGTAGCCGGTCGTCTGATAACCCCACGACCCGTAGAACGGGTGCTCCATGACCGGCATGAACTCCACGTGGGTGAATCCGAGGCCGGAGACGTACTCGGGGAGTTGATCAGCCAGCTCGAGATAGGTGAGGTGTCTGCCCCCTTCTCCCCGCCGCCACGACCCCAGATGCACCTCGTAGACACTTATCGGGGCCTCGAGGGAGTTCTTGTTCGAGCGGGTGCTCATCCACCCATCGTCATCCCAGACGTGGTCGAGCGGCCAGACCTTCGAGGCCGTTTGCGGCGGTGTCTCGTGGTGGAACCCGAAGGGATCGGCTTTGTCGACCCGGTAGGAGCCATTGGCGATCCGGTATTTGTAGGCATGGGGGGCCTGGGCCTCTGTGATCAGGCCGCCCCAAATGCCGGAGCCGCCCATCGGGCCCAGGGGATCGGCTGTGGGGTCCCACCCGTTCCATTCGCCAACAACAGAGACCGAGTCGGCGCTGGGAGCCCACACCGCGAAATGGACCCCTCCTTCGACGGGGTGTGCCCCGAGTTTGTCGTAGAGCCGGTAGTGGGTGCCCTCATTCCACAGGTAGATGTCCTGTTCGGTGATCAGATCGGTGCCCGGCGCCATCCGCTTCCAGGCTAACCAAGGCCGAACGGCGCCGATGTGCCGGGATCGGAGGCGGTATCCGCCGATCCCGATACGGCTACTCACACGACGGACGTTCCTCGGGCCCGCCGACCGCGTCGTCTCAGCACACTTCGGTTAGCCAGCTCTCGGCAACTCCGAAGAAGGGCTCCTTGCAAAGTCTGAGACTCTCGACGATCCGCTCCGTCGTCTCGACGGCCACCCGCGTCATCTCCTCGGTGTAGCCCAGGTCTACCCGATGGACCTCGAACTCGTCTTCGTCCTCGACGACGACTTCACCGTCGGCGGTGAGTCCAACATCGAGGTCGAGGTCGATCATCTCGTACCGGTTGTCACCGACCCAGATGGGAGGAGTGGAGATGTCCACGAACAACGAATAGTCGGAGAACTCGGTTGGCCCGGTGTAGTGGAGGTGCCACCACTCGTGGCGTGGGGCGCAGAGCACGGCCGGCATCCTCGTTGCCCGAACCTCCTCCTGTCCCTTCCACCGTTTCGAGCCGCTTGGCAACGAGATCCAGTCACCCCATTCGTCCGCACCAAGCCAGTATCCATCGAAGCCCCAGTGGAGGATGTCAGGGTTCTTGTAGAACTGGACCGTCACCGGTCGGCTCAAGCGGGCAGCCTCACGGTGAAGGCGGTGCCGCTCTCATCGGAGCGAGCGTCGATCGAGCCACCCATCCGGGCAAGCACGCTGTGGACCGTGTGCAAGCCCAGACCCGTCCCCTTGCCAGGCGCCTTGGTGGTGAAGAACGGGTCGAAGATCCTGGGAAGCACGTCGGCAGCGATCGGCTCACCTGTGTTGGTCACGTTCACGACGATCTGATCGGCATCCCGTCTCGCCTCGATCTTCAAGCGATCACCCGGGCCCATCGCATCCGCGGCGTTGTCGATCAGATTGGTCCAGACCTGATTGAGGTCGCGGCCGGGCGCCTCGATCGTCCCCAGGTCCTCCGCGTAGCTCACCTCGACCTCGAAGTCCCGCAACTTGTGGCCGAGCAGGACGAGTGTGTCGTCGATGCCCGACCGCACGTCGACATCCTGGATCGGGGCCTGATCGACGAACGAATACTCCTTGACGACGCGGACGAGCTCGGAGATTCGACCAGCTCCGATCCCTACTTCCCGGGCGAGCTGAGATGCCATCAGCGACAGGGCGACCGACTCGACGTCATCCGGCTCGGTACCAGCGAGGTCATCTGCGGTGTACCCGCCCGCGGTCAGCGCCGCCGCCAGCTCCCACGGGCGGGCTACCCCCAGACCGTCGAGCCACAGGCCAAGGGCTTCCTCACGGTCGGCGCGGTCTAGGGCCGACAGCGGTGCCTCACCAGACGGAGACGTCGAGGCCGAGCCCATCGTCGCTAGAACGTCGGCCAGCTGCTTCGAGGAGCGGGCCACCGCTGCTGCCGGGTTGTTCAGCTCGTGCATGAGTTGTGCTGCCATCTTCCCGAGTGCCGCCATCCGCTCCTCGTGTCTCAACGTGGCCTCGGTGCTGCGCAGACGTCGGATGACGGTCTTCAGGAGGTCAAGGAGGAACTGTGGATCCTCCACCAACTCGCGGAACACGGCCACCGGCACCCGGAGAAGACGGCTCTCGGATGTGGCTGTGACCGTTGCCCCTCGGGGAGCGTCCTCCAGCAGGCCCATCTCCCCTACCACCTCGCCCGGCCCCACCTGGTTTAGCACCACCTGACGCCCCTCGTTGAGCTTGGTGACCTCGAGGTAACCGTCCAGCACCACGTACATCGAGTCGGCGGCGTCGCCCTCCTCGATCACCACGGTCGCGTCCGGAACATCTACCACCTCCGACTCCTCGGCGATCTCGTCGAGGAGCTCGGGGCTCAATTCGGCGAAATAGGGGATGACCACGAGTAGGTCGGCTATGTCGCTCACAACTCGCCAAGGAAGCGGTGGACGTAGGAGATGGCGGTGGCTCCCTCTCCGGTCGACGTCGCCACCCTCTTGGTCGACCCGTGGCGGACATCTCCGGCAGCGAAGATCCCCGGAACATTCGTTTCCAGAGGCAGAGGGTCACGCTCGAGAGTCCAACCTTGGAGCGAGCCGAGGTCGGAACCGGTCGTTATGAAGCCGCGCTCGTCGGTCTCGACGAGATCGGCGATCCAGGAGGTGTGTGGAGCCTGACCGATGAAGATGAAGACCGCCCCTGCGGGCCGCTCGACCTCGCTTCCATCCACTTCCAGGATCAGAGACTCCAGCCTCTCGGATCCCTTGGCCCCCACGACCTGGGTGCGAGGCAAGACGGTGATGCCGGGCTCTGCCTCGATGACGTCTATCAGGTACTGGGACATCGACGAGCTCAAGTCGCTGCCGCGGATGAGAATCGTCACGCTGTCGGTGAAACCGGTGAGGAACATCGCGGCCTGGCCGGCGGAGTTGCCTCCCCCCACCACGAACATCTTCTCTCCCGTGTGATTCACGGCCTCGAACCTGGAGGTGCCGTAGTAGACACCGGCGCCTGACAGATCTTCGAGACCCGGCTTGTTCAGTGTGCGGTAGGAGACACCACTGGTGACCAGCAGCGCCTTCGTTGTGAGGTTCGAACCGTCTTCGAGGGTGAGCACCTTGTAGGGGTCGTTCCGCCGCACCGACTCGACCCGCGCCGGGACGAGGATCTCTACACCAAACTTCGTGGCCTGGGTGGTCGCCCGCCTGGCGAGATCGGCGCCGCTGACACCCTGGGGAAAGCCCAGGTAGTTCTCGATCTTCGAGCTCGTCCCCGCCTGCCCGCCAGGTGCGTTCTGCTCTATCAGCACTGTGGCCAGGCCCTCGCTCGCCCCATACACCGCCGCCGCCAAACCCGAGGGCCCTCCGCCGACAATGGCCAGGTCGTAGATCGTGGACGACGCATGAGTCTGCAGACCGAGTTTCGACGCCAGATCGCTCAGTGATGGCCTTGTCATCGCCGTCCCGTCCTCGAGAACGACTAGGGGGAGGCCGTCCAGCTTCACGTCACTGCGAGCCATCAGGGCCCGACCGTCCTCGTCTTCGGGGTCGAGGCTGCGGTATGGGATCTGGTTGCTCCCGAGGAAGATCTTCAGGTCGTGGGCAGGACGCGACCAGCGATGGCCGACGACCTTGATCCCGGTGAAGCGCGGGCGATGCGATGCCCACCAGTCGTCGAGGAGGTCGTCCAGAACGGGATACAGCCGCTCCTCGGGTGGATCCCAGGGCTTCATGATGTAGAAGTCGAGCTTCACATCATTGATGGCGCCGATGGCCGCCTCGGTGTCGGCATACGCAGTCAGAAGAGCCCGCTTCGCTTCAGGAAAGAGGTCCTTGGATCGGGCGAGGAGCTCCACACCGGTCATGACCGGCATTCTCTGATCCGCCAATAGCAGGGCTACGTCGGCGTCCTGTGCCAGCAACTCTGTGAGCACGTCCAGGGCTTCCTGGCCCGATCCCGCCCCCACAACCCGATAGATGTCGGAGTATTTGGAGAGAAGGTCTCGGCGGACGGCGGCGAGAACTCCAGGCTCGTCGTCGATGGCCAGGATGACGGGTTTTGCCATCTAGCCGTGGATGAAGATCCGGTCGAGGTAGCACCAGCGCCAATGCTCACCGGGCTCAAAAGAGCGCACTATCGGGTGCTCGCCGTCCTGAGCGTGCTTGCGGGCATGAGTGTTCTTGGAGTCGTCACAGCATCCGATGTTTCCACAGGTGAGACAGAGACGCAGATGCACCCATGTGTCCCCCATCTCGAGACACTCGCGACAGCCCTGCCCGGATGGCGTGACATCCTTGATCGATCCGACGTGTGGACAGTCCTGCTCAGACAATGAATCTCCTGACCCCAAACGTAGCGAACTCCGCTCGCTGCGACATGCTGCAATTGTGCCGCTGAACTAGCGCCAATCGATCGACTGCACATGCGCCGGATCGGCGACGCCTTTCAAACTCACCGACCGCACCTCGCCCAGCGGGTATCTGATGGCACTGGCTGCTCCGATCAGGGCCTCGGATGCGAGGATCTCGTCCTGATCGGCGGCGCTCTCGATCCGGGAAGCGACATGTACCCCGTAGCCGCTGAAGTCACCGCCTTCGTAGGTTGCCTCTGTTTGGTGGAGGCCGATTCGAACGTGTGGAGAGAAACCGTGCTC
>Ga0268386_10000253_pt1 | contig 32069 bp, 25 predicted proteins | sample RVTome_15_FD_200260 | JGI IMG/M metagenome (GOLD analysis project Ga0268386, IMG submission 200260) | Soil microbial communities from uranium-contaminated site in the Upper Colorado River Basin, Wyoming, United States - RVT150D86... ... | reverse complement strand
ATCCTTTACCCCTTTCGGTGTGCAGCCAATGCTGACGGCGTCAGCAGTTCGAGCCCACGGCCGCCTTGTGGCCGTGGATCCAGGAGACGTCACGTTGGCGCACGAACGCCACGATTTCCGCCGTGATCACCTGTCCCGACATCACGACCAAAATGAAAGTGCAACTGCCCGCAACCCGCGAGAACCCGCGAATCGGCACCGTGGTCACCCGGCGAGATGCTCGGCCTCCGCTTTCGCGTGTCCCATTCGGACGCCCATCGCAGCGCCGATCCCATAGGCGACGAGGTACGTGAGCATCGACACGCCCAGCCCGAGCAGCGACGGCACGATCCAGTCCGGTGCGAGGAACGTGCTGGCGGCACCCGCGGCGTAACCGATGAACGCTGCCGGATTCCAGGGTGGCAGCCGCTCGAGCAGCTCGACGTGGAAGCGGCGCTTGTTGAGCACGTAGTAGTCCGCGATCACGGGACCGATCAGCGGCGGCACGAGGTTCGCGAGCAACCCGATCCAGCCGAGAAAGTGCTGGTAGAGATTCAGACCGAGGAGCGTGCCGAGCAGGCCGCAGATCACGACCATCACACGACGCGGACGGCGGAACACGCTCGACGTCTGGATCACCGGCAGGTACAGATTCGCATCCCCGGTCGTCCACAGTGCGAGGCTCATGCCGATCAGACCGAGACCTGCAACGATCAGTCCCTGCTCGCGCATATAGGTGGTGAAGTCGGCGACACCGGATACTACCGAGCCGAGCGCGCCGACGACCTGCAGGAACCACTGAGCGATGATCAACACGATGAACGGGATCGCGATCGCAACCCAGGCCTTGCGGGCGAAGCGGGCATACTCCGCCATCACGACCGCGCCGACGATCCAGGAACCGACGACGATGTTGATCGCCTGCACCATGCTGATCGGCTGCGCGGCCGCAGTCTGCGTGGACAATTGCAGGAACTCGCTCCAGCCACCCGACTTCGATACGTTGAACCAGCAGGCGTAGAGACCGGCAGCCACGAGCACGAGCGTCGCCGGAACGCTCACGCGCTCGAGGCCCTTTACGCCGAAGTACGTCGTCGCCGTATAGAGAAGCCCCGCGAAGATCGCGACTGCATAGAACGCGGGCGAATCGAACGACTGCGTCCAGGCGTAGCCAAATGCGCCGACGACGATGCCTTGCCAGCCGATCGTCAGGAGCGCGATGAACAGCACCGGGATTGCTGCGCCCACGTTGCCGTAGACGAAGCGATACAGCAGCCCGCTGTTGCATGCCGTCTGGTAGCCCATGTAGCCGACGAGACCGCCGATCACGAAGTTGATCAGGTTGCCGAGGAACGACGCCTGAATCAGGTCGGGATAGAACGGCAAGCCTGCGCCGAGGGCGCCACCGGTCAACAGGCCGGTGATCAGGAAACCCCAGCCGAAGGCCAGCGTCAGCAAGGGACCTGTGCCTCGGCGCTGCGCATCCGAGAGCGGACCGAGCGGATTGTCCGCGCTGTCGCGTTCGGCGGCCTCGTCCAGCGTCCACCATTGCCTGAATGCGCTCATCGCCGGCACTCCCGTCGCTGTCGTTCTACCAGCCCATCCCGTAGTAGGTGATCACGCGCCGCGCGTTGTGCGGTGCCCATGCATCGAAATTGCGCAGGTGGCCGAATTCAGGTCGCAGCCGAGTCACGACGATCTCGGGAATCTCGCGCTCCGGCGTCCCTGCATCGAGTTCCTGCTTCACGGCCTGCATCAATGCTTCGAGATATTGACGCCGCTCCGCCAGCGCGGCTTTCGGCGCTGGCGCAATGCCATGACCACCGACGTACTGCTCGAATTCCCACGACTCGAGCTCCGCAAGGCTCCTGATCCAGTTGTGCAGTGAGTAGTCCGACATGTACGGCAATGGCGTGCCGCCTGCCGTCGCGAGATCGTTGATGAACGGCACGTCGATGCCGTCCGGTTGCATGATCACGAGGCAGTCGCCGTGATTGCGACCCAGGTAGGTCAGTCGCAGCGTGCGCCCGCCGAGCTCGAGGTCGTAGTTCCCGCTGAACGTCCGATCCGGCATTACGAGATCGGCGTGGGGGAGATCGTCGAAGTGCGGCACGCAGTTCTCGTGCGCAATGAACGTTGCGCCCTCGTCCTTGAAGATCTGGCCCCCGAGAATGTGGTCCCAGTGTTCGTGGCTGTAGACGACGTACCTGACCGGCTGGTCAGTGAGCTTGCGGATCTCTTCCCGCATGACTCTTGCTGCGGCCGGCTCGATCGGATCGGTCACGATCACGCCGGCATCGGTGATCAGGAAGATGTTGCGCGTGCCGGTATAGCGGAACGTGTAGTAGCCGGGTCCGATCTGCGTGACTTCGTGCCCTTCGACGGGCACCGGCAGTGTCGCCTTATGGGGTTCGGACGCGGCGACCGCATCGGCCAACAGGATCGCGAAGATGATCCAGGCAGTGCAGGAAGCCAAGGTCCACAGCCTCACTTGAGATCTCTCGTAAGGAACAGCGCGACCCCTGTATACCAGAACGATGTGCGGCAGCAACCGTCAAGCGGTGACAGTACGTTCAGGCCAACAGGGGTCGACGAGCACCGCATCCCTGCGTGCTCGTGCGACAAGCCTGCGACGATACTCGCCACCTAATTCTGCAATAATCACTTGCCGGCGGCTGCCAACTCCCGGTGGAGACTCGCCAGTTCTTCAGCTTCCTTTGCGGCGGTCGCATAGTCAGCGGCGAGACGCTCGCAATGATGCTGGAGCTTCTGCGCGACATCCCTGGGTCCGCGGTGTGTAGCGTGCATTTTTGCGGTTCTCGCGTGCTGCTCGCTCTTGGCCCGCAACTGCGCGGCTTCCTCTGCGTAGCGCTCAGCAGTCGCCTGATGTTCGGCAGGCGTCGTCGATGCCGAGGTTGAGGTCGTCGTGTCCGGGGCTTGGGGATAAGCCTGGACGATCGGCATAGACCAAATTGAGATGCAGAACGCCGCAATCACAAGGACTAGTACTTTCATGGTGAACTCCTGACGTTGATATTTCAGACCGCCTTCTCGGCCCGGTGCCGCGGTCGCGAGCCCAGTACTCTGATTCCGCCGTCGCCAATGTCCCGCAACGCGGTCTCGACACTCTCGAGCGCCAGCCGATTGACGATCGCGGTGACCTTTCTGAATTGCATGGCGTTCCCCCAGATGGATCAACCATCCCGCGTCGCGGCGGTTGCCGATCGACGTTCTTTCGCCTCCAGTACGAACGAGTAGATCACCGGCAACACAAGCAGGCACAGGATCGTGGTCGTCACCATGCCACCGACCATTGGTAGCGCGATGCGTTGCATGATGTCCGAGCCGGTGCCCTGCCCCCAGAAAATTGGCAGCAGGCCGGCGATGATCGCGGCCGCCGTCATCGCGATCGGCCGGACGCGTTCGGCCGTACCGCGCAAGGCCGCCTGCCGGATCTCGTCGGCGGCCAAGGGACGCACGACTTGGCGGCGCATCTCGGCGACGGCGTGATCGATGAAAGTCAATACCAGCACGCCAATTTCCGCCGCCACACCAGCCAGCGCGATGAAGCCTACGGCGACCGCTACGGACAGGTTGAAATCGAACACCCACACCATCCAGACGCCGCCGATCAGGGAAAACGGAATCGACAGCATCACGACCAGCGGGGACGAGGCGTTGCGGAAGTTGAAGAAGAGCAACAGAAAGATGATCGCCAGCGTCGTCGGCACGACCAGCTTGAGCCGCTCGGCCGCGCGCTGCATGTACTCGAACTGCCCCGACCAGGCTAATGAATAGCCGGCCGGGATCGTCACGCTGTCACGCACTGCCTGCTGCGCCAGCGCGACATAGCCGCCGATGTCCGATCCTCGAATGTCGACGTAGATCCACGCGTTTGGCCGCGCGTCCTCGCTCTTGATCGAGGGCGGGCCGCGCCGTAGCTGCACATCGGCGACCAGCGACAGTGGTATTTGGGCGCCACTGGACGTCGGCAGCAGCACGCGCTCGAGCGCCTCTACATTGTCACGCAACTCGCGCGGGTAGCGCAGATTGACGGGGTAGCGTTCCAGCCCCTCGACGGTCTGCGTGACGTTCATGCCTCCGATCGCGGTCTGAATCACATCCTGCACATCGCCAATCGTCAGGCCGTATCGCGCCGCCCGCTCGCGATCGATGTCGAAGTCGAGGTAATAGCCACCCACCGCGCGATCCGCGTAGGCAGACAGAGTGTCCGGCAACTCCTTCAACGTGCGCTCGATGTCCTGCCCGATGCGCTGCAGCTCCGTCAGATCCGGCCCCGACACCTTGATACCCACCGGCGTCTTGATGCCGGTGGAGAGCATGTCGATTCGCGTCTTGATCGGCATTGTCCAGGCGTTGGCGAGACCCGGAAAGCGGATGGCCCGATCCATCTCCTGCATGAGCTCGCGGGTGGTTTTGTCGGGATCGGGCCACACATCCCGCGGCTTCAGCCGTGCGGTCGTTTCGATCATGGCCAGCGGGGCCGGATCCGTCGCGGTCTCCGCACGACCGATCTTCCCGAAGACGGTATCGACTTCGGGAAACGTCCGCAGGATCTTGTCGGTCTGCTGCAGCAGCTCTCTGGCTTTCGTGATGGAGATTCCCGGAAAGGTCGTCGGCATGTAAAGAATGTCGCCCTCATCCAACGGTGGCATGAACTCCGACCCCAGGCGCGAGAGGGGCCAGAGCGTCGCGACCAGTAGAGCGGTGGCGACCAGCAAGGTCAGCCACCGCCAGCGCATCGCCAGGGTGAGCGCCGGCGCATGCAGACGATGCAGGCCACGGTTGATCGGATTCCTGGCTTCAGGCAACAGCTTGCCGCGGATCAGGTAGCCCATCAGCACCGGCGTCAACGTCACAGCCAGCAAGGCGGCGCCGGCCATCGCGTAGGTCTTGGTAAAAGCGAGCGGACTGAACAGCCGTCCTTCCTGCGCCTGCAGTGTGAACACGGGCAGGAACGACACGGTGATGATCAGGAGAGAGAAGAACAGCGCGGGGCCGACCTCTTTGGCGGCGGCCTCGATCGCGCTCCAGCGCTCTCCGGTCGTCAGCGGTCCGTCCGTCTCGCGGGACGCGCGCTCCAGGTGCTTGTGCGCGTTTTCGATCATCACGATCGCACCATCGACCATTGCGCCGATAGCGATCGCGATGCCGCCGAGCGACATGATGTTGGCGGACAGCCCCTGCCACCGCATCACCAGAAACGCCATCAGCACACCGATCGGCAGCGTCAGGATGGCGACCAGTGCCGAACGCACGTGCAGCAGGAACGCGATGCAGATCAGGCTGACGACGATGAATTCCTCGATCAGCTTCTGCTGCAGGTTGTCGACGGCCCTTTCGATCAGCGCACCGCGATCGTAAACGGTCACGATCTCGACGCCCTCGGGCAGTCCGCGCTTGAGAGCATCGAGCTTGGCACGGACTGCGCGGATAGTCGTCAGCGCGTCGGCACCATAGCGCATTATGACAATGCCGCCGGCCACTTCGCCCTCGCCATCGAGCTCCGCGAGACCCCGGCGCAGCTCCGGGCCGAGCTGCACGTGGGCGATGTCCTCGAGGCGGATCGGTGTGCCTTGTCCGTCCGTGCCCACGGGTATCCGGCGCAGGTCCTCGATCCGCTGGATGTAGCCGAGCCCCCGCACCATGTATTCGGTCTCGGCCATTTCGATCAGGCGCCCGCCGACGTCGTTGTTGGAGCGCTGGATCGCCATGCGAACGTGAGACAAGGGGATCCCGTAGGCAGCCAGCGCATTAGGATCGACCTCGACCTGGTACTGCTTGACGTAGCCGCCGACGGAGGCGACTTCCGACACGCCCGGCACGGTCTGCAGCTGGTAGCGCAGATACCAGTCTTGAAGCGAGCGAAGTTGCGAGAGATCGTGTCGGCCGGTGCGATCGACCAGCGCGTACTCGTACACCCAACCGACGCCAGTGGCATCGGGGCCCAGCGTCGGTGTGAGACCGCGCGGCAGCCGTCCGCTGACATAATTCAGGTACTCGAGCACACGGGAGCGTGCCCAGTACATGTCGGTGCCGTCTTCGAACAGGATGTAGACGAAGGACAGCCCGAAGAAGGAATATCCGCGTACGACCTTCGCGTAGGGCACCGCCAGCATCGCTGTGGTCAAGGGATAGGTCACCTGATCTTCGACCACCTGCGGCGCCTGGCCCGGAAATTCAGTGAAGACGATGACCTGCACGTCGGAGAGATCCGGAATGGCATCCAGGGCCGTGGTTCGCAATGCCCACACGCCGGCAGCCAGCGTGAGCAGCGTGAAGATGAACACGAGCAGGCGGTTGTTCAACGAAGCGCCGATGATGCTCTGGACCATGGCACGCCGCCGTCAGTGCTGATGTCGGCTCGCGGCGTCGTCGGGTGCTACCAGCTTGGCCGCAGCCTCCCGCAACTTGGATTCGGAATCGATCAGGAACTGAGCGGAGGTGACGACCTCCTCGCCGACCGCGACGCCGTCCAGGATCTGAACGTAGCCATCGGCGGCGACGCCGAGTCGAACCTCGCGGGGCTCAAACCGGCCCGGCGCGCTCGTGACGAATACCTGGGCGCGCGTACCCGAGCGCACGATCGCGGATTCGGGCACGGCGACCGCCTCGAGCTGGCGATCGACGCGAAACGTCACATCCGCGTACATGTCTGGCTTCAGCCTCAACTCCGGATTGCGCAGGCGCAGGCGAACCTTCTGCGTGCGTGTCTTGCCTTCGAGATACGGATAGACGTAGTCGACGCGGGCTTCCAGCGACTCGCCGGGCAGGCCATGCAAGGAGACTTCCGCGCGATCTCCCGCGCGTATCCACGGCACCTCGTCTTCGTACAGATCGGCCAGGATCCAGACACTGGAAAGGTCGGCGATCCGATACACCTCGGTCTGGGTGGTGACGAACTGTCCCTCGCGTACACCGACGAACTGAACGATGCCGGACGCCGGGGACGTGAGAGTGATCGCGCGTTTCGCTTCGCCGCCGCCTTGCAGTCGCTGGAGCTCAGCCTCCGGCACTCCGAGCAACCTCAGTCGTTCGGCGCTACTCTCGCTCAGTGCCCGCGCCTGTTCGACAAATTCCGGCGGCGCATCTTTGCGAAGATTGGCCACGCCACGCAGCGCAAGCAGGTATTCCTGCTCTGTGCTGGCGATCTGCGGCGAATAAAGGGTCATCAGCGCCTGTCCGCGCCGCACCGCTTGTCCGGTCTCCTTGACGAGCAGCGTTTCTACCCAGCCCTCGCTGCGCAGATGCACGCGCACCAGACCTTCCTCGTCGTAATCCACACGTCCTACGGTGCGAATCTGCCGAGCCATCTCGCGACGTTTCGCGCTTGCCGTTCGTACACCGATGTTCTGCACGATCGCGGGATCGATCGACACCGTCCCTGGCGTGGCACTGGCGCCGCCGTCGTCCGCGTACACTGGTATGTAATCCATCCCCATCTCGTCCTTGGCCGGTACCGGTGAGGTGACCGACGGGTTCATCGGATTGCGATAGACCAGAATCTCGCGTTGCTCGGTCGACGGAGCAGTCGACGAATCGATTGCCATTGCCGCATCAGAATGCGAGCGCCCGACCCAGTAGGCTCCCGTCGCCACGGCTGCCAGGGCGAAGCCCAGCAATACGTACCCCGATCTAGTCATGGAACCGCTCCTGTCCCACGGCGGCATACAGCATGGCGAGCGCCTGATGCGCCTCTGAGAACACGCGCCAGCGCTGCATTTCCTGGTTGTACAAGGTGATCTGCGTGCGAATCAGCGTCAGGAAGTCGACCTTGTTGACCTGATAGCCGGCGAGCATCGAAGCCACGGCCTGTCCGGTCTGGGGCAGGATCCCGGTGTCGAGAAGCATGAGTTCCTCGCGTACCCGCTGATAATCGGCGAGCGCGGCGGCGATGTCGGCACGCACGCGATTACGCGCGTCGGCCAGGGCCCGCTCGCGTGCGGCCCGTTCGGCTCGCCGTTGCGCGACGAGCTGATCCTGCTTGGCCGAGGCGAACAACGGCACACTCACGCTCAACATGACGCTGGCGAAATCGGCGCGCTGGGATCCGTCCGCATTGCGCCCATCTCGCCACCCATAGCTGGCGCTGAGACCGAACTCCGGGAAATACTCCTTGCGTGCCAGTTCCTGGGCGGCGCTGGCTGCGTCGAGCTGGTGTTGCGCCTGAGCGATCCACGCGCGTGACTCCTCAGCCTGCGCCTCGAGCTGCGCCTGGTCCGGGACTTCCGGCAGCGCCGTGCTGGCTGTCGCAGGCAGGACGAGCAAGGTCTCGGACGGCTGCGCCAGCAATGCATTCATGCGCGCCGTCGTCGTCGCGCGCAGACCGTCGATCTGGATCGCCAGCTCGTGGAGTCGTGCCAGTTCGACCTGCGCCAACAGGACGTCCTGCTGCAGACCTCGGCCGACCTCGTACTTGACGCGAGCGACATCGACCAGCTGACCCAGCAACTCGCGATTGCGCGCAACCGTGTCGGCAGCGCGATCAAGGTAGAACAACTCCCACCACGTGTTGCGCACATCGCGAACCAGGCGCAATTGTGCTTCCTGCATCGACTCGACAGCCGCCGCTGCTTCGGATTCCGCCATCTGACGGCGCAGACCGAGCTTGCCGGGATAGGGCAGGGGCTGAGTGATGCCGACCAGCAGCTGCGTCATCGGCTCCTGATCGAGCGCAAACGTGTCGATCGGCACGTTGACGGCGCCGACGCTGATGCGCGGATCCGGCAGGCTGCCGACCTGCGAGGGCACCGCAGCGGCCGCTTGCATCCGCTGCCGCAGCTCATCAAGGCCGGGATTCTCCTGCACCGCGGTCGCGACGGCAGCTTCCCGGGTCAGCACGCCGGTCGATGCATCCGCGGCCGTCTCTTGTGCGTGTGCGGCGCCGGTTGCCAGCGTCGCCCACATTGCAAGCGTGCCGACGAGTGATTGCGGCAACCGGCGGTTGAATCCTGCTCGTTGCATCAAGCAATTGCTCGGTGTGGTGTTTGGAGCCCGGGCGCAGCTCCCGGGGTTGGATTTCTGCGATGCGGAGGATTGCAGCACCGAAAGTTCGCAATTCAGTCGCGTCGTCGGCCGGTGACGTACTGCCGGGATTAGGGAAAACCGTGACGCCGATCGGGACAATTGCGTAAGGGCTCGCCTGGTGCGGCGAGAATCGCCGCGACGGTCTCGAGACAATTCGCTGCTGGAATGTGCCTTGGTCCGGATTCCCGCTAACGGCGATGTTCAGATTCACAGCATGGGTGAGTGTGGTCGTGATCTTGGCGTTCGCCGCTGCACTGGGGTACGCGGGTCGATACAACGTTGCGGCAGACGAGCCGCACTGGCAGCTCACGCAAAGCGTTCTGGCGGCGATTCGTGACCGGTCGATCGCGGTCCGTTCGAATCATCTGGAGGCGCCGAATCTGGCAGATCCGGAGTTGATCGTGCTTGGCGCCGTGCATTACGCATCGATGTGCTCGGACTGTCACCTGGCACCCGGAATGGACGACACCGAGCTGCGTCAGGGTCTCTACCCCAGACCACCGGACCTTTCACAGCCGGGCGACCGCAGCCCGGCAGAGACTTTCTGGGTCATCAAGCATGGCATCAAGATGTCGGCCATGCCGGCCTGGGGCGCCACCCACACAGATGACACCCTCTGGGGCATCGCGGCTTTCGTGCAGCAGCTGCCACTGCTGACGGTCTCGGAATATGCAGCGCTGACGGCGCGGGCCACTCACGACCACGATTCACACAGGCACGACGATGCCGACCGTCCCGGCGATGGCGCTGAGCGGGCGCCCGGCGCTACGATCGGTCGTGCGGCCGACGAGAGCCATGCGCACGAGCATCCCGAGGGGGCGGTGCATGATCACTGAGCCGGACAGAGAATGTGGATTGCAGCCGATCGAGGGGCGCCGCGTCCTCGTGGTGGAGGACGAGGAAGATCTTGCGCGCGTCATCAAGCGTCACGTCGAGAACATCGGCTGCCGAGTCCGTATCGCACCGACCGGTGAAAGCGCCCTCGAGGCCGCAGCGACGAGCGAGTTTGACCTCGTCCTGCTCGACTTGATGCTTCCCGGCATCGACGGCCTCGAGGTCTGTCGGCGCCTGCGCGCACGCCGGCAGTACATGCCGGTACTCATGCTCACCGCCCGTTCCAACGAGACGGACAAGGTACTCGGGCTCGAGACGGGGGCCGACGATTACATTACGAAGCCTTTCAGTCTCCGGGAACTGATTGCGCGCGTGCGGGCCATGTTCCGGCGGATCGAGGGCCTCGACGATCGCACCGGCATGCGAGCTGCACCGATCACCATCGGCGATCGTGTAAACATCGACCCGGCGTCGCGCGAAGTATGGGTCGATCAGAAGATCGTGCCGCTCACGCACAAGGAGTTCGATCTCCTGCTGCATTTCGCCCGCAATCCGGACCGAGTCTTCACGCGTGAGCAGCTGTTGGATGCAGTCTGGGGCTACACTCACGAAGCCTACGAACACGCAGTCAACTGTCACATCAATCGGCTCCGTGCCAAGGTCGAACGCGATCCGGCCCGGCCCGAGCTGATTACGACTGTGTGGGGCGTCGGCTACAAACTCCCGCCACCCGCCAGATGATCCGGATCGCACCGCCGCGAACGATATTCGCGCGACTCCTGCTCGTGTTCGTGCTCTTCGGGGTCGTCATGACGGCGGTGTTCCTGTTCGTCAACCGGGTTTCTCACGAGTTCTACCATCGCGAGCTCGCGCAGACGGTCAACCGCGATCTCGCCCGCAGTTACGTCGAGGCGAACTTTCTGCTGGTCGACCAGCCGTTGACGGTCAGCACGCTGCACCGGGGCATCGGCAAGCTCGCCGCAGCCAATCCCGACGTGGACATCTATCTGATCGATCCGGCAGGCGGGATCGTCGCTTCCTCGGTATCCGAGGAAGCGTGGGTCCGCCGTACCATCGCCGTAGGCCCCATTCAGTCCTTTTTGGACGGAGCACGGTTGCCCCTGCTGGGGGACGATCCATCACACACCTCACGCAACGAAGTGTTTTCCGCTGCCGGGATCGATATTCAGGAGTGCCCGGCGCGCTTCCTCTACATCCTGTTGCGCCGCGCCCAGCAGGCTCCTGCGGCGGCCAGATTGAATACCGTTTATTCGCTCACCGAGGGCGCAGGGGTACTCGTCGCGGCTGCACTACTCGCGGTGGGTCTCAGCATCTGGTTTCTGCGGCTCCTGACCAGACGCCTGAGCGTGCTCGATCAGGCGATGCGCGAGTTCGAGACTTCGAACGGGCAGAAGTTGCCGGCGCCGAGACGCGAGCATGAGCACGGTGATGAAGTCGATCGCCTGGAACAGTCTTTCTTCGAACTGGCACAGCGATCGCGACAGCAGATGGAGGCGTTGCGAGAGGCCGACGAGATGCGCAGACAACTCCTCGCCAATGTGTCGCACGACCTGCGGACGCCGCTCACGACCCTGGTGACGCACCTCGAGGCAGTGACGACGGACCCTGACCAGCTGCTGTCCACAGCTGAACGGGGCAGGTACCTCGAGATTGCGCTCAAGCAAGCCAGGCGAGTCATACGCCTCGTCGAACAGCTGCTCGAGGCGGCCAAGCTCGAGGCCGGCTACGTGACGATCCACCCGGAGCCGTTTCCGATTGCGGAGCTGTTGCAGGACGTCGTGCAGAAGTTCCGGCTCAGTGCGGGCGAGCGAGGCGTCGAGCTGCGATTGCAGGCGAGCGCGCAACTGGCCCGGGTCGAGGCCGACGTCGGGCTGATCGAGCGCGTGCTCGACAACCTGCTCGAGAACGCCTTGCGACACGCACCCCCAGGCAGTGCCGTGGTCGTGAGCCTGACCGAGCAGGAAGGCCGCGTTCGTGCGTCGGTCACCGACTGCGGTGAAGGATTGACTGCACAGGAATCGGCACGTGTATTCGAGCGCTTCTACCGCAGGGACAAGGGCCGCTCGAGCCCGGCTGGCCACGCGGGTCTCGGACTTGCCATCGTGCAGGGCATTCTGCGCCTGCACGGCAGCAGCGTGGGCGTAAACAGTCGCCCCGGTCACGGCTCGACTTTCTTTTTCGACCTGCCCGTTCACGCGACGCCCGCGCCGGCATCTGCTGTATCAAGCGAACCGTCGGCGACATCTACGTAGCTGAAACGGGGTCCTTCGCGTTCGGCGCTGCGACCGTTTCGCGACTTCTGCCCGGTATCGTCGTTGCCATGAATTGAGGCCCGCTTGCCGCGCCGTGCGCACGAGATGCATTCGGTGCTGTCTCGCATCCAGGGCCGCGAGGTGCCGTCGAGTCAACCGTAACGAAGACATTGAGGAGCGCCGACATGCGTCGATTATCGGCAGTCGCAGTCGTCAGCCTGGCGGGCGCGTTCGCCGGATGCTCATCAGATGTGGATCCGGCGCTCGCGAGTCTGCCTGGCGAGCGAACGGTGGCAAACGAGTACGAATTGGCCTGCCCCATGGGCATGTTCCGCGGCAAGTTGATCGTCGAATGAAGGGACGGCGCAGGAGATTCCGCTGATGGGTGAGTCAAAGCGAAGTTTCTGGTTGACGCCTAACGGCCTGGCCGCGTTGGCACTGATCGGGGCCGTGACGTATTTCCTGCTCACCGAGCACCGTGCGCACTTCATCTATGCGCTGCCTTGGCTGATCCTGCTGCTGTGCCCGGTGATGCACCTGTTCATGCACCGTCACCACGGCGATCACCGTGGAGGAGGGCATGACAGGGGGGAGGAGTGATGCACGAGGGCAACGCGTACGGGCTGTGGTCACTGGTGATCATCAACTCCGCGATCTTCATCCTCTTCGCGTTCAGCTTCACCAAACCGCGGAGCTCACGCGATTGGCGCAGCCTGGGCGCGTATTCGGCCTTCGTGGTTGCACTCTTCACGGAAATGTACGGATTTCCGCTCACCATCTATCTGTTCTCGGGGTGGCTGCAGAGTCGATTTCCGCAAACCGACTTCTTCAGCCATGAGGCCGGTCATCTCTGGAACGTGCTGCTCGGATGGGACATCAATCCGCATTTGGATCCACTGCACATTCTGAGCAATCTGGTGATTTTCGGTGGCTTCCTCATGCTCGCCTCCGCGTGGCGCGTCCTGCACGCCGCACAGCAGCGCGGGGACCTGGCAGTCGACGGCATCTACGCGCGCATGCGGCACCCGCAGTACGCAGCGTTCATCCTGATCATGTTCGGCTTCCTGTTGCAGTGGCCGACGCTGGTCACGCTCGTCATGTTCCCGATCCTCGTGACGATCTACGTGCGACTCGCGCATCGCGAGGAGCGTGAGGTCGCCGCTCAGTTCGGAGACGCGTGGGGGCGCTACGCGAGCGTGACGCCACGCTGGCTCGCACGTTTCGGCGCACGCGCCAGGCGCGTCCATGGCGAAGGGAGCTCCCATGGCTAGCAAGAAGAACGTTGGTCGAGACCGTTGCATACGGCGTGTTCTTCGGCCTGGTGTTCGCGCCGCTCTACAACTTCTTCCTCGTGAAGGTGTGGAGGCACGCGTCATGAGCGCCCAAACGCTTTCGGGCGATCAGATTCGCGAGCTATATCGGAGGCGCGCTCCGCGTTACGACATCACGTCGCACGTCTACGGGTTGCTCGGGTATCGGCTGGATGCGTACCGAGCCCGTGGCATCGAGTTGCTCGCGCTGAATTCCGGCGACACGATCGTCGAGATCGGCTGTGGCACCGGCGCGAACTTCCGTGCGCTGGAGCACGCCATCGGTCCGACCGGCGCGATCATTGGCGTCGATCTGACGGCGGAGATGCTCGAGCAGGCGCGCGAGCGTGTTCGCCGCGAACGCTGGTCGAACGTGACGCTCGTCCAGTCGGATGCCGCGACGTACTCCTTTCCGGAGCACGTCAACGCCATCTTGTCGACCTACGCGCTGACGCTCGTTCCATCGTATGACGACGTGGTTCACCGTGGAGCAGAGGCGCTCGTTCCCGGCGGACGCTTCGTCGTCGTCGACATCAAGGCGCCACGTTCGTGGCCCGAGCCCGTGCTTCGCACCATCGTTCCGCTGTTCCGCCCATTCGGCGTCACGCTCGACCTTCGCGCGAGGCATCCGTGGGAGTCGCTCGCGAAGCACCTGAACCTGGTGGTCATGGAGGAGCGATACCTCGGGACCACCTACATTGCCGCGGGTGAGAAACCGGCAGCGGCCCCTACGGACAAGGGCGCGGCACGGCCATGATTCGCCTCGTCCGTCCGCTCCTGGCTCCAGCGGTCCGGCGCGCTCTGCGAAGCCGTTTCTCGTCGCCCGAGATCCACGGCGTCCTCGACGACGCGTTCAAAGACTATGAGCAACAGATCGCGAGCGTTGGTCCGCCCGCTGCCAGCGGAGGCGCGTCCTGACAGCCATCGATCCAGTCTGCGGGATGCCGGTGGAGGAGCAGTCGGGCGTCTCGATCGAGCACGCAGGCCAGCGTCTGTGGTTCTGCACGGAGTTCTGCAAGGAGCAGTTCGTGCGACACCCCAGCGCCTACGAACTGGGGGCGCCTGGCGTGCGCCACGAGGTGGGTTGGGCAGCGCGCCGAGTGGCGTACTTCACGATGGAGGTCGCGCTCTCGAACGAGATCCCCACGTACTCCGGTGGCCTCGGGGTCCTCGCGGGTGACACGCTGCGTTCGTTGGCAGACCTGGAAGTTCCGGCCGTCGCGGTCTCGCTCGTTCACCGCAAGGGCTACTTCCACCAGGAGCTGCGCGACGGCCGCCAGATCGAGCACGACGCGGCCTGGCAGCCCGAGCGTTCCCTCCGCCGGGTCGCACCGGTGGTGACGGTGGACATCGAGGGCCGCGGCGTCCGGATCCAGGCGTGGCAATACGACGTCGTTGGAGCGAGCGGCTACGCGGTTCCGGTGATTCTCCTCGACGGCGACGTACCCGAGAACGCCTCCGACGATCGTGGGATCACGGACCATCTGTACGGCGGCGACGAGAGGTACCGGCTCATGCAGCAGATCGTGCTCGGCGTGGGCGGGGTTCGGATGCTCCAGGCGCTGGGCTGCGTAGGGCTCAGAACCTTCCACTTGAACGAAGGGCATGCCGCGCTGGCTCCGTTCGAGCTCCTGCGCGCGCACGCGCGGGAAGTCGGGAGCTGGGACTTCCATTGGATCCGCAGGCGCACGGTGTTCACGACCCACACGCCTGTGGCCGCGGGCCACGACCAGTTCGATCGGGGGTTGGTCCTTCGTGTTCTCGGGGATGTTGCACCGAGTGAGGTGCTCGACATGCTCGGCGGCAGCCCCGGCCGACTCAACATGACCCGTCTCGCGCTCAACCTCAGCCACTATGTCAACGGCGTGGCGCTCAGGCACCGAGAGGTGTCGAGCGAGCTGTTTCCGGGCTACGAGATCCATCAGATCACGAACGGTGTGCATTCTCGAACGTGGACGAGCAGCCCGTTCAAGGCTGTGTTCGATCTCGGGATCCCGGGTTGGCGCGAGGACTCCTTCATGCTCCGCAACGCGACCGCCCTGTCGCCGGAGGCAGTCTGGGAAGCGCATCAGCGCGCCAAGGACGAGCTCATCGAGCTCGTCCTCGCACGGACCGGGCGCCGATTGCGCGGCGACGTCATGACAGTAGGCTTCGCCCGGCGCGCGACGGCGTACAAGCGGCCGGAGCTGGTGCTCTCGGACCTTACGAGGCTCCGTGGGATCGCCCGGAACCGGCCTTTGCAGATCGTGTTCGCTGGCAAGGCGCATCCGAAGGACGAGCCGGGGAAGACTACCATCGCGGGGATCATCTCGGCCGGCCGGGAGCTCGGAGACGATCTGCCGATCGTCTATCTCGAGGAGTACGACCTCGAGCTTGCGCTGCGCCTGATCGCGGGCACCGATCTCTGGCTGAACACCCCGCAGCGGCCGTTGGAGGCGTCGGGCACTTCGGGCATGAAAGCCGCGCACAACGGCGTGCCGAGCTTCAGCGTGCTCGATGGCTGGTGGCGCGAGGGACACATCGAGGGCGCGACTGGATGGTCGATCGGCGCGTCCGAGCCGGGCAACGATGACGGTGGAGACGCTCGGGACCTGTACGACAAGCTCGAGCAGCGGCTCCTGCCGCTCTTCTACGACCAGCGCGCGGCCTGGATCCGCGTGATGCAGCAGAGCATCGCCCTCAACGCGTCCTTCTTCAACACGCACCGGATGGTCCGGCAATACCTCCTGCACTCCTACGCGCTCGGAGACGAGACATGAAGCCCGCGCGGAGGCTTCCGGGGACGACGCGGACGGTCTTCGCGCTGTCGCTTTCGATCGCCCTGGCGATGTCCGGGGTCGGGATCATCATCCCGGTCGTGCCCTCCCACATCGGGCGCCTGGGGCTCGCCGGCGCATCGACCGAGCAGTTGGCGCTGCACGTGAGCCTGCTCGCGGCCGGCTACGCGTTTATGCAGCTGCTTCTCGCGCCGCTCTGGGGTCGCCTCTCGGATTCGCTCGGCAGGCGACCGCTCTTGGGGATCGGGCTCATCGGATTCGCCGTCGGCCAGGCTCTTTGCGGTCTCGTTACCTCGCTGGTGGCTCTGTATGCGATCCGCCTGGGCACCGGCATCTTCTCGGCGGCGATCATTCCCGCCGCCTTTGCCTTCGTAGCCGACACGACCAGCGACGAGGATCGAACGCGCGGCATGGCCCAGTTGAGCGCGGCGGCCGGCATCGGCTTCGTGATCGGCCCGGCCATCGGCGGGCTCCTCGGCGGCATCGAGCCCTCTGCCATCGGGCTACCCATCGCCAACTACTCCCTCCCGTTCTTCGCAGCTGCAGGTTGCGCGCTGCTTGCGCTCCTCACCTTGCGCTGGCTCGAGGAGCCGGCGATTCCGGTGGCCGCGCAGCGTCCGGGCAGGCGGGCCTGGACCGATCTCGCCCGCCGGATCGGACTGCCCTTGGCAGTGGCGATGGCCGGCCAGGTCGCCGTCGCGCTCTTCGAGACCACGTTCGCCCTTCACGCCCGCACCGACCTCGGGATGGGCCTCGTCCAGATCGGTGTCGTGTTCATGGTGTGCGGCCTGATGATGCTCGCCGTCCAGCTCGGCGCGGTCTCGCGCCTCGCGCGCCGCTTTGGAGAAGTGCATCTCGCCTCGGCGGCCCTCGCCCTCATGGGGGTGAGCCTGGCTCTCTTGGCTCTGGCGCGCAGCACCGCCATCGTCTTTGCGCTGGTCGCCTCGTATGGGATCGGGATGGCGCTGCTCACGCCGGCCGTGTCGGCGCTCGTGTCGAGGCGTGGCGGCGCGCATGCGGGGGCGGCGCTGGGACTCGAAAGCAGTGCCAAGAGCCTGGGCCAGATCGCCGGACCAGTCCTAGGCGGTGTGCTCTTCGGTGCGTCCGTGGTCGTTCCCTTCTGGCTCGCTAGCGGACTGCTCCTCGGCCTCGCGCCGATCTTCGCCTGGAGCGGTCGACGCACGCACGAACCTCCTGGGGGGCGCGCGGCGAAATGCAAGCTTGCGTTTCGCGAGCAGGAGGCGAGATGAAGGTCGCCGTCACACTCTCCTCGCGGGACTACGACGTCGTGCTATTCGATCTCGACGGGGTGCTGACCAGGACGGCGAGAGTGCATGCTGCGGCCTGGAAGAAGCTCTTCGACGGCTTTCTTGAGGCGCGCGCCACCAAGGCGGGCACGCCGTTCGTGCCTTTTGATATCGAGACCGACTACCCGCGCTACGTCGACGGCAAACCGCGCTACGACGGCGTGGTTGACTTCCTCGAGTCACGCGGGATCGAGTTGCCGTTCGGTGCGCCCGAAGACAGCCCCGAGGTGCAGAGCGCGCGCGCGCTGGGCAATCTCAAGGACCGGTATTTCCTCGAGCAGCTGGAGCAGCACGGCATCGAGCCCTATGAACCGGCGATCGCACTGGTGCGCGCGCTGCGAGCGCAGGAGATCAAGACCGCCGTCGTGTCCTCCAGCAACAACTGCGCGGTGGTGCTCGAGGCGGCGGGCATCGCGCAGCTGTTCGACGCGCGAGTGGACGGGTTGGATCTCACCCGCCTCGAGCTCGACGGCAAGCCGGCACCGGATGCCTTTCTGGAGGCGGCGCGGCGCGTCGGCGCGGTGCCGTCGCGTGCCGTCGTCGTGGAAGACGCGATCGTCGGCGTCGCGGCCGGGCGAGCCGGTGGATTCGGCTGCGTCATCGGGGTCGATCGCAGAGGGCAGGCGCAGGCGCTGCGCGATGCCGGCGCTGATGTCGTGGTCACCGATCTGGCGCAGGTGCAGGTGGTGGCAGAGCCGTCTGCAGCGTGGTCCCTGGTGTACGAGGAATTCGACGAGTCGAAAGAGGGCATCCGCGAAGCCTTGTGCACCCTGGGCAATGGCTACTTCGCGACGCGCGGTGCCGCCGCGGGTGCCGTGGCGGATGCCGTCCACTATCCCGGGACCTACCTCGCCGGCGGCTACAATCGGTTGCGCACCGAGATCGCCGGCCGGGTCGTCGAGAACGAGGACCTCGTCAACTTCCCCAACTGGCTCGCGCTGCAGTTTCGCATCGGCGACGGCCATTGGTTCGATGCCCGCACCGTCAAGCTCCTGTCCTACCGGCAGGAGCTCGATCTGCGGCGCGGCATGCTGCTCCGGTGCATCCGCTTCGAGGACGGCCGAGGGCGGCAGAGTACGCTCAAGGAGCGTCGCCTGGTCTCGATGGGCAGCATGCACCTCGGCGCGCTCGAGCTGGCGCTGACCGCCGGCAACTGGTCCGCAGGCGTCACGGTCCGCTCAGGGATCGACGGGCGCGTCGTCAATGCGGGTGCGAAGCTGTACCGGAAGTTCAACAACCAGCATCTCGAGCCGCTGGCGAGCGAGGGCCTTCAAGAGGGCTCCGTGCAGCTGCTCGTACGCACCTGCCAGTCGAAGCTTCACGTCGCGCAGGCGGCACGAACGCGAGCGTTCAAGGACGGTCAGCTTCTCGATGTTCGGCGCCGAACCATTGAGGAGCCGGGAACCATCGCGCAGGAGCTCACCGTCGACCTCGAGCAAGGCGAGACGCTGGTCCTTGAGAAGCTGGTCTCGCTCTACACCTCTCGAGATCCCGCTATCTCCGAGTGCGGGCTCGAGGCGAAAAAAGCGATCGCGCGCGCGCGTCCCTTCGATGCCGAGCTGGCGGACCATGTGCATGCCTGGGAGCACCTCTGGCACCAGTTCGAGGTGCACATCGAGCCGGCCGATCACGGGTTCACGACGAACATGCCGATGCTGCTTCGGTTGCACATGTTTCATTTGCTGCAGGCGGTATCGCCGAATTCCATCGGACTCGATATCGGCGTACCCGCACGGGGATGGACCGGGGAGGCGTATCAGGGCCACGTGTTCTGGGACGAGCTGTTCATCTTCCCGTTCTTCAATTATCGAATGCCCGAGATCACGCGGTCGCTTCTGATGTACCGCTACCGGCGCCTCGGCGAGGCGCGCGCTGCCGCCGAGAGGGCGGGCGTCAAGGGCGCGATGTTTCCGTGGCAAAGCGGGAGCGACGGCCAGGAGGAGACCCAGGCGTTCAACCTCAACCCGCGCTCGCAGCGCTGGGTGCGCGACAACTCCTATCTGCAACGCCATGTCGGAAGTGCCATCGCCTACAACGTCTGGCAGTACTTCCAGGTCACTCATGACCTCGAGTTCCTGCATTTCTACGGCGCGGAGCTGATCCTCGACATCGCCCGCTTCTGGTCGAGCATCGCGAGCTTCAATGACGAGCGTGCGCGCTACGAGATCCGCGGCGTCATGGGCCCCGACGAGTTTCACGACGCCTATCCGGACTCAGCAACACCCGGCATCAACAACAACGCCTACACCAACATCATGGCCGTTTGGGTGTTGTGCCGCGCGCTCGAGGTGCTCGAGCTGCTCTCCGATATGCGTCGCGCCGAGCTGACCACGCGGCTTGGCATCTCGGCGGAGGAGATCGCGCGCTGGGGCGAGATCAGCCGCAGGATGGTCGTGCCGTTCCACGACGACGGGATCATCAGCCAGTTCGAAGGCTACGACAACCTGCGTGAGCTCGATTGGGAGGGATACCGGGCGCGCTACGGAAACATCCAGCGTCTCGATCTCATCCTCGAGGCGGAAGGCGACAGCGCCAACCATTACAAGCTCGCGAAACAGGCCGACGTGATGATGTTGTTCTACCTGTTTTCCTCCGACGAGCTCCGGCAATTGTTCGAACGTCTCGGCTATCCATTCGAGTACGAGACCATTCCGCGAAACATCGCCTACTACGCTGGCCGGTTGTCTCGCGGCTCTACGTTGTGCCGCGTGGTGTGCGCCTGGGTCATGGCGCGCTCCGATCGGCCGCGCGCGATGGACTTCTTCGCGGAGGCGCTGCAGAGCGACGTGGGCGATATCCAGCAGGGCACCACCGCGGAGGGCGTCCACCTCGGCGCCATGGCCGGAACGGTCGATCTGGTGCAGCGCGTCTCGACGGGTCTCGAAGTCAGGGGCGACATCCTTCACCTCGCACCGGAACTACCGCGGGAGATGGAGCGCCTCGACATGCGCATCCGCTACCGCGGCCACTCGCTCGATCTACGGCTGACGCGCGGCTCACTCACGATCCGCGGGCGTGATGGCGCGGCGCCGCCGATTACCTTGTGCGTCGACGGTGAGGTCTTCGAATTCGCGAGCGGCACGACGCGCGTCCTTCGCTTGAACGACGACGCCATCGACCGCAGCACGCATGGAGACGTGCCAGGAGATGCCCCATGAAAGAACACGAACACACCGCCAGCCACGAACCGGCAGCAAAGCCGGCGCCCGGCGAGGCGGCCAAGGACGCGAGCTCCAAGCATCCGGCGCACCACGCCGATCATGCCGGCATGGCGGCGGACTTCCGAAAGCGATTCTGGATCTCGCTGATCGTGACCCTGCCGATTCTCGCGCTCTCGCCGATGCTCCAGTCACTCGTGGGCCTGCGAGAGGCCATCCGTTTCCCCGGCGACATCTACGTGCTGTTCGGTCTCTCCTCGGCAGTCTTCGGTTACGGCGGCTGGCCGTTTCTCAAGGGCTTTCTCGAGGAGCTCAAAGCCCGCCGGCCCGGAATGAAGACGCTCATCTCCGTCGCCATCGCCACCGCGTACCTCTACAGCAGCGCCGTGGTGTTCGGGCTGACCGGCAAGATGTTCTTCTGGGAGCTCGCCTCCCTGATCGACATCATGCTCCTCGGGCATTGGATCGAGATGAAGTCCGTGATGGGCGCTTCGCAGGCGCTCGAAGCCCTGGCCAAGCTCATGCCCTCCGACGCCCACAAGCTGATGCCCGACGGCAGCGTGAAGGACGTGCCGCTCGGTGAGCTGGCGGTGGATGACAAGGTCCTGATCAAGCCCGGCGAGAAGGTGCCCGCGGACGGTGTGATCGTGGCCGGTGAGAGCTCGGTCGACGAGGCCATGCTGACCGGCGAATCGACCCCCGTCGCTAAGAAGACCGGCGGCAAGGTCATTGGCGGGGCCATCAACGGGGAAGGCTCGCTCACGGTCGCGGTCAAGGGCACCGGCAAGGACTCGTTTCTGTCGCAGGTCATTGACCTCGTCAAACAGGCCCAGGAAAGCAAGTCGAGGACCCAGGACCTCGCCAATACCGCGGCGATGTGGCTCACCATCGTCGCCCTCGGGGGTGGCGTTCTCACCTTCGTGATCTGGCAGGTTCTCACGGGCAAGGACTTTGCGTTCGCCATCGAACGCACCGTGACCGTGATGGTCATCGCCTGCCCGCATGCGCTCGGTCTCGCCGTGCCGCTGGTGGTGGCCGTCTCCACGGCACTCGCCGCGACGCACGGCCTGCTCATCCGGAGTCGACCTGCATTCGAGGCTGCCAGAAGGCTGCGAGCCATCATCTTCGACAAGACTGGCACGCTGACCGAAGGCCGATTCGGAGTGACCGAAACGCTGATGCTTGCCGAGGACACCACCGAAGAAGCGCTGCGCAGCTACGCGGCTTCCGTGGATGCACATTCCGAGCATCCCATCGCCAAGGCCATCGCCGCCGCTTCGGAAAAGAAGCTAGCCGTCGAAGGCTTCAAGAGCATCACCGGCAAGGGCGCCGAGGGTCGGGTCGAGGGCAGGGACATCAAGGTGGTCAGTCCCGGCTACCTTCGCGAACAGAACATCCGCCTCACGGACAAGCGCATCGAGCCGCTGCAAGCGCAAGGCAAGACAGTCGTGTTCGTCCTCGTGGACGGGAAGTTGAAAGGGGCCATCGCGCTCGCCGACATTGTTCGACCTGAGGCGAAGCAGGCTATCGCTGCGCTCAAGGCGCTCGACATCCGCTGCCTGATGCTGACCGGCGATAACAAGGCGACTGCAAAGTGGGTCTCGGAGCAGGTCGGGCTGGATGAATACTTCGCCGAAGTCCTACCCCAGGACAAGGCCGCCAAAGTAAAGGAGGTCCAAGCGAGGGGCGTGCTCGTGGCCATGACCGGCGACGGCGTGAACGATGCCCCGGCGCTGGCGCAGGCTGACCTGGGCATCGCCATTGGAGCCGGCTCCGATGTGGCAGTCGAGACCGCCGACGTGATTCTGGTGCGCAGCAATCCGCTGGATGTCGTCGCCATCCTGGCGCTCTCCCGCGCCACGTACCGGAAGATGATCCAGAACCTGCTCTGGGCGACGGGCTACAACGTCGTCGCACTTCCGCTCGCGGCCGGAGCCCTTTACGCGTGGGGCGTGCTGCTCACTCCTGCGCTGGGCGCGGTGTTCATGTCCGCGAGCACGGTGATCGTGGCCATCAACGCGCGACTGCTGAGGCTGAAGCAACCCCCGAGTCCAGGGCGGGAGCAACACATTCCGGGAAACACGAAGCAAGGTGAGCCCGGGGCTCAAGCCCCGACAACCACGAAACAGGCATGACCATGAAAGACGCAACACGCGTGACCCAAGACCCCGTGTGCGGAATGACCGTGGATCAAGCAACGGCTGTCCACGCCGAGCGTGATGGGAAGACGTTCTACTTCTGCAGCGAGCACTGTCGGGCAAAGTTCCTGTCCACCACGGCCGGTGCCAAACCGGAGGACAAATCTCGAGGCTGCTGTAGCTGACAGCGCGGGGAGATGACGCGATCGTCGGCGTCGTGCCGGACAGTCCGTGCCAGTCGCTGACCGAGCGCGAACGCCTGCACGCTCGGCATGCTGCCCCTCGGGACGAAGAGGAGAGTCGAACCCATGAAGACCAACACACTCACGCCGGACCTGCTCCAGAGGATTGACGCCTACTGGCGCGCCGCCAACTACCTGTCGGTGGGCCAGATCTATCTCTTCGACAATCCGCTACTCAAGAGGCCGCTGATGCTCGCGGATGTGAAGCACATGCTGCTCGGGCACTGGGGCACGACCCCCGGGCAGAACTTCATCTACATACACTTGAACCGGCTCATCACGAAGTATGACCTCGACATGATCTACGTCTCCGGCCCCGGGCACGGCGGTCCGGCCGTCGTGGCCAACACGTACCTCGAGGGCACGTACAGCGAGATCTATCCCGACATCAGCCAGGATGAGGCGGGGCTGCAGAAGCTCTTTCTTCAGTTCTCCTTTCCGGGAGGCATTCCCAGCCACGCATCGCCCGAGTGCCCGGGCTCGATCCACGAGGGCGGCGAGCTGGGCTATTCGCTCAGCCACTCGTTCGGGGCCGTGTTCGACAACCCCGATCTCGTCGTCGCCTGCGTCGTCGGCGACGGCGAGGCGGAGACGGGGCCGCTCGCGACGGCGTGGCATTCCAACAAGTTTCTCAATCCTGCCACTGACGGCGCCGTGCTGCCGATCCTGCATCTCAACGGCTACAAGATCGCCAACCCGACGATCCTCGCCCGCATCACGCGAGAGGAGTTGGAGCAGCTCTTCCGCGGCTACGGATGGACGCCTCTCTTCGTCGAAGGAGACGAGCCCGAGCTGATGCACGAGGCGATGGCAGGGGCGCTCGACACCGCCGTCGATCACATCAATGCGATCCAAGAGGACGCCCGCGTTCACGGCAATGTCGCGCGACCGCGCTGGCCGATGATCATCCTCAACTCACCCAAGGGCTGGACGGGGCCCAAGGTAGTTGATGGTTTGCAGGTGGAAGGCACCTTCCGTGCGCATCAGGTTCCGCTCCACCCACGCGCCCATCCCGAACACCTCGAGCTGCTCGATGCTTGGCTGAGGAGCTACAGGCCAGAGGAGATCTTCGATGAGCGGGGCCGCTTGAAGCCGGAGCTGGCCGAGCTCGCACCCAAGGGGCAGCGACGCATGGGCGCTAATCCGCACGCCAACGGCGGCATGCTGCTTCAGGATCTGCGGATGCCTGATTTCAGCGAGTACGCGGCCGACGTGCCCACGCCCGGGGTGCGCGGCGTCGGCGACACGCGTGTGCTTGCGCCTTTCCTGCGCGATGTGGCGAAGCTCAACAGTGAGCAGCGAAACTTTCGGATCTTCGGACCGGACGAGACGGTCTCCAACGGCCTCGGAGCCGTCTTCGAGGTGACCAACCGTCAATGGGACGCCGCGACTCTGCCGAACGACGAGTTTCTCGCGCCGACCGGACGCGTGCTCGACTCGATGCTCAGCGAGCACCAATGCGAGGGCTGGCTCGAGGGCTACCTGCTCACGGGGCGGCACGGGGTCTTCAACTCCTACGAGGCGTTTATCCACATCGTCGATTCGATGTTCAACCAGCACGCCAAGTGGCTGACGGTCACAGCCGATCTGCCGTGGCGGCGCAAGATCGCCTCGTTGAACTACCTCCTGGCTTCGCACGTCTGGCGTCAGGACCACAACGGGTTCACGCACCAAGATCCCGGCTTCGTCGACCTCGTCGTGAACAAGAAGGCGGAGGTAGTGCGAGCCTACTTTCCGCCGGACGCAAACTGTCTGCTCTCGGTGATGGACCACTGCCTGCGCAGCCGCCAGTACGTGAACCTCGTGATCGCGGGCAAGCACCCGGCCCCGCAGTGGCTGACGATGGACGCCGCTGTCAAACACTGCACCGCGGGCATCGGCATCTGGCAGTGGGCCTCGAACGACCAAGGCACTCTGCCCGACGTGGTCATGGTCTGCTGCGGCGATGTACCCACGTTGGAGACGCTCGCCGCCGTCTCTATCATGCGAGAGCGCCTCCCCGACCTAAGAGTCCGCGTGGTCAACGTCGTCGACCTGATGAGGCTGCAGCCGCAATCCGAGCACCCGCACGGGCTCAGCGACACCGACTTCGACGAGCTCTTTACCAAGGACAGGCCGGTCATCTTCGCCTTCCACGCCTACCCGTGGTTGATCCACCGCCTCACGTACCGCCGCACCAACCACGAGAACATCCACGTCCGCGGCTACAAAGAGGAGGGCACAATCACCACGCCCTTCGACATGACAGTGCTGAACGACATGGACCGCTTCCATCTCGTCATGGACGTCATTGACCGGGTGCCGCAAACCGGCGCCAGGGGCATCGCGCTGAAGCAGCAACTCAAGGACAAGCGGATCGAGCACAAGCGATACATCAACAAATACGGGCAGGACATGCCGGAAATCCGCGACTGGCGCTGGGGCGAACGACGGCCCGCAGACGGCGGAGCGACATGAACCAGGCGCTGCCGATGGTCTACCTCGTGCGCCACACCGTTACCGAGTGGACGCTGACGGCTCAGCATGGCGGCCGTACCGACCTCCCACTCACCGAGCAAGGCGAACGCCAAGCGCGTGCGCTCGGAGCGAGCCTCGGTGCGCTGCGCATCGATCGCATCCGGAATCACACAGTAACCTCGACGGTTCAAGGCGAAGGTCCGGCTGCTCGAAGACGTCAAGAGGTCAAGTCCCGCGCCAGAGCTCTGGCGCCACACCCGCGATATCCGCGACCACGGATCTTCAGCCATCACCGCCGGGCATTGGACCTGGTTCGTGGTGGTGACCGTCACCGGGACCCGAGCCCGGACCCAGGGTCGATAGCTTCGAGGCAGTTAGCGTTACACCGTCCCAGGCGCCTTCGACCAGTACCATGCGGTCGGTGGTCACCTGCGAGAAGAACTGTTCAGCCGTGACGCTGGCGCCATCGACAAGGAATTGTGTCGCAGGGCCCGTGGCGACACGGATTCCCAGAATCAGCAGGGACGGGGGCGAAATCTCGGTGGGGCGACTGACAATTTCACTCAGGCCTTGCACCTGACTCTCCCGCTCCAGTCGGGTCGCCACCAACCGCGATGAGTTGCCGGGGTCCGTATAGCCCCAGACCTCGATCCAGGCGCCGACTGCGAGCGACTCGAGTGACACGTACATGTCGTGCATCGGCCCGTCGTCGTGTAACCGGGTGTACGCATCGACAGTCACCGTGACTCCGAGAATCCTCAAGGTCTTCGCACCGACGTCGATGGCCTCGACGGCTCCCTCGGCGCGGAACCCCGCCTCACGGTGAATCCGGATCGTGCTGGCGCTGACGCTGCCGTCGTCGCCGTAGCGACCCTCGATCTGCACCCTGCGATTGGCGGCGAGATCGGCGGGAGAACCATCGACGAACCGAGTTGCGCCATCGCCCCGTATGCGATAGCCCATGACGTCGAAGTCAGTGGACGAACCGTAGCGTGTGATCGCACCTTCCAGCTGGACGTTGTTACCCGCCCGAGCGCGCAGCAGGTTCCAGCGCTCGAGCCGATCGGCGATCAGGGTGCCGGAGCTGTCGATGCGGGTTCCGTGAACACGCACCGTCTGCCCGACGGCGGGTATGTCGGTGTCCGCGAGCATCGCAGCGGAGTAGTCGACCTGCAGGTCCTGGATCCGCAGACGCCGCGATGCCTGATCGAGTGAGCTCACGCGGCCGATGATTTCGCAGGCGTCCGAAGCGGGATCCTTTTCGATGCGCGTCGCGAGTACGGAACCATCGGCAAGATGATGGCCGTCGATCATCAGGTAGGTGCCCGGGCCCCATTGCGCCCAGGTTCCATCGTCGGCGGTGCCCGCACCGACCTGCACGCGATGCTTCAGCACCCGATAGCTATCGGTGTCGGGGTCATAGGACTCGATCGGGCCGCGCAGAAGCACGTCGTGGTGGATCTGCGATGCTTGCGGCGTGCCGCCATGAGCGTCGCGTTGCGCCTCGAGGTGCACGACGTGACCGGCTTCGAGCTCGGCGAGCGTGGCGTGCTCGCCATGGTGAGTGATCTGCGACTGACTCGTGTCGTACTGCACGCCGTTGACATGGATGCTGCCGAATCCGGTCACGGTCCCATAGACGGCTGCCGAGGCCGTATTCGTCGAGCCGCCGGCGGTACCCCCACCGTCCGATGGAAGTGTTGTGCTGTCTGCTGGACCGCTGTCTGAGCTACTCCCACCGCCGCAGGCAACGAGGGTCGATAAGGCGACCAGGGTTGCCAGCACGCTGGTTTGTTGCACGTTCATTCGCGCGCCTCCCGGAATCACTGAGTGTTTCGCATCGAGCGGAGTACGTTGAGATCAGCCTCACAAGCTACGCTGCAGTGCAAAAAGAGTTATCCGCAAATCCACGGAGCCGGATGCCGGTAACCGCGGCTCATGCTGGTCTCTTTTACTCGCCCTACTGTGCGCAGTGCCGTAAGGTGCGCGCCCAGTTGCGGGCGCTGGCCGCCGCCTGGCCGGGCGCTCAGGTTCAACTGCATGAGCGCGCTGTCCTGGACGAGCTCGATCGCGCGGTGGCGGTCGGCGTGCTGAGGACGCCGGCACTTGCTATCGACGGACGAGTCATCGCCGGCGCCCTCCCTTCGCGTCGGGCGCTCGAGAAGCTGTTGCGCGAGCGCGTGAGCAATGCGGGCGGAGAGTCAGCTCATGCGAATTCGTGAGGCAGCCAAAGCGGTCGGGCTGTCCCCCGATACGCTGCGCTACTACGAAAAGATCAGCCTCGTGCCGCGGCCTGCGCGTGGTGCCGGCGGGCAGCGCGCCTATCGCGACAAGGATCTCAAGCGACTGCGGTTCGTCGTTCGCGCGCAGGCGATTGGCTTTACGTTGCAAGAGATCAAGGAGCTCCTACGGTTTCGCGAGAACCCCATCAAATGCAGCAGGGGCGTGCGAATGCTCGCCCAGCGCAAGTGCGAGGCGTTGCGCGCGCAGCAGCAGGCATTGGCACAGATGCAAGGTGAGCTGAGTCTGCTGTTGAACCTTTGCTCGGGCGATGCCGATCACTGCCCCATTCTGGAGAAACTCGACGCTGAATGAGCGGGAGTGTGCGGAGGGCGAGGAGTCGATACCACGCACGTCAATCACAGCATGGTTGAGTCAGTTGCTTCGGCGGGCATGGCCCGGCGCCGTACGACCAGGACACGCAGCAGTCACCCGGCTTGGGGCGCAGCGTTCGCCCACAGCCTCGGCAGTCGTAGAAGTACAGGCATGCATCCGTCGGCATGGACTCACGAAAAGCAGCACTTGTCAGGGCTTCATGCCCGTACTCCTATCGTTGATGCATCGGGGAGTGGTCGATCGGCTCGCTCGCAGACGATGGCACGGGCGCCTCAGGGCGCATACCGAGCCGTACCGGATTGCCGAAATCGGCATCGCTGCTTACGCGACGTGCCACTGTTCCGGCCGGATTCGCGTACCAGCCGGGATCGCGATAATCGCCCGCTGCTAGGTCATCACGCACCTTGATCACGGTGAACATGCCGCCCATTTCGAGATTTCCGAAGGGGCCCTTCCCAACCATCATCGCAAGCGTATTTTCCGGGCCACGCATGTGGCCGGAATCGACGTGCACCTGGTGCTCCGCCATCCCGCCCTGTCCCATCGTCATGTAGCCAGGCAGCATCGCGCGGATCTGGTTCTCGATCCCCGACGTATCCACGCCGAGTGTGTTCGGAACCTCATGCCCCATTGCATTCATCGTGTGATGTGACATGTGGCAGTGGAAAGCCCAGTCGCCGGGAACCGCGACGAACTCCAGATCCCTGGTCTGGCCGACGCCGATGATCTCGGTCGTTTCCGGCCGCCACAGCGCCCGTGGCCAGCGTCCGCCATCGGATCCGGTGACGAGAAACTGCACACCGTGCATGTGCATCGGGTGATTCCACATCGAGAGGTTCCCGATGCGCACGCGAACGCGCTCGCCCGTACGCGCGATCAGGTGGTCGATCGCAGGGAACACCTTGCTGTTCATGGTCCAGAGATCGAAATCCACCATGACGGCTGGATCGGGTCGATAGGTACCCGGATGCAGCGCCCAGTTGTGCAGCAGGAGCGCATAGTCGCGGTCGATGGGGATCGGTTCGCCGTCCTTGGGATGGATGATGAACAGGCCCATCATGCCGACCGCCATCTGCACCATCTCGTCGGCGTGCGGGTGGTACATGTGCGTACCATGCTGACGGAGCGTGAACTCGTAGCCATAGGTCTCACCCGGACCGATGTGCGGCTGCGAGAGGCCGCCGACGCCGTCCATACCACTCGGCAGCAGGATCCCGTGCCAGTGCACGCTGGTGTGCTCGGGCAGGTGGTTGGTCACGTAGATGCGAATCCGATCGCCTTCCACGGCTTCGATCGTCGGTCCGGGCGTCGTGCCGTTGTAGCCCCAGCATTTCGCACGACAGCCGGGTGCGAATTCGTGCTCGACCTCCTCGGCAACCAGGTGGAATTCCTTGACACCGTCGACGATTCGATACGGCAGAGTCCAGCCATTCAGAGTCCGCACGGGCGTGTGGCGCCCACCGTGTGGGACCGGCGTCGGTGCCGCTGCGGGCGGCTTCTCCGTGACGGCGTCCGTCGCGTCGCGTGTAACGTGTTCACCGTGCGCTTGTCCCAGCGCACGTTGCGCGGTCAGCGCCAGCGCACCTGCGCCTGCCCATCGGAACCAGTGACGTCGGGATATCTTCATGGCGCATCTCCGTGATGCCGATGTTCGTCTGGCGGAGCGGAGTCGCTCTGCTCCGCTTCGTCGTCCGCGTTATCGTGGCCAGAGTCGTGAGATCGCTGGGGCGATGGCAGGATCGACTCGACACCGATCGTCGGCTCGAGTGCAGTGCCATCGTCCGGCAGACGACCGCCCGCGAGGCGGCGCAGGTCGGAGCGCGCCACCCAGTAGTCGCGCACGGCTTCGAGATACGCCTGGTACGCGTCGTACTCGTCCTGCTTCGCGACGATCAGCTCGAAGACGCCGATCAACATGAAATTCACCTGCTCCTGCGAGCGGGCGACGATCGCCTCCCTGTGCGGCACCAGTGCCGTGCGATAGCGTTCGGCGATCTCACGAGTCACGGCCAGACGCTCGAGCCCGAGGCTCGCATCGTTGCTCACGGCGAGCGCAAGCGCATCGAGTCGCGCGCGCGCGGCGTCGAGATCGGCCCGGGCGCGCGCGACAGCGCCCTGACTCTGATTGAAGATCGGCAGTTGGAGCGACAGCGATGGGCCACGCAGCACGGTGCCGTCGATCTCACTCTCGCGTTCGTACCCAACATCTATGGCGCCGAGCCAGCGCCAGCGACGTGTGATACCGAGCGCATCTTCGAGCAGAGCGACCTCCTGTCGAGCAGCGGCAAGATCGAGCCGCTGATCGAGTGCCTGGCGCACGATTGCATCGGCGTCAGTGGAAACCGCCGGTGGCTCCGCCAGCCGCTCAGTCGTGCGCCAAGGCGAAGTCAGAGGCAGACTCAGCAGTCCGGCGAGCGTGCCGCGTGCGCGTAAGGCATCAGCCTGCGCCCGTACCGCGTCGATGCGCGCCTGCGCGGCGGCGGCAAGCTCCCGCTCCAATTGCAGCCGGTCAATGTTGCCGGCCCGGAAGAAACGCTGTGCCAGCTCGGCCGAGTGTTCGGCGGCCCGAGCCACTACATCGCGCATGGTGGCGACCTGTCGGGCACTGACGTTCTCATACCAGGCCGCCTCGACCTGCGCGGCAAGGTCGACGAGATCTGCTGCGACGCTCGCTTGCAGACGCTCGAGCTCGCCCTCGGCGAACCGCTTGCGCGCCGGCAGCAGCAGCAGGTCCGCAAGTCCGACCGAGACGCTGCGTGTGATCTGCGAGCCGTCGCCCCGCGCATCGAGATAGGCGTAGCCGAAAGTCGGATTGGCGATTCGTCGCGCCTCTTCCAGATCGGCGCGTCCGACGCCGAGGCGTGCATACGCCTCGCGGACGCGCGGATTGCGCTCAAAGGCGAGCCGGACTGCCTGCTCGATATCGAGCGGTTCACGTGGGACGGGCGCGCGTGTGACCGGCTCCACCGCTTCTTGCGGCAGGTTTGCCGCGCGCCCCGTACGGGCGTCCACCAGGGCTGCGGTTTCAGCGTAACCGCGTTCACGCGGCAAGCTGGCACAGCCGGTCAGGACCGACAGACCGGCGAGCGCAATGACCGTGCGAGTGGCTGTCAACATATGAGAATTCCTCGGAGCGGATCTCCCGCACGAGAGCATCGGCGGTTGTCAGATCCAGGATCACAACGGCACCGCAGCCTGAAGCACGGCGCGTCGGTCTGAGAACGAGGGTTCAGTCGGCGGGTGGTCGGAAGGGAGGACTGCCGCGGTGGTCTGCGGCTCGCGTGACGAGAGCAGAAGAGGGTGATGGTGCCACCGACAAAGTCACGACCGGTGAAGTGATGGCGATTCCAACGGGCAGGACGCATCCGCAGTGGCAATCGAATCCGTCGCAGCACGAACCACCCGGCAGCGGCGGATGCGCGTCGCTCCCGGAATGCGACGGAGGATGACCCATTGCGGCATGGTCCATACCATGGGTTGCTGCTCCGTGATGATCGCCATGTACCGGCTCCGCCATCGCCCACGGTGCCACTGCCCCGTTCGATACCAGGATGATACTCAGGATCACGTAGAGAAGGGCGCGGGACATGGCGCGGCTAAGACTGCGCGCACCGGCCGGAAGTTGCAACGGAGATAGACGGGGGCCTGATGATCGTGGATTCTGAGCTCCGTCAGAACGGCTGGCCGTGCTCGCACGATGTCGATTATGAATCATCAATCCACTGCGAGAGCCCACCTACGAGCGTCCGGGATTAAGCTCAACCCGGCACCGAGTAGCGAAAGGTCAGTCGGCTCGTCGAGGGGGTAGCGACGGTGCGGTTCTCGCGGGCAGTCCGTCTGGCACCTCTGACCTACAGCCTACAGCCACAGCCTACAGCCCTGCGGCGCGCGGCGCGCAACCCGCGCCCTCTGCTATGTTAGTGCGCATGG
>Ga0268386_10000252_pt1 | contig 32096 bp, 28 predicted proteins | sample RVTome_15_FD_200260 | JGI IMG/M metagenome (GOLD analysis project Ga0268386, IMG submission 200260) | Soil microbial communities from uranium-contaminated site in the Upper Colorado River Basin, Wyoming, United States - RVT150D86... ... | reverse complement strand
CGCGGCCACCACGAGCACGAAGAAGAACGCGAACAGGTCCCAGCTCCCGACCCAGGAGCCGGGAGCCCGGTCCACCCCGGTCGTCCCGAGGAGCCGCCAGCCCGGGGGCACCAGCAGGTCGGCGCGCAGCGACTGGACGCTGGCGCTCCAGCCCACCGCGGGCACCGACAGGCCGCGAGGCGCCCGGGAGTCGGCCTCGATCGCCACCGCCTTCTGCCGCAGCTCGACGCCGGCCGCCCCCGTCCCCGGGTCCTTCGTCACGACCTCGGCCCGCCCGCCCACCGCCACCCGCCCCAGCTCGCCGGAGCCGAGGAGGTTGAGCCGGGTGGTGCGGCCGACCTCGCCCGAGAACGTGTCGCGGACGGTGAAGCCGCGGCCGGACTGCTCGAGCCAGAGCCGCCGGACGAGGGCGAGCCGGTCGGGAGGCGCCTCGGCCTCGCCCCGCCGCACCTCGGCGAGGACGAGGGCGGCCTCCCCCTCCATCAGGAACGCGGGGAGCGAGCGCCACTCGTCCGGCAGGTCGGTGCGGGACGGGTCGATCGGCGGCGGCCCGGAGACCTGCACGAGCCGCAGCCGCTCGGCGGCCGCGAACACCCAGACCTCTTGCGACGGCCACGGCTCCCCGGCCTTCGGCAGCGTCAGGCGTTCGGCGCGGCCGCTCACCCGGCCGAGCACCCGCACCACGAACGTGCCCGCCCGGACCTGGACCCGGAGCCGCCCCTCGGCGTCCAGGCGGGCCGGGAGGTCGCCGCTCACCGCCACCGGCACGCTCCCCGGCACGAGCGCCCCCCCGAGCACCACTTCCCGCGCCTTGCCCGAGACCTCGAAGACCGCCCGGGTCTCGACCCAGGCCGGGATGCCGTCCTCCACCCGCCGGAAGACCTTGAGCGCGAGGCTCTCTCCCTCCGCGGCCGCCCCCGCTCCCCGGCCGAGGATCAGCAGGCCCTGCTCGTCCCGCACCGGGAGCGCCACCGGCCGCCCGTCCACCACCAGGTCCACGAGCGCGATCGTGGTCGGGACGGGCAGCGAGTCGGGGAGGCGGTCCCACGCGAAACGCCCCTCGACGCGGTGGGCGCCCGGGCCGACGCGGACCGCGGGGACGCCCCCACCGTCGAGGACGGGCGCGGGCGCCCCGTCCAGGCGCACGGCCTGCGGCCAGCGGCGCTCCCCGCCGGGAAGCGGTACCCGCAGGGAGCGGTCCGTGAAGAAGTCGAAGCGGAAGGACCCGCCGGCCCCGTCGACGGTCAGCCCCAGCCGCCCGGGCCAGAGGCAGGTCGGGCTCGCTCCCACCGCGGGACAGAGCCGGCCCTCCGAGCCGTCGAGGGCCCAGGGGATCCAGTCGCGGAGGCCGCGCGGGACCTGGGACTCGGGGAAGCGGTCCGCCCTCGCGCCGCCGGGAACCACCGCCACGAACGAGAGGAGCAACGCTCCGACCCGCAGCTCGACGGACATGGGCTCCCTCCTCGGGACACCGCCTCGCGATCTCTACGCCGGCGGGGCGGCCGCTATTCCCCGTCGCGGCCCGCGCGCCCCCCGCCTACTCCCGCGTCCAGACGGGCACCCGCCCCGGCGTCCAGGGCGCGCCCGCCGACTCCATGGCCTCGTGCAGCTTCCGGAGGTCGCCCTCCACGAGGCCGCGCAGCGTCTCCAGCTCTCCCGCGAAGGCCCCGGCGGCCACCCGGTAGGCCTCCTGGCTCGTGCCGGTGGCGGCGGCGGTGGACGTCCACTGCGCATGGACGACGGCCTCCACCCGGTCCGCGATCGAGAGCGGCACCGGCTCGTTGCGCGCCCGCATCACGTCGTCGCCCCGGAGGGCCACCAGCACCTCGGTGAGCCGCCGCTCGATCGCCCGGGCGTCCGCCTCCAGCGTCGCCCCGGCCGCGGGCGTGTCGAGGAGCGACTTCTTGACGTGCTCGAGCCGCTCCTTCGCCTCCCGGGCCGCCGCGATCGCCCCCAGGACCGCCCGCTGCAGGCGGGCGGTCTTCTTCTGGAAGGCGAGGAGGGCCGCCCCGTCGGGGGCGGGCAGGGTGCCGAGGCCGAGGGCCGCGACGTCGAAAGTCCGTGGTGCGCCGAACGACGACAGCTCGCCGTCCACTCGCCGGGCGAAGGAGACCGTGTACGTGCCCGGGACGACCATCGGCCCCCGCGGCGGGTCGTGGAAGGGGTTGTCCGCGGGGGGCGGCTCGAGCGAGGTGGGATCCGCCGGCGGCAGGCGCAGGTCCCAGGCCACCCGGCTCACTCCCGCCATGGTGGGGCCGGTCAGCCGCCGGACCACGTTCCCCTCCGCGTCGGACACCGTCGCCACCACCACCGGCTCCTCCTCGCGGGCCTCCTTCCGGAGCTCGTCGAAGGACGGGTAGCGCAGCGCCTCCCCCTTCTTGTCCGCCTCCTTCTCGACTTCCTGCCGCTTCTTCTTGAGTGTCTTCACCTCCTCCTTCAGGTGGTAGGTGAAGACCGCGCCGAAGGGCGGGTTGGGGGCGGTGAAGAACGACTCGCCGAGGAAGCCCTTCCCCCGGAGGCCGAGGGGAAGCGAGGGGATGTAGCCGAGGGCCCGCTTCACCGGGAAGACGAAGGCCTCCTGCTCGAGGTCGGCGGGCTTCGCCGCCCGCAGGGGGGAGTAGTCGTCGAGGACGTAGATGCCCCGGCCGAAGGTCCCCACCACGAGGTCGCCCTCGCGCTCCTGGATCGCGAGGTCGCGCACCGCGATCGTGGGCAGTCCGCCCTTCAGCCGCACCCAGGCCTTGCCCCCGTCCCGGGTGGCGAAGACGCCGAACTCCGTCCCCGCGAACAGCAGCTCCCGGTCGAGCGGGTCCTCGACGAGGGCCCACAGGCTCCCCCGGGCCGGGAGGTCCCCCGCGGCCGCCGCCCAGGTCCGCCCGCGGTCGGCGCTCCTGAGGAGGTACGGCTTGAAGTCGCCGTTCTTGTGGTTGTTGAAGGCCGCGTACACCACCCCGGCGTCGTGGCGGGAGGCCACGAGCCGGCTCACGTACGTCGTGTCGGGGACGCCCGGGAACGTGTCCTGCCTCCGCCAGGTCTTCCCCCCGTCCTCGCTCACCTGGACGAGGCCGTCGTCCGTCCCCACGTAGAGGAGCCCTTCCACGAGCGGCGACTCGTCCATGGCCACGATGTTGCCGTAGAGGGACGTGGACCCGCCTTTGGCCACCGCGTCGGGCCCCCACACCCGGCCCATGACCTTCAGCGTGTTGCGGTCGATCCTCCGGGTGAGGTCGCCGCTCACCGCCGTCCAGGCCCCCCCCCGGTCGTCGCTCCGGAAGAGCCGCTGGGCCGCGAAGTAGAGCCGGGTGTGGGAGTGGGGGCTGACGAGGAGCGGGCTGTCCCAGTTCCAGCGGAGCGGGTCGTCCCCCTTTCCCTCGAGCGGCTGGATGAGGATCGCCTCCCCGCTCCGGCGGTCGAACCGGCTGAGGACCCCGTACTGCGACTGCGCGTAGACGATGTTCGGGTCCACGGGGTCGATCCGGCTCTGGAAGCCGTCGCCTCCCCAGGTCACGAACCAGTCGTGGTTGGTGATGCCGTGCTCGTTCAGGGTGCGGGAGGGCCCGCCGAGGCTGAAGTTGTCCTGGGTCCCCCCGTAGACGTTGTAGACGGGGGCCGCGGTGTCCACCGCGATCTTGTAGAACTGGGTCACCGGGAGGTTGGCCTTGAAGTCCCAGGTCGCCCCCGCGTCGAAGGTCTCGTAGACCCCGCCGTCGCAGCCCACGAGGTAGTGGCGGGGGTGGACGGGGTCGATCCACATCGCGTGGTCGTCCACGTGCTTGTCCGCCTCGCCCAGGTTGCGGAAGGTCTTCCCCCCGTCGTCGGTGACCTTCAGGAAGACGTCCATCGAGTAGACCCGGTCGCGGTCCCGGGGGTCCGCGAAGATCTCCGCGTAGTACATCGGGGGGTTCGGGTTGTAGTCGCTGCGCTTCTCCCAGGTCTCCCCGCGATCGGTGGAGCGGAAGAAGCCCCCCGCCTCGTCCGCGGCCTCCACGACCGCGTAGACCGTGTCGGGATCGGCCGGGGAGACCGCGAGGCCGATCCGCCCCATCTCCTCCTTGGGGAGGCCGGTCGTGACCTTCCGCCAGGTCTCCCCCCCGTCGGTCGTCTTGTAGACCGCGGACTCCGGCCCTCCGTCGATGAGCGTCCACACGTGTCGCCGGCGCTGGTAGGCCGCGGCGAGGAGGACGTCGGGGTCCCGGGGGTCCATGACCACGTCGGTGACGCCGGTGTCCTCGCTGATCGCGAGGACGGCCTTCCAGGTCTTCCCGCCGTCCGTCGTCTTGTAGAGGCCGCGGTCCCCCCCGGCCGACCAGAGCGGGCCCTGGGCGGCCACGTAGACCGTGTCCGTTTCCTCGGGATGGACCAGGATCCTCCCGACGTGCTCGGACGCCTCGAGGCCCACCTTCTTCCAGGACTTCCCGCCGTCCTCGGAGCGGTAGACGCCGTCCCCGTAGCCCACGCTGCGCTGGCTGTTGTTCTCGCCGGTGCCCACCCAGACCACGAAGGGGTTCTTCGGGTCGATGGCGAGGCAGCCGATCGAGTACGAGCCCTCCCCGTCGAAGACCGGCGTCCAGCTCGTCCCCGCGTTCTCGGTCTTCCAGACCCCGCCCGAGGCCACCGCGACGAACCAGCGGTGGGGGTTCGTCGGGTCCACCGCGATGTCGCCGATCCGGCCCGAGGTGAGCGCGGGCCCGAGGGGGCGGAAGGCGAGGCCGGACCAGGTGTCGGCCGACCAGCCGCCCTTCTTCTCCTCTTCCTTGGAAGAGGTCGCCTTGTCCGGCTTCGGAGCCGTCTTCTGCGGTGCCGCGAGCAGGGCGGACGCGAGCAGGGCGGGGATCATCGTCATGTTCACGGTGGCCTCCGGGGTTCGGTCGCGGCGACGAAACGCCCGGATTGTACGGCCACCCGCAGGAGGATGCGCGACGGGGCGGGGAGCCCGCCCCGTCGCGGACACGACTAGCGCAGCTCGCCCGGCGGCGCCTCGGGGACCGTTCCGAGCAGGATCAACCGGAGCGCGCTGGCGTCGCGATGGGTGAGCGTCCGGTGGGCGCGCGCGTCCAGGCCTTTCAGGTAGAACCCGGCGGCCCGCACCTCGCGCTCCACGTCGCCCGCCTCGGCGGCGCGATCGGCCGCCCGCAGCGCCGCGAGGAGGCCCACCTCGGAGCGGACCCCCCCGGTGAAGGCCCGGGTGAGGCTCCCGAGGACGCCGTAGTCGAACAGGTACGACTTCGGCGCGCTCGGGTCGCTCGGGTCGACGGGGACCACGAGGCCCATCAGGTCCTCGTCCCCCGCCCCGATCCGGAAGGCCGCCGCCGCCTCGGCGAGGAAGCGCCCCACCGCCGGCTCCTCGTCGACCCGGTAGCCGAAGACCTCGCCGATCCGCACCGACCCGTCGCCGTCCTGGTCGATCCCCTCGAGGCCGCGCTGGACCGCGGGCAGGCCGTTCTCCCGGATCTCCGGCACCGCCTCGGGCTGGCGGGCGAGGAGGTCGCCGACGAGCCCGTCCCCGAGCGCCTCCACCCGGAGGAGGGCGGCCCGCTGGCCTTCGGCCGCCCCCGGCGTGGGGAAGCTCCGCAGGCCCTGCTCGTCCAGCACGTGGGTCTCCGAGCCGGTCAGGCCGGCGGCCACCGGCTCCGCGACCGCGGCGTGCCCGGCCCGGCCCCGGACGACGACGAACTTGTGCCCGTGCTCCTCGCCGTCGGCCAGCGCCTCGGGGAGCCGGCAGAGGGCGGGCAGCTTCTTGCAGAACTCGAACAGCTCCGCGAGGTCGTTCGGCGGCTCGCCGGTCTCCTTTTGGAAGGCGACCCCGGCGGCGTGGACCGCCTGGAGCGCCTCCCCGGCCGCCTTCCGGTTGGCCGCCTCCCGGACCTTCTGCACGGCCGGCAGCAGCAGGCCGATCAGGATGGCGATGATCGCGATCACGACGAGCAGCTCGATCAGGGTGAACCCCGACTGCTCACGTTCACGAGAGGACGGCGACGGTTGGCTCACGCGTAACTCCTAACGCCCCCTCCCCCGGGAGGGGGAGCCGCCACCCTCCCCCGGGAGGGGGAGGGTAAGGTCATCCGCGGGACACTAATCCCACACTTTCCTCGGCCCTCCCCTGTTCCTCAATGCCGTCCGAGGACTACTCGCTACCGCGGGGGCGGCCCTGATCGTTGCCCGGACCTACGAAGGGGAGTGTTCGACCGGTCATGATACGGATCACCTTCCCCCCTCGCGCCGCCCGGCGAGGCGCTTGACGGCCTCCTAGCCCCCGTCGTAGTGTCCCCTCCGAGCGCATCACCCAGGCTCGACCGGGTCGTCCGGCGGAGGGACCATTGGAACTCGCCTCCTGCGACGTCCTCGTGGTGGGCGGCGGCGGGGCGGGCCTCCGCGCCGCGATCGCCGTGGCCGAGTCGCGCCCCGACCTCGAGGTGGCCGTCGTCTCCAAGGTCTACCCGATGCGGAGCCACACCGTGTCCGCGGAGGGCGGGGCGGCCGCGGTGATCAAGCCGGGGGACAGCCTCGACGCCCACGCCTACGACACGATCTCGGGGGGCGACTGGCTGTGCGACCAGGACGCGGTGGAGGCCTTCGTCAAGGAGGCCCCCGAGGAGATGCTGCGCCTCGAGCACTGGGGCTGCCCGTGGAGCCGGGAGCCCGACGGGTCGGTCGCGGTGCGCCCCTTCGGGGGGATGAAGGCCCAGCGCACGTGGTTCGCCGCGGACAAGACCGGCTTCCACATGCTCCACACCCTCTTCCAGACCTCGCTCAAGTACGACCCGGTCCGGCGCTTCGACGAGTGCTTCGTGACCCGGCTCCTCGTGGACGACGGCCGCTGCCAGGGGGTGGTGGCGATCGAGCTGGCCACCGGCAAGGTCCTGATGATCGCCGCCCGGGCGGTGATCCTCTGCACCGGCGGCTGCGGGCGGGTCTTCCCGTTCACCACGAACGCCGCGATCAAGAACGGCGACGGGATGGCCCTCGCCTACCGCGCGGGGGCGCCCCTCAAGGACATGGAGTTCGTCCAGTACCACCCCACCGGGCTCCCCTTCACCGGGATCCTGATCACCGAGGCCACGCGCTCCGAGGGGGGCTGGCTCCTCAACCGGGACGGCTACCGCTACCTCCAGGACTACGACCTCGGCAAGCCCGAGCCGAAGCCGGTGCTCCGCTCCATGGAGCTGGGCCCGCGGGACCGCCTCTCCCAGGCCTTCGTCAAGGAGCTGGAGAAGGGCCGGACCCTCGAGGGGCCCTACGGCCCCTACGTCCACCTCGACATCCGCCACCTCGGGGCGGCGACGATCGACAAGAAGCTCCCCTTCGTGCGCGAGCTGTGCCTCAAGTACGAGAACATCGACCCCGTGAAGCAGATGATCCCGGTCCGGCCGGTGGTCCACTACGCGATGGGCGGGGTCGGGACCGACGTCAACGGGGCGACGCCCCTCCCCGGCCTCTTCGCCGCGGGGGAGGCGGCCTGCGTGTCGATCAACGGGGCCAACCGCCTGGGGTCGAACTCCCTCCCCGAGCTGCTCGTGTTCGGGGCGAGGGCGGGCCGGGCGGCCGCCGAGTTCGCGGCGCGGCAGAAGGAGACGGGGCCCGCCCTCGTCGCCCAGGCCCACGACGAGCAGCGGCGGATCGAGGAGGCGTTCCTCGGCGGACCCCGCGGGAAGGAGCGCCTCGCCGACCTCCGCGGCGAGATGCAGCGGGCGCTCGAGGAAGGGGCGGGGATCTTCCGGTCCGGCCCCGCCCTCGAGGAGGCGGCGGGGACGGTCCGGGGCCTCCAGGAGCGGTTCGCCCGGGTGGCCCTCGATGACCGCAGCCGCACCTTCAACACCGAGCTCGTGACGGCCCTCGAGCTGTCCTTCATGCTGGACGTGGCCGAGACCGTCGTCCGCTCCGCCCTCGGCCGCAAGGAGTCCCGGGGCTCCCACCAGCGGACCGACTTCCCGCGGCGGGACGACGCGGGCTACCTCGCCCACACCCTGGCCTGGCGCACCGACGACGGGCCCCGCCTCGAGTACCAGCCGGTCACGATCACGCGCTGGCCCCCCGGCGAGCGCGTCTACGGGAGGTGAGATGGCGGAGACCGTCGCCCTCGAGGTGGCCCGGTACCGGCCCGAGCAGGAGAGCGAGCCGACCTTCCAGACCTACGAGGTCCCGCTGCGCAAGGACTGGGTGGTCCTCGACGCCCTGAACCACGTCAAGGACCGGATCGACGGCACCCTCTCCTTCCGCTGGTCCTGTCGCATGGGGGTGTGCGGGAGCTGCGGGATGATGGTGGACGGGGAGCCCAAGCTCACCTGCGCGACCTTCCTCGACCGGTGCCTCCCCGGCCCGATCCGGGTGGAGCCCCTGCGCTACTTCCCGGTGATCCGCGACCTCGTGGTGGACATCACCGACTTCCTCCGGAAGCTCAAGAAGGTGAAGCCCTGGATCGTGCGGGACGAGGAGAAGCCGGTCGCGGAAGGCGAGTACCGCCAGACCCCGGAGCAGCTCGACGCCTACAAGCAGTTCAGCATGTGCATCAACTGCCTGCTCTGCTACTCCGCCTGCCCGATCGCCGGCCTCGAGCCGGGCTTCGTGGGCCCGGCCGCGATCGCCCTCGCCCAGCGCTACAACCGGGACAGCCGCGACCAGGGGGCGCGGGAGCGCCTGGAGATCCTCTCCGGCCACGACGGGATGTGGCAGTGCACGTTCGTCGGGGAGTGCAGCCAGGTCTGCCCCAAGGACGTGGACCCCGCGGGGGCGATCCAGCAGTACAAGCTCGCGAGCACCACCCACTGGCTCAAGACGCTCCTCCCGTGGGGAGGCCGCTGATGGCCTCGGGAGCCCACACCCCCTACCATCCCCGGTGGCACCGCCGCCGCGTCTCCGTCTGGTGGTGGCTCGAGAGCTGGCCCTACGCCCGGTTCGTCCTCCGGGAGCTGACGAGCCTCGGGGTCGCCTTCTTCGCCCTCGTGATCCTCGCGGAGGTCCGCGCCCTCGGCGAGGGGCCGGCCGCCCTCGCGGCTTTCCGGGCGCGGCTCGCCTCCCCGCTCTTCCTCGCCCTCCACGTCCTCGCGCTGGTGGCCGTGCTCTACCACTCGGTCACCTGGTTCAACCTCGCCCCCAAGGCGATGGTGGTGCGCCTCGGGGGCCGGCGCCTGCCCGACGCGCTCGTGGCAGGGACGAACTACCTGGCCTGGGCGGTGCTCTCGGCGGGGGTGATCCTCCTGCTGGTGCGGGCCTGAACGTGGGCGGCCGGCCGATCACCCCGTTCCTGTGGCTGCTCTTCAGCGCAGGGGGCACCGTGGCCGCGTTCCTCTATCCGGCCCACCTCCTGCTCACCGGGCTCGCCTTCCCCCTGGGCTGGGTGGAGGCGCCCGGCTACGGCGCGCTCCGGGCCCTCGCGAGCCACCCCGTGGCCCGGCTCTACCTCTTCGTGCTCGTCTCGCTGCCCCTCTTCCACTGGGCGCACCGCTTCCGCTACACGCTGTACGACGGCCTCCAGCTCAAGCACCTCGCCACGCTGATCGCGGTGCTCTGCTACGGGGCGGCGCTCGCGGGAAGCCTGGCGGCGGCCCACGCCCTGTGGAGGCTCTGAGCCGGGGCGACCGTCGGACGCGTGAAGGAGGGACCATGCCCGAGCTGAAGCCCCTGAGCCCCCAGGCGATCTCCCGCGCCCTCGAGAAGGCGGAGCGCTACCGCCTTCTCAACGAGCCGGTGGAGGCGGAGAGCATCTGCCTGGACGTGCTCGCCGCCGACCCCTCCAACCAGCCGGCCCTCGTCACCCTGCTCCTCGCCCTGACCGACCAGTTCGAGGAAGGCCTCGTGGACGCGGTGCCGAGGGCCCGCGAGGTGATCGGCCGGATGGCGGGGGCCTACGACCAGGCCTACTACTCGGGGATCGTCGCCGAGCGGCGGGCCAAGGGCCAGCTCAAGCGCGGGGGACCCGGCTCGAGCTACGCGGCCCACCAGTCCTTTGGGGATGCGATGAGCTACTACGAGAAGGCGGAGGCCATCCGCCCTCCGGGCAACGACGACGCCCTCCTCCGCTGGAACACCTGCGCCCGCATCCTCGAGCGCCACCCGGAGCTGCGGCCGGCCCCGGTCGAGGCCGGCGAGCCCCCGCTCGAATAGCCGTCCGTCCCCGGCTCCTCAGCGCCGGCCGCCCTTCACGAGCCGCCAGGCGAGGAAGAGCGACGAGCCGAGGAGGAGGGGCGCGGTGGCCACCCCCGGGAAGTACCCGCCCCGGGCGAGGGCGAGGAGCGTGTGGCCGATGCCGTTGCCGCCCTCGAGCACGGTCCAGGACCAGGCCCAGCCCCGCGCCGAAGGGTGGCCGGGCCGCACCCGGGCGAGCCAGCACCAGAGGCCGAGCCCGACGATGGCGGCGTTGGCGACCGCGAAGCCCACCGCGAGGTCGCGGCTCACGAGGCCGCTCACGAAGCGCGCGGGAGCGAAGACGTCGAAGAGGCGGAACGCGTACTCCTCGATCGAGTGGGCGGCCTGGGCGCCGACGAGGGCCAGGAAGGCGGCGCTGATCCCCCGACCCCGTTCCTCCCCGATCGACACGAAGGCGCTCAGCCGAGGGCCTCGAGGGCGGCCTGGAGGCGCGGCAGCGCCGCCTCGATGTCTCCCTCCCCCACCGCGCCCACGCTGAGCCGGAACCAGCCGTCCTCTTCGATCGCCCCGAAGGCCTGGAACGGGACGATCGCGAAGGCCGCGCTCTCGAGGAGGTAGCGGCGCACCTGCTCGTTCGTCTCGAGGACGACCCCGTCCGGGGTGCGCCTCCCGAAGGGGTGGAAGCGGGCGGCCAGGTAGATCGCCCCCTGGGGAGCGACGCTCTCCACGGGCAGGCCGCGAGCCCCGAGCGCCTGGAGCCCGCGGTGGAGCCGCTCCAGCCGGCTCTCCACCCGGTGGCGGAAGCCGCGGGTCCACTCCTGGAGGCTCGCCGCGTCGTCGAGGAAGGCGGCGGTCGCGACCTGCTCCGGCCGGGGACCCCACGCCCCCATGTGGCCGAGGATCGCCGACATCCGACCGACGAGGTCGGTCGGACCCACCGCGTAACCCACCCGCAGGCCGGTCGCCGCGAAGGCCTTGCTGATCCCGTCGACGAACACGGTGTAGCGGGCGACCTCGGGGACGAGCCGCGGGGGGGTCAGGTGCTCGGTCCCTCCGAAGGTGAGCATCCAGTAGATGTGGTCGTACATGAGGTAGAGCGGGCGTTCCCCCCGGCGCGTCCGGGCCTCGTTCTCCGCCACCACCGCCTCCGAGATCCCCTCGAGGAGCCCCCGGTCGATCGCGGTCCCCGCGGGGTTGAGGGGGGAGTTGAGGCAGAGCAGGCGCGCCCCCGGGAGGAGCGGCAGGAGTTGCTCGCGGGTGGGCATGAACCGCGACTCGGGACGGCAGAAGACCGGCTGGCCGATCGCCCCGTTGAGGTGGGCGTAGTGGTTGTTGTTCCAGCTCGGCACGGGATAGACGACCCGGTCTCCGGGGTCCACGAGCGTCCGGTAGAGGCAGTAGATGAGAGGCCGGGCTCCGCCCGCGATCAGCACCGACTCGAGCGGGTAGTCGAGCCCCAGCTCGCGCGCGTAGAGGCGCCGCACCGCCTCGCGCAGCTCGGGGAGCCCGTCGCTCGGCGGGTAGTTCGTCTCTCCCCGGTCGAGGGCGTCCCGGATCCCCTCGCGGAGGCGATCGGGGATCGGGAACTGGCGGGGGCTGAAGTCGCCCACCGTGAGGTCGCAGACCGGGCGGCCCTCGGCCACGAGGGCCCGGACCTCCCCGGCGATCCGCAGGACCTCGGAGCCGACGAGGCGGGAGGCCATGGCGGAGACGCGGAGGGCGGGACGGGGGCCGGGGTCGCGGGCGAGGCTCGCCACGTCGGCGGCCAGTCGGATTTCGGTCATGCCCGAACTATGCCACACTCGCCGCGATGCCCCTCCCGACCGACCGACCGGCCCGGTCCGTCCTCACCTCGCGCATGCGGGGCTTCGGCACCTCGGTCTTCGCGGAGTTCACCCGCCTCGCCCTCGAGCACCGCGCGGTGAACCTGGGCCAGGGCTACCCGGACTTCGACGGTCCCGCCTTCGCGAAGGAGGCGGCGATCGAGGCCATCCGTGACGGCCACAACCAGTACGACCGGATGACCGGCCTCCGCGCCCTCGCCGAGGCGGTGGCCGCCCACCAGCGGCGCTTCTACGGGCTCGACTACGACCCCGAGCGCGAGGTTACCGTCTACGCGGGCTGCACCGAGGCGATCTTCGTGGCCCTCCAGGCGCTCCTCGACCCCGGCGACGAGGTCGTGATCTTCGAGCCGTTCTACGACTCCTACCGGCCGGGGATGGCGCTGGCGGGAGCGGTCCCCCGGGTGGTGGCGCTCCGCGCCCCCGACTTCGCGCTCGACCCCGCCGCCCTGCGGGAGGCGGTGGGCCCGCGAACCCGGGCCGTCCTCCTGAACTCGCCGATGAACCCGAGCGGCAAGGTGTTCACCCCGGCGGAGCTGGACCAGATCGCCGCGGTGTGCCGGGAGCGGGACCTCTTCGCGGTGACCGACGAGGTGTACGAGCACATCGCCTTCGAGCCGGGGCACCTCCCCCTCGCGAGCCGTCCGGGCATGCGCGAGCGGACGGTGACCCTCTCCTCCACCGGCAAGACCTTCAGCCTCACCGGCTGGAAGATCGGCTGGTCGTGCGCCCCCCCCGCCCTCACCGAGGCGCTGCGGATGGTCCACCAGTTCGTCACCTTCTGCGTGGCCACCCCGCTCCAGCACGCGACCGCGGCCGCCCTCGCCGCGGGCGACGAGTACTACGAGGGGCTCCGGGCCGACTACCGCGCGCGGCGCGACCGGCTGTGCGACGGGCTCGCCGAGGCCGGTTTCGGGGTGCAGCGGCCCCAGGGGACCTACTTCGCCCTCGCCGACATCCGGCCCCTCGGGTGGGACGACGACGTGGCCTTCTGCCGGGCCCTCCCCGCCCGGGTGGGAGTGGCCGCGATCCCGGTGAGCGCCTTCTACGCCGACGCAGGGGCGGTCCGCCACCTCGTGCGCTTCGCCTTCTGCAAGAAGGACGAGACGCTCGAGGAGGGGCTGCGCAGGCTGAGGAAGCTCACGAGCTGAGGGCGCCGCTCGAGCCGGGCTCGGATAGGCGAATTCGATCGGCAGGAATGAGGGGCGGGACGCACCCCTTCAGGCGGCGGTCAGGAAGTCCGGCGGTGCCAGCAGCCCTCGCCGACGCAGCGGCTCCGGACCCTCTTGTTCGCAGAGGCGACGCAGGCGGGGCAGCGATTCCGCCGCCCGCACCAGGTACAGACGCTGGGGCGCCGCGGGCACCGCCGATGTCCAGGACGGGGGCCGGCTGCCCCGGCGCCCGGACATCATCTCCACCACGGCGGCGGCCACCGCCAGGCCCAGCGGATCGAGTCCCCCCGGCTCGGCGACGCGGGACCAGTCGAACCCGGCGCGCCCGGCGTCCGCGACCCACTGCCGGGCGCGAAGCGCATCACGACTCACGAGGGCGTCCACCAGGTCACGCAGGTCCACGGTCTGCCTCCCACAGGTCAGCGAACGCGTACTGAGCCTTGAGCTGTCGGCCAGGCACGAGATGCGGCTCGACCTGGCCCCACACCGCTGCTCGATCGCCGGGGATCTTCGAGAGCAGGAGGCGGGCGTCGGCGACGTCGAGGTCGTCTCGCCAGGCGCTGAGCTTCATGGCCAGCAGTTGCGGCACCGCCACCGAGCGCGCGACCAGGCCAGGTGCGCTGAAGAGCACCTCTCCGGGAGCCAGGCCGTGGAGGTACCCCTTGGCCCCGTCGTTCAGCCAATCCTCCGGTAGACCGAGCACGGAGGCCACGGAGGCCGCCGCCACACGCAGTTCCGCGGAACCCGCAGGGTCCAGGGTGAACGCATCCACGTCCTTGGTGGTTTCACGGGCTCCGTAGAGCAGGACCATTGCCGCTCCCCCGACGATCCACAGCTCCCGGGGAGCGGATACGGCCGGCAACTCGCCGGCCAGCGCCTCGAGCGCGCGCCGGATATCGGCCTCGGTCAGACGCTCCATCCGAAGCCCATCTTAGCAGCGCGGTTCGGGGGGGGCATTTCCGCGGGCAGCCGGAAAGACTCCGGCGACGCTCCGAGCAAGGACGGGTCCCCTCGCTCCACCGGGCCGGGGGCGCCGCTCGCGGGCGAGCGGGTGCTGTTCGTCGGGAACAGCCTGACCGTGGGCAACGACCTCCCCCTCCTGGTGGGGCCCTGGCCGCGGCCGGCGGACGGCCGCTGAGCTGCGAAAGCGTGACGGGCGACGCCTGGATCGCGGCCTGGGGCCGTAGTCCGTCCCTCGCCCTCTTCCGGGTGTCTCAGGGCCGGAACGCGGCCCGGAGCGGCCGCTCCGGCCGCTCCCCCTCGTAGAAGACCCGCTCGAGAAAGAGCCCCGAGGGAGGCGCGGTGTGCCGCGCGGGGTCCGCGGAGTCCTCACGGAGGAAGCGCTCCACGTCCGCGGCGGCGAGGGACCCCCGGCCCACCTCCACGAGGACGCCCACGATCCGCCGGACCATCTTCCAGAGGAAGTGCGAGGCGCGCAGGCGCACGAGGACCAGCTCGCCCTCCTCCCCCACCTCCACCCGGTCCACGAGGACCCGGGTCGAGGTCTTCCGCGGGTCGTCCTCGGCGAAGGAGCGGAAGTCGTGCATCCCCTCGAAGAGGGCGGCGGCCTCGCCCATCCGCCCCGCGTCCAGCGGGTCCTTGATCCACCAGACGAAGGGCTTGGCGAAGGCGGTGCGCCTCCGCGAGACCTGGTAGAGGTAGCTCCGGGCGACCGCGGAGTGCCGCGCGTGGAACTGCCGGGTGACCTTCTCGATCCTCAGGATGTGGATGTCCGGGGGCAGGGCGTCGTTCAGGGCGAGGCGGAGGGCCGGGGGAGGCTGGCGGGTCTCGAGGTCGAGGTGGGCCACCTGCTGGAGGGCGTGGACGCCCGCGTCGGTGCGCCCCGAGCCGTAGCTCTCGAAGTCGGTCCGGCCCGAGACCTGCCGGACCGCCTCGTTCAGCTCTCCCTGGACGGTGCGGGCGTTCTTCTGGACCTGCCAGCCCCGATAGCGGGTGCCCACGTACTCGAGGTCGAGGCGGAAGCGGGACATGGGCGGCAGGAACGCTAGCCGGGCCGCCCGGCGAGGTCAAGGCGGGGCCCGCCCGCACGTCACGGCAGGGAAGCGGCGAACGTGGTACCGTCCCCGCGTGCGGGACGGGACCCTCCGCCGGACCGTGAAGCGCGTCGCCCGATGGACCTTCGAGGCGGACCTGGCGGCGGAGCGGGCGGTGCGCCGCGCGCGCGGCGAGCGCCCCTACCGCCTGGGGGGCGAGTGCCTGCGCTGCGCCGCCTGCTGCGAAGCCCCCGCCATCCACGTGGGACGCCCGGTCTTCCACGTCCCCCGCCTGCGCCGACTCTTCCTGTGGTGGCAGGAGCGGGTGAACGGCTTCGTGCTCACCGCGAGCGATCCCGCCACCCGCACCTTCGTCTTCCGCTGCACCCACTTCGACGGGGCCACCCGCTCCTGCGACAGCTACGACTCGCGGCCGGGGATGTGCCGCGATTACCCGCGGCTCCTGCTCTGGCAGCCGAGCCCGGACTTCCTCCCCGGCTGCGGCTACCGGGCGGTCCTCCCCAATGCCGCGGGCCTGCGGGAGGCCCTCGAGTCCCGGCCCCTCGACCCCCGGCAGCGGGCCCGCCTCGCGAAGGCCCTCCACCTGGAGGAGTGAGGTGCGCCTCCGGGTCGCGACCTACAACATCCACCGGGCGATCGGGGTGGACCGCCGCTTCCGCCCGGACCGGATCGCGCGCATCCTCGACGCCCACGACCCCGACGTGGTCATGCTCCAGGAAGTGGACGACGGGGCCCCCCGCTCCCGGGAGATGAACCTCGGCCGGGAGCTCGCCCAGGCCCTCGGCTACGAGCACTACGCGATCGGCCACAACGTCACCTTGCGCAAGGGACGCTACGGCAACGCCACCCTCAGCCGCTGGCCGATCCTCCGCGAGCGCAACATCGACCTCACGGTCGGCCTCCGCAAGCGGCGGGGCTGCCAGCACACCCTCATCGCGGTGGAGAGCCCCAGCGGGAAGCTGCGCCGGCTCGAGGTCTTCAACCTCCACCTCGGCCTCTCGGCCCGGGAGCGCGAGCGGCAAGTCGGGCTGCTCATGCGGGCCCGGGAGTTCGCGAGCCTGCCTTATGAGGTCCCCGCCCTCGTGGCCGGGGACTTCAACGACTGGCGCTCCCTCCTGCGGCCGTTCTTCGTGGAGATGCTCGCCTTCCACTCCGCCACCGGGGGCAACGGCGGCCGGGAGCGGGCCATCGCCACCTTCCCCTCGTTCTTCCCCCAGGGGAGCCTCGACCGGATCTACTACCGCGGGCCGCTCCGCCTGGTCTCCGCCCGGCGCTGCCGCTTCGCGGCCTCCCAGGTGGCGAGCGACCACCTGCCGGTGATCGCCGACTTCGACCTGGCCTGACCACCGCCGGGGATCATGACTTCAGGGCGGCGCTGGAGCCTCGGTCCGTCCCTTCGTCGGGCGGAAGGGGCAGCGACCAGTCCACCGGTTCCCCGAGGCTCGCCAGGGCGGCTAGCCAGAACGCTGGATAGGGGAGGGGCACCCGGCGGATCACCCCGAGAATGCGCAAGCGCAAGCCGGGATCCGCGGCCGCGAGACGATACAGCTCCTGCCAGGACGCGAGGTCGCCGCGATCGAGCACCTGGGCGAGGACCTCGTCGCTCGCGAGGTCGAGGCGGCTGCGGTTCCAGCCGACGACCGTGCGCTCGAGGAGACCAGCTCGGTCTCCAGCGGCTTCGTCCGCCGGAGCTGACGGATGCCGGTCATCACCCCGTCCAGCCTTCCGAGAATGGCGACGGGCCTTCGCACGGCCAGGAGTCGCTCCCACTCGGGCAGATCGTCGGGCGCCACCAGGAAATTGTGGCCCCCGCTCCGGAGACGGAGGCCTCGGTCGAGGGCCCTGGAGGGGAGCGACGGGCGGCGTGCCGCCTGGGTTGCCCCCGGGCCAGGCACGGGCAGAAGCAGGGGGGCTGTCGGTATCATGGCTCGGTCGCCCGGCGGCCGTGGCATCGCGCGCGGGCGCGGCGCCGTCGGGCCGAAGCCCCTACGCCTCGTCCCGCGTCCCAAGCGGGCGAGGAGCCGAGGCTCCCGACAGGAGGATTGCCGACGTGAACCTGCGAACCCGGCTGACCCTCGCCTTCCTCGGCCTGGCCGTCGTCCCGCTCCTCGGCCTGACGGTCTTCTCCTACGGGAGCTCGGTCCGCGCCTACCGCCGCACCGTGGAGGCGCAGTCCCGGGCGGCCGCCGAGGACATGGGCGCCCGCATCGCGGCGGTGACGGGCGACCTCGACCGGGGGCTCGTCCGCATCGGCGAGGCGCGGCTCGCCGCCCTGCTCGATGGGGGCGATTCGCCCGGAGCCGCCGCCGCCGCCGATCTCGACGAGGGGGTCCTCGCGGCGCGGCTGCGGGCCGAGCTGGGGGCGGCGGCTCCTTACGTCGAGGCCCTCGAGTTCACGCCGGTGCCGCCCGCCGAGGCCGTGCCCGCCGCCGCGACGGAGGCGGCTCCCCGTCCGGCGCCGCGGCCTCTGGGTCCGGGCGGGCCTGGAGCATCCCCGCCCCCGCCGCCCGCGCCTCCGCCGGGCGACCTCGGGCGCCGCATCCTGATCCGGGTGCTCGCCCCGCCGGCCGACGCCGGGACCCGGGCGGGCGGGCCCGCCGAGAGGCCGGCCCGCCCCGCCCCGGCCGAGGCCGCCCGCTCCCTCGAGGCGACCGTCGTTGCCGGCCTCCAGTCGCGCCTGGAGAAGGAGGGGGTGGAGGCCGAGGAGGCGGCGGCGGCCGCCCGCGCCCTGGCCGGGGCCGGCCGCCAGCTCGTCGAGCGGTTCGCCCAGACCGAGGCGGGGCACAAAGCCCTCGAGGCGGCGCACGAAGCGGCGCGGGCCCTGCTCGGCCGTGAGTTCGGCGTGCCGATCACCCGCGAGGGCGTGACGGTGGGCCGGATCGAGGCCCAGGTGCGCTCCCAGGCGCTGCTCGCGGCCGCCCTCGGCACGGCGCAGGGCGGCTCCGGCGAGCTGCCCTTCGCGATCGACGGCGCGGGCCGGCTGCACGTCGCCGACGAGGGCCAGCGCGAGCGCGTGGCCAGGCTCGTCGCGGGCCAGGGGTCGCGCCCGACGGGGGACTGGGTGGTCGTCAAGCGCACCGACCCCGCCTCGGGCCTGACCCTCGGCATCGCCCGCCCGATCGGGGCGGGCCTCGAGGAGATCCGCCGCGCCGCCCTCGTCAACCTCGCCGGGGGGCTCCTGATCGTCGGTGTCGCCCTCGTGGGGATCCTGCCCCTCTCCCGAGGAATGACCCGCGACCTCGAGCGGGTGACCGCAGGCGCCGAGAGGCTCGCGAAGGGCGACCTCGACACGAGGGTCTCCGTGCGCTCCCGCGACGAGCTCGGGCGGCTGGCCGCCACCTTCAATCACATGGCCGAGGAGCTGCGCGGGAACCAGGAGCAGCTCCTCCAGCAGGAGCGCCTGCGCAAGGAGCTGGAGCTGTCGCGCCTCGTCCAGGAGGAGCTCCTGCCCCGCGAGCCGCTGCGGGCGCCGTTCGTCGAGGCCGAGGGGGTCTCGATCCCGGCGCGGGAGGTGGGCGGGGACTTCTTCAACTACTTCCTGCTGCCGGGCCAGCGGGTGGCGCTCCTCGTGGGCGACGTGTCCGGCAAGGGGATGCCGGCGGCGCTCCTGATGGCCAACCTGCAGGCTACCCTGCGCTCGCGGCTGCCCGTGGAGGACGACCTCGCCGCGCTCGCCCGCCACCTCGACGACGAGATCCACCCCTCGGGCGCGCGCACCACCTTCGTCACGCTGTTCCTGGCCGTGCTCGAGCCCGGCGGCCAGACGCTGCGCTATGTCAACGCCGGCCAGAACCCGCCGTTCCTGCTGCGGGCGGGGGCGGACCCCGCCGCGCTCGAGTCGACCGGGCGGCCCCTCGGCCTCCTCCCCGGCGGCGGCTACGAGGAGCGGCGCATCGCCCTCGCTCCCCGCGACCTGCTCTTCCTCTACACGGACGGCCTCACCGAGGCGGAGAACGCCTCCGGGGAGCCCTTCGGCGAGGCGCGCCTCGTGGCCGCGCTCCGCGATGCCGCCCGCGACGACGTGAACGCCGTGCTCCGCCGGGTCGAGCAGGCCGCGGGGAGCTTCCGCGGCCCGGCCGAGGCCGCCGACGACGCGACGCTCCTCGCGATCCGGTTCGGAAGCACGGCGTCCCGGACGTAGAAGAGGGGAGGCGCGGGAGTTGGAGAGCATGCACGAGCTCACTTCATGAATGCCTCTGTCGCGCTTCCACCGATCTGGACACCGCGATAGGACCTGCCCGGCGCACCTGGGCGGTAGGCGCACACCTTTCCACCTGGCCGCACCGAGGATCCTTGACCTGCCCCGCTCCCGGGCGGATATTCGTGGCAGGAGGGCGCCCCGGCCGGCAAGGACGCGTGGCCCCCGCCGGCGGGCGTGCAAGACGATGGTCCCGCAGCAAGTCCGGGAGTTTCTCGACAAGGAAGGAGCCCCCTACGAAGTCGTCGCCCATCCGAAGGCGTTCACGGCCCAGGGGGTCGCGGCGGCGCTCCACGTGAGCGGGTGGATCCTGGCGAGTTTCAACGCGGGGACGCACACCGAGGCCATCCGGATGAAGTACGCGGACTACGAGCGGCTCGTGCATCCCGTCGGGGGACGCCTGGCCTGGCAGCGTTGAAGCGGTCCCGATCCCTCGTCCGTGGGGATCGGTCCGCCCGATCGGGGCCGCCGGGGGCCCGGGGCCGATGTAAGCTCCGCCCATGAACGCGGCGCCCCTCCTCCTCTCGCTCCTCGCGGCGGCCCCCGACTTCGACCTCCTCGTCCGCGGCGGCCGCGTGGTGGACGGGACGGGCAACCCGTCGTTCCTGGCCGACGTCGGGATCAAGGACCGCCGGATCGCCGCGGTGGGGCGGCTCTCCGGCCGGTCGGCCGTCCGGACCATCGACGCCGGAGGACTGGTGGTGGCCCCCGGCTTCGTGGACATCCACAACCACTCCGACGACACCCTCGTCGTGGACGGCGATGCCCAGAGCATGGTGCGCCAGGGTGTCACCTCGATGATCCTCGGCGAGGGGGGCTCGGCCGCGCCGAGCGAGGCCTTCCCCGATTTCTCGAGCTACTTCGCGCGCCTGCTCCGGAGCGGCATCTCCGCCAACGTGGGGTCCTACGTGGGCTCGAGCCAGGTCTGGGTCCGCGTCCACGGGCCCCGCCCGGGCCCCCCCGCCGCCCGGGACCTGGAGCGGATGCGCGCGGTCGTGGCGCAGGCCATGGCGGACGGGGCGCTCGGGGTCGCGAGCTCGCTCAGCGGGCCGCCGGGCTCCTGGATCGACACCGAGACCCTGGTGGCGCTGGCCGAGGCGGTGGCGCCCCACGGCGGGACCTACTCGACCCACGTCCGCACCGAAGGCCTCGGCGTCTTCGACGCCGTCGCGGAAGCCATCGAGATCGGGCGACGGGCCGGGGTGCCGGTGGACGTCATCCACCTCAAGATCGCCGAGCGCACGCTCTGGGGAGAGATGCCCAGGCTGGTGGACCTCCTCCTCGCCGCGCGCGCCTCGGGGGCCGAGGTCCAGGCGAACGTGTATCCCTATCGCGCCGGCCAGAACGACCTCGCGACCATCATCCCCCCGTGGGCCCACGAGGGCGGGAAGGACCGCCTGCTCGCCCGTCTCTCCGACCCGGCCGCGCGCGCGCGCATCGAGAGCGAGGTCCTGGACGGCCTCCCCGGCTGGTACAACCACTACACGGCCACCGGCTCCTGGGAGGGAATGCTCCTCGTGTCCCTCTCGAACCCCGACTACGCGCGCTTCCAGGGCAGGCGCATGAGCGAGGTGATCGCCGCCCTCGGGGGAAGCCCGACGGAGGCCCTCTTCAAGGTCCTCGCCGACAACGGCGGCTCGGTGCCCACCGTCTACTTCCACCACTCGGAAGAGGACATGCGCCACGCGCTCCGCCAGCCCTTCGTCTCCATCGGCTCGGACGGGGGCGCCCTGAAGACCGAGGGGCCCCTGTCGCGCGGCACTCCCCATCCCCGGTACTACGGCACCTTCCCCCGGATCCTCGGCCGGTACGTGCGCGAGGAGAAGCTCCTCACCCTCGAGGAGGCGGTGCGCAAGATGACCTCGGCCAACGCGGCCAAGGTGGGCCTCTACGACCGGGGCCTCCTGCGGCCGGGCCAGTGGGCGGACGTCGCGATCTTCGACGCGGCCCGCGTCATCGACAACGCGACCTTCGAGAAGCCCCACCAGTACCCGACCGGCGTCGAGTACGTGGTCGTGAACGGGGAGGTGGTCCTGGACCGGGGACGCCACACCGGCGCCCGGCCGGGGGCGATCCTCTTCGGACCCGGCAAGCGCTGAGGCCCGGGCCGGCAACGTGAGCCGACGAAGGCGCCGGGTCGCCGAGCTCCGAAGTCCGCACCGCGCCGCGTGGTATGCTCCTCCCGCCCCGAGGCGGTCGCCGCTCCTCGCCCCCGCCTCGCGGATTGGAGCAGCATCGTGGAGGGAGCCCTCTCAGCCGGAGCGCGCATCGGCTCCTACGAAGTGCTGGACCGCCTCGGAGCGGGCGGCATGGGCGAGGTCTACCGCGCCCGCGACACCCGGCTCGGCCGGACGGTGGCCCTCAAGGTCCTCCGCCCCGGGGCCGATCCCGATCTGCTGCGCCGCCTCGATCGCGAGGCCCGCGCCGCCTCCGCCCTCAATCACCCGAACATCGTCCACATCTACGACGTCGGCGAGGCGGCCGGCGAGGCGGGGGCCCACTACGTGGTGATGGAGCACGTGGAGGGCGAGACGCTCCGCCGGCGGCTCGCGGACGGCCCGCTGTCGATCCCGCAGCTCCTGGACCTGGGGGCGCAGCTCGCCGACGGCCTGGCGAATGCGCACCGAGCCGGCATCATCCATCGGGACCTGAAGCCCGAGAACCTGATGCTCACCCCCGACGGCCTGCTCAAGATCCTCGACTTCGGCCTGGTCAAGCTCGTGGTCCCTCCCCTGGGAGACCTCGAGACCCGGCAGACCCTGTCCCGGCACGAGACCCGGGTGGGGACGCTCCTCGGCACGCTCGAGTACATGTCGCCGGAGCAGGCGAGCGGCCGGACGGTGGACCACCGGACGGACCAGTTCGCGGTCGGCCTCATCCTCTGCGAGATGGCCACCGGGCGCCCCCTGTTCCGCCGCGACACGCCGGCCCAGGTGCTGGCCGCGGTGATCGAGCGCGAGCCCGAGCCCCTGGGCCGCCTGCGCCCGGGCGTGCCGCAGGCCCTGGAGGCCCTGGTCGCCCGCTGCCTCCAGAAGGACCCCGAGCGCCGCTTCGCGAAGACCGACGAGCTGGCTTCGGAGCTGGCCGCCCTGGCCGGCCGCTCCCGGTCGGGCTCCCGGGCCGGCGCGTCCCTCGCCTCATCGGGGACGCCCCCCCCGCTCCCCGTCGAAGTGCTGCCGCCGGCCCCGTTGCGCCTTCCCCGGTCGGCGGCGCCCGCGGTCTACCACGTCCAGACCCGCCGCGGCCGGCGCGCCTACCCGGAAGAGGACCTGGCGCACCAGATCCGGCGCGGGAAGCTGACCGGCGCCGAGCTGGTCCGCCGCGACGACGAGGAGGAGTGGCAGCCTCTCTTCGAGAGCCGGGTCTACCGCCGCGAGGTCCCCACCTGGGGCGACCCGCGGGACGCGGCCCGCCTGCGCGTGCTGCGCGGGGTGGCCGGACACTTCACCGGCTTCTTCATCACCGCGGTGGTGATGTACGCGACCCAGGGCCACTTCCCGTTCTGGCTGGCGATCTGGGGCGCCGTCCTCGCCGTGCAGGCTCTGGGGGCGGTGCCCGCGGCCTGGACGCTCCTGCGGCGCCGGGTCGCTGCTCCCGGCCCGGCCGGGCCAGGGCGGCCCGCGGGGGAGGCGCCCCCGCGGGCGCTTCCCGCGGCCGGCGACAGCGCGGCCTCGGCCGTCGCCCAGGAGGCCTCCCGGGTGCGCGCTCTCCTCGAGCAGCGCGGGGGCCGCGACACGCCCCGCCTCCTCGCCGAGGTGGACGGCATCCTGAAGCTCACCGCGGAGCTCGCGTCGCGCCAGGCCGACCTCGAGGAGCAGACCTCCGAGCGCGAGCGGGCCGCCCTGGCCGCCGCGGTCGCGGAGGCGCGGGCCCGGCTGGAGCGGGCCGAGCTGGCCCAGGACCGCCGCCTGTTCGAGCGTCAGCTCGAGGTGGTGCAGGGACGCGAGGAGGCAATCGCCAAGGCGGTGCGGGTGCTCGAGCGCCTGCGGGTGCGGCGCGAGATGGCCGAGCACCAGCTCAAGCAGCTCCGCCTCGACCTCTCCCGCGGAGCCGCCGGCGGCCTGGACGTCCCCGAGCTGTCCTCCCGCCTCCAGTTCATCCGCGACGAGGTCGACGCCCGGGAGGAAGTCGAGGAGATCGCCGCCGACCGCGCCTGACCGGCGCCGCGGGGGACCTCAGACCGCCCGGGCGAGCGGCTCGTACGAGCCCCCGCTCGGGGGGGAGGGCGTCGGGTCCGATGCCGTCCGGCGCTACCGCGCGCCCGCCGGACGCAGCTCCCGCATCACGAGGAGCCTCTCGGCCAGGTAGGGAGAGAGGCGCGTGTAGGGGTTCGCCTTGCTGGGGAACCCGGTGAAGCGCCTCAGGCTGAACTCGCCCCAGGCCGGCCGGTTGAACAGCGGTATCGACGGCGCGGCGTCTACGTAGAGCGCCTGGAGCCGCCGAGCGATCGCCTTGGCCTCGTTGGGCTCGGCGACCGCCTCGAACCGGCCGAGCTCCCGGTCGGCCTCCCGGCTGGCGAAGCGGTGCCAGTTCTCGGTGGAGGGGCTGCCGACGGCGCGTCGGGTCTCGTTCCCCATCTGGGAACGGTAGAAGGTGTAGGGAGTGGGCCCTCTCGGGGCCCAGCCGATCGTCATCTCGAAACGGCCTTGCTGGACGTTGTCGAGCCAGGTGCCGAAGGGCAGGACGCGGACCCGGACCGCGACTCCGACCGCCTTCAGCTCCTCGGAGATGATGCCGGCCGCCTGCACCCAGTCCGTCCAGCCGTCCACGACGTCGAAGGTGTAGCGCAGGGGCGCCCCGCCGGGGAGGCGCCGGACCCCGTCCGGCCCCCGGGCGAGGCCGAGGGCGTCGAGCCGCGAGGCGGCGCCCGCCGGGTCGTAGGCGGTCCAGTCCTCGGGGAGCTTCGTCGAGACGTCCTTCCAGTGCAGGTCGGTGTCGTTGGTGAGGCCGGTCGAGTCCGCGACGGACGCGTAGCCGTTCACGGCTTCCCGGACCAGGCGAGACCGGTCGACGGCGGCGCTCAGCGCCTTGCGGACCTCCGCACGGTCGAACGGCGGGAGGGTGGTGTTGACGTAGAGGAGGACGAGGTTGCCGTGGGGCGGGTTCCAGACGCGGTGGTGCGCGGGATCCCGGGCGACGAACGTGCTCTCGGCGTCGGGGATGAAGATGTCTCCCCAGTCGATGTCGCCGGCCATGAGCGCGTCGATGGCCTCCTCGTTGTTCTTGAGGAAGGGGACCCGCAGGCCGCCGATCCTGATCCGGTCGCGCTGCCAGTACCTCTCGTTGACCGTCAGCTCGTAGCCGCCGGGGCGGAAGCTCTTGACCACCGTGAAGGGTCCGGTGGCCACCGGGTCGGGGTTGGCCCAGCCGACCGGGTCGTCCACCTTCTCGAACGCGTGCCGGGGGGCGATGCACTGCTCGCCCAGGGGCTGGAGGCCCGGCGTGTAGGGACGCCGGAAGCGGAACTCCACGGTGTGGTCGTCCACGGGGCGGACCTCCTGCAGGTAGGTCCACACCTGCTTGGCGTCGGCGGCGGGGTGGCGCCGGAGGAGGTCGAAGGTGAAGACCACGTCGCGGGCGGTGAAGGGCTCGCCGTCGCTCCACACCACGGACGGCCGGAGCTTGAAGGTGAGCCGGGTGTTCCCCTCGCTCCAGTCGTAACCCGTGGCGAGCCAGGGCTCGTACGTCGTCCGGATCATGTTGTAGATGATGAGGGGCTCGTACACGCCGTACGTGGTGGGCCAGAGAGGGGCGGGCGCGAACGGGTTGAAGTTCCTCGCGAAGGCCTCGGGGAACCGCCCGTCGACCACAGTCAGGAGGCTCTCCGTCCCCGGGGACGGCGGCCGGCTCTCGCCTCCCCCGGGGCCGGTCCCGCCGCAGGCCCCGAGCCCGACCGTGACCGCCAGGAGGAGCACGCCGGTACGCGACGCGAGGGACATGACCCCTAGAGAGTAACCCGGCGGGGGGTGATCGACTCCGACGGCTTCAGGGCCTCAGACCGCCCGGGCGAGGGGCTCGTACGAGCACCAGGGGTCGGTCTCGAAGGCGTCCCCGGTGAGGCCGAAGGCCCGCGAGCGCGATCCCCCGCAGATCTCCCGGAACTCGCAGCGGCCGCACCGGCCCTTGAGCAGCTCCGGCCGCCGGAGGCGCCGGAAGAGGCTCGTCTGCCGGTAGGCCTCGGCGAGGGTCATGTCGCGCAGGTTGCCGACCGGGATGGGGAGGAACCCGCTCGGGAAGATCTCGCCCCGGTGGGAGACGAACAGGAAGCCGTTCCCCGAGTTCACCCCGCGGGGAGCGAGGCCCACCGTGTGCCCCGGCCCTTCGGACTGGGTGAGCCGGGCGGGCATGGCGACCTCGCCCGCGGGACGCGGCGACTGCCCGGCCTCCTTCATCTCCCGCTGGGCCACGTGGCGCCGGTAGTGGGGCGCCTCCGTGACCTTGACCACGAAGCTCCCCTTCTTCTGCACGCGGTAGATCACGTCGAAGAGCCGCTCGCACTCCGAGGCGCCGAGGCCCTGGAGCACGCTCCCCCGCCCCATCGGCACGAGGAAGAAGACCTCCCAGAAGACGATCCCGAGCCCCTGGACGAACCCGGCCATCTCCTCGAGGTAGGGGGCGGTCTCCCCGCACACGGTGGTGTTGACCTGGAGGGGCAGCCCGGCCTCGTGGGCCCAGGAGACCGCCTCGAGCGTCTTCGCGAAGGCGCCGGGGACGCCCCGGAAGCCGTCGTGGAGCTCGGGGCGGGGGAAGTCGAGGGAGAGGGCCATCTGGTCGAGGCCGGCGGCCTTCAGCTCGAAGACCAGCTCGCGGGTGAGGCAGGCGGTGGCCGCGGGGATCGTGGCCATGCGCAGGCCGCGCTTCTTGCCGTGCCGCACCAGCTCGAACAGGTCGGGGCGGTTCACGGGATCCCCCCCGCTCAGGACGAGGAGGGGCGTCCCCATGGCCGCCACCTGGTCGGCCACCCGCATCCCCTCCTCGGTGGAGAGCTCGTAGGGGTCCCGCTCGGGTCGCGCCGAGGCCCGGCAGTGCCGGCAGGCGAGGGCGCAGGCCTGGGTGGTCTCCCAGATCACGAGGAACGGCGACACCGCGAAGTCGACGGACTTCATGAAGGACGGACGCGCGCTCAAGCGAGCACCTCCTCGAGGGGGGTGTGGCCTAGGAGGCGGAGGACCCCGCCTCGCTCGCGCCGCCGACCCAGCCCTGTCGGAAGGCCAGGGACACCGCCTCCAGCTTGGAGTGCACGTCGAGCTTCTCCAGGATGTTGTGGATGTGGTTGCGGACGGTGGCCAGGCTGATCCCGAGCTGCTGGGCGATCTCCTTGTTCTGGAGCCCGGCGGCGACCCAGCGGAGGACCTCCTTCTCGCGGTCCGTCAGGGGGGGGGCCTCGGTCGAGGCGGCCAGGGGTCCGGGAGGGAGGGCCACCGGCTTCCAGGCCTCCGGTCCCGCGGACGCCGGGCGGGTGGCCCCCAGGTGCTCGAGGGCCCGGGTGAGCCGGCTCTGCCGGTCGATGGGCTGGAAGATGTGGACGAGGGTGAACAGCTCGGGTCGCCCCCCGGGGATCTTGAGGATGGTGACGTTGAGGGACTGATCGGGACGAGGCGGCTGGCTCAGGGTCAGCTCGAACCCGTGGACGGCCTCGCCCCGGCGGCTCATCGACACGACCGAGCAGTTCTCGTGGCAGAAGCGGTTGCCGAAGACGTCGCGCCCCCCGATGACGTCGTAGCAGCGGCGGCCCAGGGCTTCCCGCGCGGTGCGGCCGAGCAGGCGTTCGGCGGCCCGGTTCCAGAACAGGATGTGCCCGGCGACGTCGGTGGCGAGGGCCGGTGTGTCGCTCTGGGTCAGGAGGTCCAGCACCTCGGCCTCCTGGCGCTCGCTTCGACGGCTCTCCACGATCCTCACGCTCGTGCTCATGTCCACCCTCCGCATGCCTCCGAACCGAGCAAACCGTGTGCCTGCGGGGGTTGGCGAGCCGTCCGTGCCGAACGAAAGGGAGCCGCCGCGCCCTCCGAGGCCCATGGATCATTTGGCCCTGTCGGTGTTTGGATCCTCAACACGAGGGGACGACCGCCCACCCCGGGCCGTGCCGATCCCGTCCTCGGGAAGGCCGCGCCGGCTGCAGTTCCCGCGCGAGGAGGACGTGGGCGCGCAGGATATTCCCGGCGGGACGCCGGGGAGAAGGAGCTGCCTACGCGCCCGCTTCTTCCATGGCGTCGACCACCAGGGGCAGGTAGATCGCGAGCGCACACTCGCCGTGGTCCCGGAGGCGACAGCCACCGTTCCCCTCGCGCTCCCGGCACTGGCTGCAGATCTGCGCGTCCACCGCCGAGACGTACTCGTCGATCCGGCGGCTCCGCACCGAGGTCAGCGCGTCGATGAGCCGGGGAAGGTGGCGCTCGATCGGGCAGGACCGATCCCCGACCAGTCCGCACGAGCCGTCGTCGGCGCTGTCGAGGCAGACCGCGCACACGCGGCGCCGGATCGCTTCCCAGTACGGCCGGTACCTGTCCTCCAGGGGCATAGCGGACATGAGGCACCTCCCCGGTTCGCTTCTCGCGAGGGATCGGTGCAATCGAGGTGCCGCCGGCCGATTCGGACGGTGCGGGGGGAACGTCCCCCGCGCACCCCGGAAGGGGCGGCAAAACGAGCGGATCCGCCGGCCGCTCCGGAAAACATTGCCGCGGCATAGGCCCTCTGTTCCGGGCTTCCGGGCGCTTCGCGCCCCTCTGTAATGGCTTAGGGGGAGCCCTCCACCTGGCACGCGCTTTGTTCATCGATAGGGCAGGAGGAGCGCCAATGGGACACGCAAGCCCCGCTATCGATGAGGTTCTGGCTCAAAAGGTCACCCGGCCGCGAGTCGAGTTCCGGTTCCACAACCTGGTGATCACCGACCCGGAGAGGATCGCGGGTCGACGCAGCCTCACCCTCGGCGTCTCCATCGTCCTTCACTCGCTCCTCGTGGTGGCGGTGGCGGTGCTCCCGCTCCTCTACTACGACGTGCTCCCCTCGGACGAGGTCCTCAAGACCTTCTTCGTGGCCCCGCTGGAGGTCGCCCCGGCCCCGCCCCCTCCGCCGCCGCCCGCCCCGAGCGCCCGCGCCGCCGTCAGCCGGCCCGCTCCCAAGGTGGATCTCCAGAAGTCCACGGCCTTCATGGCCCCGATCGACGTGCCGGCGGAGATCCACCCCGAGGAGAGCCTCGGCGACCTCGGCCTCGAAGGCGGCGTGCCGGGCGGCGTGGAGGGCGGCGTGCCGGGCGGCGTCGTGGGCGGAGTGGTGGGCGGCCTGCCCACCGCGGCCCCGCCCCCCCCGGCCCGCATCGTCCGGATCGGAGGCCAGCTCGTGGCCCCCAAGCTCGTCCGCAAGGTCAATCCCGTGTTCCCCGAGCTGGCCATCCAGTCGCGGGTCTCGGCGACGGTGATCCTCGAGGCCCTGGTGGACATCCGGGGCCACGTGCAGACGGTCAAGGTGCTGCGGGGGCACCCGCTCTTCGACGAAGCGGCGACGAACGCGGTGAAGCAGTGGCGCTACCAGCCCCTCCTCCTCAACGGCACGCCCACCGGCTTCATCCTCACGGTGACCGTCTCGTTCAGCCTCCAGCAGACGCAGGGCTAGCCCCGGGTCGGCGCGGCCCGAGGAGGGAGACATGCTCGCGATCCGGGAGATCCTCTTCCCGACGGACCTGTCGCCCGAGTCGGACCGCGCCTTCACCCACGCCCGCCTCCTCGCCGAGCGCTTCCTCGCCTCCCTGACCCTCTACCACGCGGTCCAGGTCCCGGACCACCGCTTCGCCCACTGGGCCTTCGCCCACGACCACGAGATCTGGGACCACGCGGAGAAGCAGGCCCGGGAGTGCCTGGAGAGGCGGGCGGAGGGCCTTCCCGTGAGCCCCCACCTGATCGTCGAGCGCCGGGTCTCGGTCCACCGGGGGCTCCTCGACCTGATCCGTCGCGTCCAGCCCGACCTCACCGTGCTCGCGACCCACGGGCGCGAGGGCCTGTCCCACCTGCTCCTGGGAAGCGTGACCGAGAAGGTCGTCCAGCACGCCTTCCGGCCGGTGCTCTGCGTGAGGGAGCCCGACCACGGCCCCGCGCTCCCCTACCGCCGCATCCTCGTCCCCACCGACCTGTCGCTGGCCTCCCGCCTCGCCTTCCCCATGGCCGCCCTCCTCGCCCGCACCTTCGAGTCCGAGGTGGTGGCGGTGCACGTGAGGTCGCCCGGCCGGCCGCGGGACGAGGTGGTCTCCGAGGCCGAGCTGCTCCGCCTCTTCCAGGCGGATTTCGGAGAGACCCCGGTCGCGGCCCGGGTGCTCGAGGGCGCGGCGTGGGACCGCATCGTGGCCACCGCCCGCGAGGAACGGGTCGACCTCGTGGTGATGGCCACCCGCGGCCACGACAGCCTGGCCGACCGCGTGCTGGGCAGCAACACCGAGCGGGTGGTGCGCCACGCCCCCTGCCCGGTGCTGGTGTCCTGAGCGGTGCCGAGCGACGATCCGATCGGCCGCGTCCGCGAGCTGCTCGAGCGGGCCCAGTCCATCGAGGGCAAGGACGCCCGCTCGGTGGCCCTCGCCACCGCCGACGCCTCCGGACGCCCCTCCCTCCGCATGGTGGTTCTGTCCGGGCTGGAGGAGGAGGGCTTCGTATTCTTCACGAGCTACCGGAGCCGCAAGGCCCGGGAGCTCGAGGCCAACCCGTGGGCCGCCCTCTGCTTCCACTGGCCGGCCCTCGCCGTCCAGGTGCGCGTCGAGGGAACGGTCGCCCCCCTGGAGGCGGAGGCCTCCGACTCCTACTTCGCCGGCCGCCCCCGGGGTCACCGGGTGACGGCCTGGGCCTCCCCCCAGAGCGAGCTCCTGGAGTCCCGCCAGGACCTGCTAGCCCGCGTCCGGGACGTCGAGGCCCGCTTCGAGGGCCGGGACGTGCCCCGCCCCGAGCACTGGGGGGGCTACCGCCTCCGTCCCGAGCGGATCGAGTTCTGGCACGGCTTCGAGAACCGCCTCCACGAGCGGCTCCTGCACCTGCGGGAAGGGGCGGGCTGGACGGTCCAGCGCCTGGGTCCCTGACCCTCGCCTTGACCCCTCACGGACCCGGGAGACGACGCCGCGCCGCCCGCGGGCGGCCGGCGAGCCGGCGCCGGGTGCTATCATCGCGCTCCGGCCCGTCCGCCCTCGAGGCCCCCGCGTGATCGATCCCCTTCCCCAGACCCTCGGCCGGTACGCCATCCGCCGCGAGCTCGGCCGGGGGATGATGGGGGTCGTCTACGAGGCGGTGGACCCGGCCCTCGGCCGGCGCCTCGCCCTCAAGACCATCCGCCTCGCCTTCGAGGTCCCCCCCGGCGAGCGCGAGTCCTTCGAGAAGCGCTTCCTCGCCGAGGCCCGGGCGGCGGCCTCCCTCCAGCACCCCGGCATCGTGGTCGTGCACGACGTGGGGCGGGACGAGGCGACGGGGACGCTGTTCATCGCCCTCGAGCTGCTCGAGGGACGCACCCTCGCCGAGGAGACGGCCGCCGGCCAGCCGATCGAGTGGACCCGCGCCCTCCGGATCGCCGGCCAGCTCGCCGAGGCCCTCCATCACGCCCACGGCCAGGGGATCGTCCACCGGGACATCAAGCCCGCCAACGTGATGGTGCTCGCCTCCGGCCGGGCCAAGCTGATGGACTTCGGGATCGCCAAGCTCCCCGCCTCCCAGCTCACCGTCGCCGGCGACTTCTTCGGGACCCCGTCCTACATGTCCCCCGAGCAGGCGGGAGGCGCTCCCGTGGACGCGCGCAGCGACGTCTTCTCCCTCGGGTGCGTCCTCCACCAGCTCCTCACCGGGCGGCGGGCCTTCGACGGTCCCAGCCTGCCCGCGATCCTGATGCGGGTCCTCCAGGAGGACCCGCCCCCGCCCAGCCGGGCCGTCCCCGGCATCCCCGCCGCGGTGGACGCGGTGGTGGCCCGGGCCCTCGCCAAGGACCCGGAGCGCCGCTACCCGGACGCGCGCACGCTCGCCGACGACGTCGAGGAGGTCCTCGCCGGCCGGCCGCCCCGCCATGCGCGCCTCGCGCCTCCCCTCCCCGCCGAGGGCGAGAGGACGCGGGTGGCGGCGCGTCCGGCGACCGGCGGCGGCCCGCCCCCGGCTCCGGCCGCCGCGGCCGCGGGGGGCACCCCGCACCTCGAGGACGTCCTCACCCCGGTCGACGGCGGCGCCGCCGCGCTCCCGACCGACCGGCTCCGGACGAGCCGCCGGCTCGTCCTCGCGTTGGCCGCGGGCGCGGCCGGGCTGGTCGGGCTCGGCTTCCTCGGCGCGCTCGTCGTGCCCTGGGGCGGCCAGCCGGCCGTGCTCCCGGTGCCCACGCTGCCGCCGCCCCCCGGCACCCTCGAGATCGACTTCGAGCACGGCCTCCGGAGCGGGACGATCCGGGTCTGGATCGACGACGAGGTGGTGCTGGAGGAGCCGCTGGAGAGCCGGGTGACCCGGAAGATCCTGTCGTTCAAGCAGCGCAAGGGCACGCTCAGCCAGAGCCTCGAGGTGGACCCCGGCGAGCGGGTAGTGCGCGTGCAGGTGGAGGGGGACGGCTTCAGCGGCTCGCGGCGGATCCGGGGGGTGTTCGAGAGCGGCCGCGCGAGGCGCCTCCGCGTCGAGGTGGGAGGGCTCATCAAGAAGGACCTGAGCCTGGTCTGGGGCTCGTGACCCCATCCGCGGTCGAGCTCGCGGGCGTCCACAAGCGCTACCCCGGCGCGACCGCCCTCGACGGCGTGTCCCTCTGCCATGACGCGGTCGTGGCCGGCCGGATGGACGTCTACGTCGAGCACACG
>Ga0268386_10000251_pt1 | contig 32110 bp, 24 predicted proteins | sample RVTome_15_FD_200260 | JGI IMG/M metagenome (GOLD analysis project Ga0268386, IMG submission 200260) | Soil microbial communities from uranium-contaminated site in the Upper Colorado River Basin, Wyoming, United States - RVT150D86... ... | reverse complement strand
GCCCTCCCGCGAACCGGCCGTGGAGGGGGGCGGCGCCGGCCAACTCCGGTTAGATGGAGACCCCCGAGGCCCCTTTCGGGCGGACGGGAGCCCGACGAGGTCACCATGCGCAAGAGCACCTCCCTGACGTGCCTGGCCGCGCTCGCCGCCATGCCGCTCGCCGCGGCGGAGACCCGGAGCCTCCGGGTGGACGACATCTTCTCCCTGAAGGACGTGGCCGACCCGCGCGTCAGCCCGGACGGGCGCTGGATCGCCTTCACCGTCACCGCTCTCGACGCCAAGGAAGACGAGTCGAACGCCGACCTCTACATGGCCCCGCTGGCCGGCGGGGAGGCGGTCCGGCTCACCTGGAGCGAGGAGTCCGAGAAGAGCCCCCGCTGGAGCCCGGACGGGCGCTACCTCGCGTTCCTCGCGTCACGGAAGGGCAAGAAGGCGCAGGTGTGGCTGCTCGACCGGCGGGGGGGCGAGGCCCGGAAGCTCACGAGCTACCGCGCCGACGTCTCCTCGCTGGCATGGTCGCCCGACGGCAGGCGGCTGGCGCTGGTGGTCTCGGACGTGGACCCGGACGACCCCGACCTCGACGGCGAGGACGGCGACGAGAACGGCGGCGGGAAGAAGAAGCCCAAGACCCCCAAGCCGATCGTCGTCCGCCGCCTGCAGTTCAAGCGGGACGGCGAGGGGTACCTGCGCGAGATCCGGCGGCACCTCCACGTCTTCGACGTCGAGGCGGGGACGGGCTTCCAGGTGACGTCGGGCCCCTACGACGACTCGCAGCCGGCGTGGTCTCCGGACGGGAAGTGGATCGCCTTCACCAGCAACCGGACGCCGGAGCCCGACTCCAACGACAACACCGACGTGCTCGTGGTGGCGCCGCGGCTGGCACAGACTCCCCGGCAGGTGACGACCTCGCCCGGCGCCGACCGGTCACCGACCTTCAGTCCGGACGGGAAGGCGATCGCGTACCTGGCGGGCGGCGATCCGAAGGACCTCTGGTACGGCACGAACCACGTCGCGGTCGTGCCTGCGGCCGGCGGTGAGCCGCGGCCCCTCACGGCCTCCCTCGACCGCAACGTGGAGGGGCCCCGCTTCGGCCCGGACGGACGATCGGTGCTGTTCCTGCTCGAGGACGCCGGCAACAGCCATCTGGCCCGCGTACCGGTCGCCGGCGGAGCGGTGGAGCGGGTCGTCTCCGGCGAGCGCGACGTCCAGGCCTTCGACGTCGGCCCGAAGGGCGAGATCGCGGTCCTCGAGAGCCGCCCCCACCAGCCCTTCGAGGTCTCGCGGGTGGCCGGCGACGGCCTGAAGCGGGTGAGCACGGTGAACGACGCCTTCCTGAGGGGCGTCCGGCTGGGCCCGGTCGAGCGGTTCCAGGCGAAGAGCCGCGACGGAACGCCGATCGACGCCTTCCTGGTGCGGCCGCCCGACGCCGCGGGAGGGAGGCTGCCCGCCATCCTCAGGATCCATGGGGGGCCGGTGTCGCAGTACTCCAGCGCCTTCGAGCTGGAATGGCAGCTCCTGGCCGCGCAGGGCTACGCCGTGATCGCGGCCAACCCTCGCGGCTCGTCCGGGCACGGCCTGGAGTTCAGCCGGGCGATCTGGGCGGACTGGGGCAACAAGGACTACGAAGACGTGATGGCGGCCGTCGACCACGTCGTGGCCATGGGCGTCGCCGACCCCGAGCGGCTCGGTGTCGGCGGCTGGAGCTACGGCGGCATGCTCACCGACTACGTCATCACCAAGACCGGCCGTTTCAAGGCCGCGATCTCCGGCGCCAGCGAGGCCAACTACCTCTCGAACTACGGCACGGATCACTACCAGTACGAGTGGGAGGCGGAGCTGGGGCTGCCCTGGCGGAACACCGAGCAGTGGATCCGCATCTCCCCGTTCTTCCAGGTGGAGAAGGTGACCACACCCACCCTGTTCATGTGCGGCGCCGACGACATGAACGTGCCGCTGCTGAACTCGGAGCAGCTCTACCAGGCCCTGCGGCGGCTGGGGAAGGAGACCGAGCTGGTCATCTACCCGGGCGAGGACCACTCGATCGACACGCCGTCGTACCAGAAGGACCGCTACCAGCGCTACCTCACCTGGTACGACCGCTACCTCGAGCCGAAGCCCGCGGAGGCGCCCGCGCCGGCCGAGACGACGTCGCTGCTGGGCAAGCCCCTGCGTCCGGTCGAGATCCCGGCCGAGCGCCGGTCCCGGCTCGAGGAGGACCTGGCCAAGGCTCAGGCGGAGCTGGCGAGGAAGCCCGACGACGCCGACGCCATCATCTGGCTCGGCCGTCGGCTCGCCTACCTTGGGCGGTACCGGGAGGCGGTGGACGCGTTCTCGCGCGGGGCCGAGAAGCACCCGTCGGACTTCCGCCTCCTGCGCCATCGCGGACACCGGTACGTCACGCTGCGCGAGCTGGACAAGGCGGTCGCTGACCTCGAGCGGGCCTCGCGGCTGATCGAGGGGGTGCCGGACCAGGTGGAGCCGGACGGCGCCCCGAACGATCGCAACGTGCCGACGAGCACGTCGCACTTCAACGTCTGGTACCACCTCGGCCTGGCCCACTACCTGAAGGGCGACTTCGAGAAGGCGCTCGGCGCCTACCGGGAGTGCCTGAAGTTCTCGCAGGGCAGCGACGACCGCCTGGTCGCCACCAGCGACTGGCTCTACATGACGCTGCGGCGCCTGGGACGCAAGCAAGAGGCGGAGAAGGTGCTGGTCCCGATCACGGGGAAGATGAACGTGATCGAGAACCACGTCTACTGGAACCGGCTCCTGATGTACAAGGGCGTGAAGAAGCCGGAAGACCTCCTCGACCTCGGCGGCGGGGACGGCGTGGCCGTCGCGACGTACGGCTACGGCGTCGGGAACTGGGACCTGGTCAACGGTCGGAAGAACCGGGCCCGGGAGGCGTTCGAGCAGGTGCTGCGCGGACCTCAGTGGGCCGCGTTCGGCTACATCGCCGCCGAGGCGGAGCTGGCGCGGATGAATGCAGCCGCTGCCGCCTCGCAACACTGATGGTCGACGACTCGACGGTCCTCGGCCGCGTTCGCGCGGCGGCGGCGAAGCGGATCCTCTACCTGGCGATCATCACCGCGTACCTTCCGGATCCGGAGCATTGGTCGGCGGATTTCCGCGAGAGGAAGACCAGACGCTGATGATGCTAGCGGCACCCAGAGTCATCGCATCCTCGCAACCGCCGGCTCGTGGCGCTCCAGGATGCCGGAGTTATACTAGTCGGTATGACTCACCGAATCGGTCGTAAGGGTCAGGTCGTCATTCCCAAGGCGTTCCGGGACGCCGCCAGTCTGCAGCCGGGAGACGAAGTGACGTTCTCGCGGGACGGGAACACCATCCGCGTGGAACGAGTCGTCTCACCCGATGCGCTCATGGGACGGCTCGCCGGACATCGCTTGGTTGACGCCCTGGAGAAGGACCGCCGCCTAGAACGGCGGCGCTGATGGCGGGGCGATCGCGCGTCTACTGCCTGGACTCGTGGGCTGTGCTGCGGTTTCTTGAGGGTTCGTCGGACGCCGCTCGCCGGGTCCGCCAGGTGATGAGGCTCGTGCGCCCGATCATGAGCTGGATCAACCTGGGCGAGGTCTACTACACGATCCACCGTACGGCCGGCGGGGCGGAGGCGGAATCGACGCTCACTCTGCTCCGGCCCATGCTTTCGCTCGACCCGGCCACGTCGGAGCGCGTCCTGGCCGCCGCGCGCATCAAGGCGGCTCACCCCCTTCCCTATGGCGACGCCTTCGCCATCGCCACCGCGGCGGCCCACAAGGCCGTGTTGCTGACGGGTGACCCGGAGATCACAGACCGGTCCGTGGGCTGCAAGGTCGAGGATCTGCGAGGCTAGTCGCAGCAAAGCGCGGGACAGCCATGACGAGGAAACGTCGATGCCCGTCCGCAAGATCCGCAACCCTGAACCCGGAGGAGCTGGCCGCCTCGTTGCCGCCGTTCCGAAAGGCTGAGAATCGGCCCGGGAGGGTCTTCCCGTCAGTCATCGCCCGGCACCTCGGCGATCGTCGCGGCCGGTGAGCATGGCCAGGGTTGCCGCGCCATCAGCGTGTCATCGGAGGTCCAACGGAATGGGAGAGAGCCCGCCAGGACCAGTCGAGACGACGGGGTAGGATGAGGCGTACGGGCCTTCGGTTGAACAACTTGGCGGAGAGGGGGGGATTCGAACCCCCGGTACAGGTATTAGCCCGTACAACAGATTAGCAATCTGTCCTGTTCAGCCACTCCAGCACCTCTCCGCGGGGGCTGCCAGTCCTCAAGATCGCGGGGCAGCGATCCGGGGCGGGGCCGAAGCGTCAGGATAACACGGACGTCAGTCCAGCCGCTTCGAACGTAAGGGCGGCACGACGACGTCCTGGTCGTGGGTGGCTTCCGCGACCAGGCTCCGGCGGCTGCCACCAGACGTAGCGCCCAGGACGCGCAGGGGGACCGCCTCGCTTGCCATCGGCACGGATCAAGGCTGTCACGGCGGGCCGAGGCGTGGATCAGCGTTCGGGCGAGCCCAGCGGCCTCAGGTCGTAGATCGTGATGCGCGGGCCGGGCGCCTCGACGCCTTCGAAGCCGGCGACCGGGACGAAGAAGGCGTCGTGGGGATCGTAGACGGGCCGGGCGCGCGGCCCGTACGGGTCGAACAGGGCGACGAGGGTGCCGACACCCCGCAGCACGTCGTGGATCTCGGGAGCCCACGGCACGTACCCGGTCGGAGACTCCGTCACGAGGGCGAGGGACGCGGCGCGCCGGCGAGCCAGGCGGTTCGCGTACGCCGTCACCGCGTAGCGGTCCTCGAGGAGGGGCCGGCCCCATCGTAGCGCCTTGGAGTCGCGGGCGAGGATCCGCTCGGCCGCGGGAAGGTGCGAATCCAGCCAGCGCCGGGCGGTGACGCGGGTGTCCTCGCGGGACAGGAGCAGCCCCAGCCGGGCGTCGCGGTAGAGAGGATCGGCGGCCAGGACGAGCGTGACGGCTACCACGGCGAGCTGCCGGCCGCGGCGGAGCCGGCCCGCCAGGGCCAGTACCAGCCAGGCCGCACCGAGCACGATGCAGGGGGCGAGGCTGCTCGCGTACCGCATCGGAACGATGCGGGCCGGCCCGAGGGCGAGATAGGTGGCGAGGCCGTAGACTACGATCGTGGCTCGTCCCGCCGTCCGGAGCCCGAAGACGAGGAGCCCGGCGAGGCCGGCGAGCTCGAGCACCAGCCCGTGGCTGTGCCGCAGTGAGAACGCGAGGTGGTGGACGAAGCCCACGTCGGTGCCGAACGAGGCGTCGCGGTAGCTCCATTCCCGCACGGCCATGGCAACCATGAACTGGGCACGGGACACCAGGACGAACGGGCTGCCCGCCAGGAACCCGGCGATCGTCGCCAGGCCGGCGGCGATCAGCCGGCGGTCCCACAGACCGCCGGCCAGCGATCCTCCCTCCCGCCGGCGCGCGAGCAGCGCCGCCGCCACGATCGGTGCCGCCAGCGTCACGCCCGAGTACTTCGCGCTGGCGTCGAGCCCCGCCGCGAGGCCGGCGAGGACGAAGCGGCCCACCGTCGGCCGCTCGAGGGCGCGCACGACGAGGAGCAGGGTGATCACGATGCCGAGCAGCAACAGCGGCTCGATGAGAGCCCAGTGCGCGTCGCGCACCGGGCCGAAGCTGACCGCCATCAGGGCGGCGGCGACCAGGCCGGCGCCGCGTGGTGCGAGCCGGCTGCCGAGCTTCCACGTGAAGGGGACCACGAGCGCGCCGATCGCCACCGACGACATCCGTCCCAGGAGGACGAGATCGGCCGGGTAGGCGGTCACGTCGGTGCCGAGGAAGGCGTCCCAGGACGCGTAGTCGCCCCGCAGCACCCGGAACTGTCCCCAGACCCAGTACAAGGCGGCGAGGACGTACGCGTGCAGGGTCGGCCACTGGAACCACCTCGGGTCCGGGTCCTCCAGCAGGCCCAGGGCGATCCGCACCCAGCGCTCCTCGTCCGGCCGCGCCCAGGGCTGCGGGAACCCGTAGTCGAGCCCCCAGGCCCGAAGGGCCGCAGCCACGAGGGTCAGGCCGAGGACGGCCAGGCGCTCGGGCCGGGAGGCGACGGATGGAAGGGGGGAGACGGCGGTGGGAGCAGCGGACCGGGCCGCGGCACTGGGGGCGTCGACCATCGGCAAGCGGGGCAGGCTAACAGGGTGCCGCGCGAGCGTCCACTCCCTGGCCGGACAGGGCGTCGGGTGAGGAAGGGGAGGCTCAGTCCGCGGGAGGCTTCCCGCGCGTCACCTCGTAGATCGTGTCGCAGAGGACGGCGGGATCGACGGGCTTGGCGAGGTACGCGTCGAAGCCGGCCTGGTGTCCGCGCGCGCGGTCTTCGGCGCGGGCGTAGGCGGTGAGGGCGATGGCGGGGACGCAGGCCTGCTGCCGGTCCTCGAGGGCGCGGACGGCGCTTATCAGCGTGAAGCCGTCCTGGCCGGGCATGCCGACGTCGCAGATCAGCACGTCCGGCCTCAGCGCGGCCAGAGCCGCCAGGGCCTGCTCCGCCGAAAGGGCGCTGGTGACCTCGGCGCCGCTCAGGGTCAGGACCTCGCTCACCAGCTCGCGGGTCTGCTCCTCGTCGTCCACGGCGAGGACGCGGAGCCCGTCCAGACGAGGGATCCGATCCAGCACCGCCGGCCTCGACAGCCCGCCGGGGCCCTCCGGCGGTAGCTCGAGGGCGGGCCGGACCGGACGCAACGGCAGCGTGACCGTGAAGACGGCGCCCGCCGTGTCGGTGCGGTTCGCGGCGTGGACGGTGCCGCCGTGCAGCTCGACGAGGTGCCGTACGATCGCGAGCCCGAGGCCGAGGCCGCCGTGGGTGCGCGTGGTGGTGCTGTCCGCCTGGCGGAAGCGGTCGAAGAGGTAGGGCATGAAGTCCGGGCTGATGCCTCCCCCGCTGTCGAGCACGGTGACGCGGGCGCCCGAGGCGCCCCGGGCCAGCCGTACGTCGATACGCCCCCCCTCGGGAGTGAACTTGACCGCGTTGGAGAGCAGGTTCCAGAGCACCTGCTGCAACCGCTGGGGGTCGCCGGAGACCGGCGCCAGGTCGTGGTCCAGCTCGGCGTGCAGCTCGATGCGCTTCGCCACCGCCGCCGGACGCACCACGTCCAGGCCCTGCTCGACGAGGAGGCCGAGATCCACGGGTTGGACGTCGAGGCGGAGCCGTCCCGTGATGATACGCGAGACGTCGAGGAGGTCCTCGACGATCTGGGCCTGCGCGCGCGCGTTGCGCTCGATGACCGCGATCGCGCGCTCGCTCCCGGACGCGTCCATCTGCTTGCCGAGGAGCATCCGGGACCAGCCCACGATGGCGTTCAGGGGCGTGCGAAGCTCGTGCGACAGGGTCGCCAGGAAGTCGTCCTTCAGCCGGCTGGCAGCTTCCGCCTCCGCGCGCGCCTGCTGGGCCCGCCGCAGGAGCCGGCTCCGCTGCTCCTCGGAACGGCGGCGCTCGGTGATGTCGCGCACGAACCCGGTGAAGGAGGGGACACCGCCGGACGGGATCCGCGTGATCGCGAGCTCCACCGGGAACGCCTCGCCGTTCCGCCGGACCGCCGTCAGCTCGAGGCGCCGGCCGAGCACCGTCTCCTCCCCGGTGGCCAGGTAGCGGGCGAGGCCGTCGCGATGGCGGGCACGGAACGAGGCCGGTATGATGACGTCGGCCAAGGGGCGTCCCACCACCTCGTCGCGGCGCCACCCGAACATGGTCTCGGCGGCCGGGTTGAACTCGCTGATACGTCCCTCCGCGTCCATGGCGACGATGGCGTCCAGGGAGGCCTGGACCATGGCCGTGTGCCGGCCCTCGCTGCGCTCGACGGCCTGCGCCGCACGCCGCCAGTCGGACACCATTGCGGCCATGGGCAGGGTGACCGTGGCCATGGTGGCCATGAAGGCCTGCAGGACCACGAGCGACTCGTTGGGAGAGAGGGCCCCGAACGCCCCCGCCCCGCGCAGCGACCGCGCGATGGCGATCGCCGACAGCACGGCGATCACGGTGGCCGCTTCCCGCGGGCCGAACCGGAGGGCGGCCCAGACCAGCGGCGGAAGGCACAGAAAGGTCAGCGAATACCGACTGACGGGCAGGGACAACGCGCCGCCGAACACCACCTCGCCCACCCCGACGGCGGCGACGAGCAGCAACGCCGCCTCCACCAGCTTCCGGCCCCGCCAGCCGGGCTTGGGGTTCGCGATCCAGAGCAGCAGGAGCGGGGCCACGATCACGGCCCCGCTCGCGTCGCCCAGCCACCACGTCACCCAGATCGCCGCGTAACCGGCCCAGGCGGCGTAGCCGCCGGCCGCCAGGCTCGTCACGCCGACCGTCGCGCTCACGGCAGTGGCGACCAGGCCGGCCAGGACCACGAACCTCAGCGTATCCTCCGCGTTCTCGAACGCCCTCGCGCCACCGGCGTAGCGGCGGACGAGCCAGCTCGCGACCAGCGCTTCGAGGGTGTTCCCGGCCGCGATCCCCAGCGACGTACTCCACGAGCCTTCGGTGCTGAGGTTGGTCACGAAGGCACCGAGCAGGATGGCGGGCCAGAGCCAGTTGCCGAAGGCGAGCAGCGCCGCCAGCGCGACCCCGGTCGGCGCCCACACCGGCGTGGCGCTCGGGTGCAGCAAGGCCAGGCGAAGCCCGAGCTTGGCGGAGGAAACGTAGACGAGGAACAGCGCCGTCGCGAGCAGGACGTTGCGGCCGCCTCCTCCGGCGAGCGACCGCGGCGCCCGACCGACCGGCATCATCGAACCGAGGTTACCCCCAAACCGCCGCCAGGACCCCCTCCAGCGGTTGGAACCGATCGATGCCGCGACCGGTGACCCGGCCCGACGGGTCCGGCCCGCCACGGCGAGCCGTGCCACCGCGACGTGCGCCGCCGGACACTAGAATCCCCCATGCTCCGGGAGCGCCTCTCGAGCCTCGCCCGGGCGGCGCTGCCCGCCGCGCTGGTGGGCATCGCCGCAGCGGCGGGCGTCGCCTTCTGCTCGTACCCTGCCATCCGCCTCGAGCCCGGCAGTGCCGCCTGGACGCGTCTGGTCGCCGGCGTGGCCGCCGACGGATCGTTGCGGGAGCGGTCCCTGCTGTCGCTGCCCGGCCTGCCGCGCGACCGCCCATGGATCGTCTCGTTCGAAGCCGCGGCGCCGGGGGGCGGGCCTGTCGAGCTCGGGATCCGCCCGGACGGGACCGCGGGCGTGGTGCCGGTGCGCAGCTCGACGGGCCGCCCGCAGGGCGTCGTGCTGTCCGAACGCGCCGTCCCCGGGGCCCGGCTGGAGCTCGTCCCCGTCCCGGCAGCACCGCCCGTGCGGCTGGTGGCGGTGGAGGCCAGGCGCCTCGGGACCCCCCCGCCGGCGCGTCCGGTCGCGGCGTTCCTCCTGGTCACGGCCGCCACCGCGATCCTCGCGCAGCGCCTGCGCGCCCGGCTCGCGCTTGCCCTGGGGACCGCACTGGGCGCCCTCGTCGTGCTGGCGGCGACGCCCCTCCTCGTCTGGGCGACCCTCCCCGCCGCCGCGTCGCTCGCGCGGCTCGCCCTTCCCCTCGCGCTGCTCGCCGCTGGCGCGGCCCTGGCCGGCACGGCGGGACACGCGACCTCGCGAGCCTGGGTCCGCGGCACCGTGCTGCTCGCCGCGGTGGTCTTCGGCGCCTGGGTGCGCGGCTACTTCCTCCCGTCGACCGGCTCGTGGGACACGGAGTACTGGAAGGCCTGGATGCTCCGAGCCGCCACCCACGGGATCACCCGAGTGTACGGCGACCCGGAGGCCGTGCCCGCCGGGCGGTTCCTGGCGCAGCTCCGCGGAGAGGAGGAGCTGTGGAAGGTGGCCTCCGGCGGCCGGGAGTTCGTCGTCGACTACCCCCCGCTGGCCATGGCGGCCTGGCGCGGGGCCTGGTGGCTGGTCACCAGTGCTTCGGCGCTCGGTCACGCCGAGGCCCAGAACGTGGCGGTCAAGGTGCCGGCGGTCCTGGGGGACCTGGCAGCGGTGGGCGTGCTCCTCTGGGCGCTCCGGCGGACGCCCGCGCAGGCCGCGGCGATGGCCGCGCTCTACTGGGCGCTGCCGGTCTCCTGGCTGAGCAGCGCGGTGCTCGGGTACCTGGACGGAGCGCACGCCCCGCTGGTCGTGGCGGCCCTGGTCGCGGCCGGGCGCGGACGCGCCGGGCCGGCCGGAGTCCTGCTGGCCGTGGGCGCTCTCGTCAAGCCGACCGCCCTCATCGTGGGGCCGGCAGCCGCCCTCGCCCTCGCCGCCGCGGGTGCGCCGCTGCGCCGGGCGGTCCTGGCCGCGCTGGCCGTCGTCGCGGTGGTCCTGGTGCCGTACGCCCTCGACGGCACGCTGGCGACCGCCTTCGTGCACGTGTACCGGATCCTCTTCCAGGGCACGCTGTCGGGGGGCTACCCGAATCCGTGGTGGGTGGTCGGCCATGGTCTCGCGGTGGCCGGCGGGGACTCCGCGTGGATCGGACCGGTCAAGTACGCCCGGCTGGACACCGTCCCGTTCCCGGCGCGGGCCACCGGAGCCGCCCTCTTCCTACTCTGGGCGGGCTGGGTCGCCTGGCGGCGGCGCGGCGCGACCGGCCCTGAGCCCGTGGCGCTGGCCGGCGCCGCGCTGTTCTACGGGTACGGCATGCTAGCCGTGGGCGTCCACGAGAACCATCCCCACCCGCTGATGCTGCTGCTGTTCGCCACGGGCCTCGGGTCGGCGAGACTGAAGGCGATCACAGCGGTGACGAGCACGGTCTACGTCGCCAACATGCTGCTGCTGTCGGGGCTGGGGCGATTCCACGGACCGCGGTACGTGGAGCTGGAGGCGGCTTCCCAGTGGGTGGCCACGTTGAGGATGGGGATGGGTTTTGATCTTACGCTGGTGCTGGCCGCGGCGAACCTGGCGGGGTTCGCGATGATGGCGATTGGGCTGGGGGGAGAGTTCAGGGCTCGCGGAAGACAGGGAAGCAACGGAGAAGGAAACAACGGGAGGGGAAGCAACGGAGAAGATAGTTAGAGAGTCGATAGTCGACAGCCATGTGTCCGGTGAGTGCCCTCCCTTCTGTCGACTATCGACTTGATTGGCGGAGGGCGAGGGATTCGAACCCCCAAGGGCTTGCGCCCGGGAGCTTTCAAGGCTCCTGCCTTACCGTTAGGCTAGCCCTCCAGGTGCGCGTCCGCCGCGCGGCAGGTGATCCGCCCCGCCATTATCCCGCATCCGGCCGCACCGCCGCCTGGGGTGCTCCGAGGTGAGGGGCCAGCCCCTTCAATAGCAGCCGCTTCAGTTCCGGCTCGCCCCGGTACCACCGGTCCTCGAGGTCGAGATCGACGATGGGCCGTTCCACGCCCGGAAAGCGCATCCGGATCTGCGATCGGTGCCGGTCGTCGCGCTCGCTCATGACGAAGACGCGGTCGGCCCAGAGCAGGAGCTCGCGGGTGAGGGGCACTGTCGCGTATGGCGCGGTACCCGCCGAGAGGACCTCGTACCGCGGATCGCCCTTGTAGAGGTCCTCCGCGGTGGGGCTCCGGTCGACGTTCGCGGTGCATACGAACAGGATGCGCTCTCGGACCACCGGACTCCCCTCCCGCCGGTCATTGTAGCGGGGCGGGCGCCACCGGCGGCGCCCGCCATGGGCCCAATGGGCCCACCCCGACCGTTCTTGCTACAATCCGGCCGCTAGAACCTGTCCCATGAACGTCGACCGGCTCGTGCGGGAGGTGGAGCGGCGCCTGGAGGCGCTCCCGGAGGACCAGCGCGCCCTGGTCGCGGACGCGATCCGAGAGGAGATCGCGCGCGAGCGCCGGCGGCTCGACGTGGGCCTCACGGTGGAGGCCGAGCGCGAGCGGCGGGTCGAGGCCGAGACCCTCCGTGAGATCCTGGAGGCGATCAACCGCCAGGGCCGCCTCGAAGACACGATCGAGGAGGTGCTGAAACAGCTCGGCCGGCTGGTGGCCCTGGACTCCTGCTCCCTGGCCCTCCTCGAGCAAGCGGGAGGGTTCCGGATCATCGCCGCCCGAGGGTTCACGGAACCTTCGAAGGTCGTGGGAGCCACCTTCCAGGACGCGCTGAGCGACGCTGTCCGGGAGGGGGTGCCCGTGTCCCTCGCGGACGCGCGCGAGGACGAGCGCTTCGCCAGGATCGAGGGGACCGAGGAGATCCGTTCCTGGGCCGGGATCCCGCTCCTGGTGGAAGGGGAGGTCCTCGGCGTGCTCTGCCTCGATCGTCATCGGGTCGAGCCCTTCGGCGAGGAGGACCTCCATCGGGCCAGAGCGGTGGCCTTCTCGGCGGCGGCGGCGATACGCAAGGCGCAGCTCCACGAGCAGGTCCGGCGCTACGCCGCGCTGATGGAGCACGTGGTCGCGGTGGACCACGCCGCCTTTGCCGGTCAGGGCGCCTCCCGGGTCGCGGCCACGATCCTGGAGGGCGCGCTCGAGCTGGGCCAGTATCCCGGCGGCTTGATCCTCTCCTCCGCGACGGCCCCCTCCGTCCTGGCCGCACGGGGGACCCTCTCCGGCGTCGAGGGCAGCCAGGCACCACCAGAGCTCTCCGCCACCGAGGCGACCCGGCTCGACCCGCACCGCGCCCCCGCGCTGGGAGCGGCGATGGGCGCCGACTGGGCGCCTCAGTCGCTGTACCTGATCCCCCTGGCCACGCCCGAGGAGCACGTGGGCACACTCGTCCTGTCGGATACGGACGGAGAGACTCCCAGCGACCGCCTCCTCGAAGCCTATGCCTCGCGCGCGGCCACGGCTTACCTCCACGCCGCCCGGCCCGTGCGATAGCGTTATACTCCCCGAGTCTTGTTCCTCCCGACCGTACCGGCCCTGAGTCGGCCCGGCAGCGCCTCCGCCGCGCTCGCGCTGGCATTGCTGGCCCCAGCCTCCGTTGGGGCCGCCCGCGAGCCTGTCTACGCGCTCGTCAACGCGCGCATCGTCACCGTGTCGGGCCCGACGATCGGGAAGGGGACGCTCGTCCTCCGCAACGGCGTGGTCGCCGCCTTGGGACCGGACGCGACGATCCCCCCCAATGCCCGGGTGCTCGACGCCGAGGGCCTGACGCTCACCCCGGGCCTGATCGATGCCTTCGGAGGCCTGGGCCTGCCGGCGCCGGCGCGGCGCGGCGGGGGCCGCAGCGAGGAGAGGCCCCAGAGCCCCGCCGCCTCTCCGAGCCCCCTCGCCGCCGAGGCCCTCGTCCTGGACCGCATCGGCGTCGCCGACGCGCTCGAGGCCCGCGACTCGGGGATCACCACTGCCCTCGTCGTCCCGCGTGAGGGCATCGTTCCCGGCCGGAGCGTGCTGCTGAGCCTCGCCGGCCAGCGCCCCGAGGAGCTGGCGTGGAGGCAGCCTTTCGCGCTGCATCTCCACATGGCCACGCTGAGGCGGCAGTATCCGAGCTCCCTGATGGGGACGCTGGCCTACGCGCGCCAGGCCCTCCACGACGCCCGCCGGTACGGGGAGGAGTGGAGCGCCTACGAGAAGTCTCCCGCGGGCAAGCGGCGCCCGGCGTACGACGCGGGCCACGCGGTCTGGCTGGACGTCCTCGCAGGCCGGCTGCCCCTGGTGGTCACCGCACATCGTGAGAACGACGTGCGGCGGGCCCTGGCTCTCGCCGACGAGTTCGGGATCCGGCTGCTGGTCGCGGGGGCTCCACACGCCCATCGCCTGGCCGACCTGGTCAAGGCGCGCAAGCTGCCGCTGCTCGTCACCGTGAACTACGATCCCCCGCGAGCGCCCAGCTTCGGCAGCTTCGGGGGCGACACCGACGAGGAACGGGAGAGGGAGGAGATCGAGGAGGCGGAAGGCAACCCGGCAGCCCTGCACGAGGCCGGCGTGCGCTTCGCGCTGGTCTCCGCCCACGCCCGCGACTTCCTGGCCGGCGTGCGGAAGGCGATCGAGAGGGGCCTGCCCCGCGAGGCGGCGCTCCGGGCGGTGACGCTGTCGGCCGCCGAGGCCCTCGGCATCGCCGACCGCACCGGCAGCCTGGACGTGGGCAAGGCCGCGAACGTGGTGGCCTGGTCCGGCGAGCCGCTGACGAAGGACTCCCGGGCCCGCATGGTCTTCGTGGACGGGCGGCTCCACGAGCCCGCGGAACGGACCGATTCCGACGAGAAGCGCCGCCCCTCGGTGGCCCCGGAGCGATGAGAGCGACGCGGCCGCGCCTCCGCCTCCTGCCGCTGGCCACGTGCAGCCTGCTCCTCACCGCCCGGACCGGAGGAGCCGGGCCGCCGGAGGCCGGGCCCGGGAGCGGGTCGGTGGTCGCGATCCGGGGCGGCACCGTGATCACCGTCGGACCCCGGGGCACGCTGGAAAACGCGACGGTCCTCATCCGCGGCCGCCACATCGAAGCGGTGGGGACGGACGTCCGCGTGCCGTCCGGGGCGCGGGTGATCGACGCGTCCGGGCGTTACGTCATGCCCGGGATCGTCGACGCCCATTCCCATACCGCCGCCGAGGGCAGCGTCAACGAATGCTCCGATTCCGTCACCGCCGAGGTGAGGGTGGCGGACGTGATCGACCACCGCGACGTGAACGTCTACCGGCAGCTGGCCGGCGGGGTCACCACGGTCAACGTCCTCCACGGATCGTGCAACGCGATCGGTGGCCAGAACGCCGTGCTCAAGCTCCGCTGGGGTAAGCCGCCGGAGGGACTGCTGTTCCAGGAGGCGCCCCGCGGGATCAAGTTCGCGCTGGGCGAGAACCCCAAGCGCTCGAACTTCAGCGTCCCGGGCCAGCGCCGCTACCCCGCGACCCGCATGGGCGTGGAGGTCGTGATCCGCGAGGCGTTCCGCGAGGCGCAGGCCTACCGCCGGGAATGGCAGGGACACGCCGAGAAGGCGAAGGCGGTGCCCAGGAAGGGCGAGAAGCCCGTCGCGCCCCGCCGGGACCTGCGGCTGGAGACCCTGCTCGACGTGCTCGACGGCAAGGTCCTGGTCCACGCCCACTGCTATCGCTCCGACGAGATCCTGATGCTGATCCGGCTCGCCGAGGAGCTCGGGTTCAGGGTGCGGACGTTCCAGCACGTGCTGGAGGGCTACAAGGTGGCGAGCGAGATCGCCCGCCACGGCGCAGGAGGCTCGACCTTCTCGGACTGGTGGGCCTACAAGGTCGAGGCGTACGACGCCATCCCCTACAACGCGGCCATCATGGCCGCCAAGGGAATCGTGGTTTCCCTCAACTCCGACTCCAACGAGCTGGCGCGGCGTCTCTACTGGGAGGCGGCCAAGGCCGTGAAGTACGGCGGCGTGAGCGAGGCCGACGCGCTGAAGATGATCACGCTGAACCCGGCCTGGCAGCTCGGAGTGGAGAAGCGCGTCGGCTCTCTCGAGCCCGGGAAGGACGCGGACGTGGCGATCTTCAGCGCCCACCCCTTCGCCGCGGAGACCCGCGTCGAGACGACGCTCGTGGACGGGACGGTGTACTTCGACCGGGAGCGGGACGGGGCCGGTCGAGAGGCCGGCGAGCAGGAGACGGACGGCTCGGTGCTCGCGGAGGAGGGGCGGTGAGACGGGCCGCGCTCGCGCTCCTCGCGGCCGCCCTGGGCTCGGTCGCCCTGAGCTCGGAGGCGCCGGCGATCGCGATCCGCGGGGGACGGGTGGTCACGGTGTCGGGGCCGGTGATCGAGAACGCGACGGTGGTGCTCCAGGGCGGCAGGATCGCCGCGGTCGGCACCGACGTCGCCGTCCCGGCGGGGGCGACGATCGTCGACGCCTCCGGCCATCACGTCTACCCCGGACTGATCGACGGCCTCACCACGCTGGGCCTCACCGAGATCGGGAGCGTTCCGGGATCCGTGGACGTCACGGAGGTGGGCGACGTGAACCCTCACGCCCAGGCGTGGGTCGCGCTCCACCCGCACAGCGAGCTGATCCCGGTGGCGCGGGCGGGCGGCGTCACCGTCGCCCTGGCGGCGCCGTCGGGCGGCCTGGTCTCGGGCCAGAGCGCGCTGATCCGGCTGGCCGGGACGACCCCGGAGGCCCTCGCCGTCAAGACGACGGCCGGCATGCACGTCACCTTCCCCACCGGCCGGCCCGCGCGGGACATATCGCGGTTGTTCGACGAGCCGGAGCCGAAGACCTTCGAAGAGCGGCAGAAGGAGAAGCGGAAGAACCAGGAGCGAGACCTCGGCCGCCTCCGCAACCTGCTGGAGGAGGCCAGGGCCCACGGGGCCGCGATGGACGCGGCACGCGAGGGCCGTCTCCCCCCGCCAAAGGCGGATCTTCCCCTCGAGGCGCTGGTCCCGGTGGCGCGGGGCGAGGTCCCCGTGATCCTGCGGGTCGATGCGGAGGAGGACATCCGTGCCGCGGTCGCCTTCGCCGGGGAACGCCGGATCCGATTGATCCTGGCCGGGGGCCTCGACGCCTGGCGCTGCGCCGGGTTGCTGAAGGAGAAGGAGGTCGCGGTCCTCCTGAACGTGGACCGGCTTCCCCGGCGCGAGTCGGACGCCTACGACGCCGCCTACGCCAACCCCGCCAGGCTCCACCGTGCGGGAGTGCGGTTCGCCATCGTCTCCGACGGCGCCTCGCAGTCCCGCAACCTTCCCTACGAGGCGGCCATGGCGCGCTCCTTCGGCCTGCCCGCGGAAGCGGCGCTCAGGGCCATCACCCTCTCGCCGGCCGAGATCTTCGGCGTGGCCGACCGGCTGGGTTCCCTGGAGCCGGGAAAGGACGGCAACGTGGTCGTCGCCACCGGCGACGTCATGGACCACCGCACCCGGGTCACGCACGTCTTCATCGACGGCGTCCCGCAGTCCCTCGAGACCCGCCACACGCGTCTGTACCGGCAGTTCAAGGACCGTCCGTAGGCGACGGGACGGGGCGGCCCGTGGCGGGCCGCCCCCGCTCACGGCCGGCGGGTGATCTTCTCGAGGCCGTCCATGTACGGCCGCAGCGCTTCGGGGACCACCACCGAGCCGTCGGCCTGCTGGCCGCTCTCGATCACCGCGATGAACGTACGCCCCACCGCCAGCCCGCTCCCGTTGAGCGTGTGGACGAACCGCGGCTTACCCTTGGCCTCCGGCCGATAGCGGATGGCCGCCCGCCTGGCCTGGAAGTCGGTGCAGTTCGAGCAGGACGAGATCTCGCGGTAGCCGCCCTGTCCGGGCAGGAAGACCTCCAGGTCGTAGGTCTTGGCGGACGAGAAGCTCATGTCGCCGGTGGACAGGACGACGACCCGGTAGGCCAGGCCGAGCCGCTTCAGGATCTCCTCGGCGTCGGCGACCAGCGACTCCAGCTCGTCCATGGAGGTCTCGGGGGTCGTGAGCTTGACCAGCTCGACCTTGTGGAACTGGTGCTGGCGGATGAGTCCGCGGACGTCCTTGCCGTAGGAGCCCGCCTCCGAGCGGAAGCAGGGGGTGAAGGCGGCGTACTTGCGCGGCAGGGTGTCCGCCTCGAGGATCTCGTCGCGGTGGAGGTTGGTGAGCGGCACCTCCGCGGTGGGGATCAGGTACAGGTCGCGATCGCCGGCCCGCGTCTTGAACAGGTCCTCCTCGAACTTGGGGAGCTGGCCGGTGCCGGTCATGGTCTCTGCGGTGACCAGGTACGGCGGGATCACCTCGAGGTAGCCGCGCTCCCGCGTCTGGACATCGAGCATGAACTGGGCGAGAGCGCGCTCGAGGCGCGCTCCGGCCCCCCAGGCCACCGCGAAGCGGGCGCCCGACAGCTTCGCCGCGCGCTCGAAGTCGAGGATCCCGAGCTGCGGGCCTAGCTCCCAGTGCGGTCTGGGCGCGAAATCGAACCGGGGAGGCGCCCCCACCCGCCGGACCTCGCGGTTGGACGACTCGTCCGCGCCCACGGGTACGTCCTCGGCGGGCAGGTTGGGGAGGGCAAGCATCGCGTCGCGCAGGTGGGTCTCGACCTCCTGCAGCCGCGGCTCCAACCCGCGGAGCTCTTCGGCGACGCCCTTCATCTCCGCCTTCAACGCCGACGCGTCGCCACCGCCGCGTCCCACGCGCGCGATCTCCTCCCCGCAGGTCCGCTGCCGGTGCCGGAGATGCTCGACCTTCTGGAGGAGCGCGCGCCGCTCCCCGTCCAGGCTCCAGGGATCGCTTCCGGGCGGGAAGGCGTGCGCGAGGTCCACGCCGCGCCGCCGCAGCGCCTCCACCACACGCTCGCGCTCTTCGACGACGAGCTTCAGGTCCAACATCGGCTGGAGGATAGCATGCGGCGCGGGCAGGGCTCCGCGAGCGCCGTGCTAGCATGGAGACCATGCAAAAGGTGCGCAAAGCGGTGTTCCCAGCGGCCGGGCTGGGCACGCGCTTCCTGCCCGCGACCAAGGCGCAGCCCAAGGAGATGCTGCCCCTGGTCGACAAGCCCATCATCCAGTACGTGATCGAGGAGGCGGTGGAGTCCGGGCTCACCAGCATCATCATCGTGACCGGCCGGGGCAAGAACGCCATCGAGGATCACTTCGACGTCTCCTACGAGCTGGAGAAGCTCCTGGAGGAGCGGGGGAAGACCGATCTGCTGGAGCAGGTCCGCACCATCTCGGGCATGGTAAACGTCTGCTACGTCCGCCAGGGCGAGACGCTCGGGCTGGGCCACGCCGTCCTCATGGCCAAGGACCTCGTCGGCGACGAGCCGTTCGCGGTGATGCTCGGCGACGACATCATCGACAGTCCCGTACCCTGCATGAGGCAGATGATCGAGGTGTTCTCGAGGCACGGGGGCCCGGTCGTCGCCGTGCAACAGGTCCCCCGCGGGGAGATCTCCGCCTATGGGGTCATCGACGGGTCCCCGGAGGGCGACAGCGGGCGGGTGTACCGGATCCGGGACATGGTCGAGAAGCCGCGGGCGGAAGAGGCGCCGAGCGACCTCGCGATCATCGGACGCTACATCCTCACCCCCGACATCTTCGCGGCACTGGAGTCCACCCCCCGCGACGCCGGCGGGGAGATCCAGCTCACCAACGGCCTGCGCACGCTGAAGCAGGCCAGGCCGCTCTACGGCTATCGCTTCGACGGCGTCCGCCACGACGCCGGAAACAAGCTCGGATTCCTGAAAGCGACGGTGGAGTTCGCCCTGAAGCGCGAGGACCTGGGCGGTCCCTTCCGCGAGTACCTGAAGTCGCTGGAGCTCTGAGGGGTCCCCGGAGCGGCCAGGCTACTTCGTTCCGCCCGCGGAGGAGGGCTCCTTGGCCGCGGTGGTGGACGCAGCCGTGCCGGAGTCCTTGCCGGCACCCCCGTCCTTGGAGCCCCCCGCTCCGTCCGAGGGCTTTCCGGCGGCCTCACCGCCCGAGGACTTCCGTGCGTAGTCGGTGATGTACCACCCGGTCCCCTTGAACTGGATGGCGGGCGCGGAGACCAGCTTCTGGACCTCGCCACCGCAACGAGGGCAGACGTTCAAGGGGCTGTCGGAGAACTTCCGGATGACCTCGAAGCGGCCGCACTGGCCGCACTGATATTCGTAAAGGGGCACGTCGAGTCCACCTCCGCTACAGGAGTGTAACACCCGCTCCTGGAGCGGTCAAAACCGGCGGCGCGGGCGCGCGGGCGAGCCCTTCGGGCCGTCAGTCCACCGCCCGCAGCACCAGGATCACGATGGCGACGAGCAGGAAGATGATCAGGAGCTGCTCCACGTCGCGGCTGAGCCCGGCGACCGGGTCGGCGTCGAGGAGCGCGGCCCGGTCGGTGAGGTCGCGCAGCTCCTCGTCGCTCAGCGACGCCACCGCCGCCCTGACCTGCCCGATGTCGACACCGAGGCTCGCCGCCGCGGCTGTCGCCCGGGGCGTGGCCAGCGCGTGCTGCACCGTGGCGGCTCGGGCTTCGCGCGCCGCCGCGGCAGCCAGGACGTGATCTCGAGCCGTCTCCGGCGAGACCAGGTGGTCGCCGGCGAACCCGACCGCCGGGACGAGCGTTGCACAGAGGACCATCGCTGCAAGCTTCCGCATGGTTCGCCCCCTCCGGGCGCGTCCGCCCGATCGAACGGCTCTACCATACTACTATCACGGGTTGGCGGGGTCGGGGGTTGGGTGCCGGCGGATCTGTGGATCGGTGGGCCGGAATCGACCCCTGGTGACGGAGGGGGGACCGATTTCGGACGGTGACCGGTGCGAAACGATTTCGGGACGGAGACGGAGGGCGGTTGGCTCTTGATAAGTAGATAGTTGTCGTCGCGCGCTGGACTGTGCGCGACGACAACTAGTGGACCTCCGCCCAGTTCCTTCCGAGCTTTGCGTCGGCGACCAGCGGTACCTCGAGCTCCAGCGCTCCCTCCATGATCTGGCGCACCAACTCGCGGGCCTCCTGGGCTTCGCCCTCGGGGGTCTCGAGGAGCAGCTCGTCGTGGATCTGGAGTATGAGCCGGGTCCGGAGGCCGCGACGGCCAACCTCCCGGTGCAGGTCGATCATCGCCTTCTTGATGAGGTCGGCGGCCGAGCCCTGGACGGGCGTGTTGATGGCCTGGCGCTCTGCCTCCATCCGGATCTGGAAGTTGCCGGACCTCAGGTCCGGCAGGCGGCGCAGCCGTCCCAGCAAGGTCCGGACCGTGAGCGTCTCTCGCGCCCGCGCGATCGTCTCATCGATGAACCGGCGGACCGACGGATAGCGGGCGAAGTACGCCTGGATGAACTCGTCCGCCTCCTTCTTCGACACGCCGATGTCCCGGGCCAGGGTGAAGGCGGTCTTCCCGTAGAGGAGCGCGTAGTTGACCATCTTGGACCGGCGGCGCTGCTCGTCGGGCGGCAGGGGCGAGAAGGGGCCGAACACCTCGCGGGACGTGCGGTCGTGGATGTCCTCGCCCCGGCGGAACGTGTCGATCAGGGTCTGGTCCTTCGAGAGATGGGCCAGGATCCTGAGCTCGATCTGGCTGTAGTCGGCGGAGAGCAGGAGGCAGCCCTCCTCGGCCACGAACGCCTCGCGGATGCGCCGGCCCTCGGTGGTGCGGATCGGGATGTTCTGGAGGTTCGGGTCGCTGGAGGAGATCCGCCCGGTCGCCGCCACCGTCTGGTTGAACGACGCGTGGATCCGGCCGGTCTCCGGGTTGACCAGGAGTGGCAGCGCATCAACGTAGGTCGACTTGAGCTTCTGTACCCCGCGGTAGTCCAGGATCTTCCGGCACACCTCGTTGTCGACGGCCAGCTCCTCCAGCACCTCCTCGGCCGTCGAGGCCGCACGGGTCTTGGCAGTCTTCTTCCCGGAGCGGAGCTTGAGCCGGTCGAAGAGCACCTCGCGGAGCTGGACCGGGGAGTTGAGGTTGAAGGGACCGCCGGCGCGGGCGTGGATCTCCGTCGTGAGGCCGGCAATCTGCCGGTCCATGTCGCGGCTCATGGCGCCGAGCAGCTTCACGTCCACCTTGACCCCCGCGCGCTCCATGTCGGCGAGGACGACGACCAGGGGGAGCTCCATCCCCACGAAGACCGGGGTCAGGCCCTCCTGGTCGAGCCGGGCGGTCATCGGCCCCGCCAGCCGCCAGGTCAGGTCCGCTTCCTGGCTGGCCGCGCGGCAGGCCCCGTCCAGCGAGATCGCGGGCGCCGCCCCCTCCACCACGTCGGGCACGGGGACAAGGCGCTCTTCGAGGTACTCGAGCGCGATGTCGTCCAGCGTGGTGGTGCGCCGCCCGGGGTTCAGGAGGTAGGAAGCCACGAGGGCGTCGAAGGCGAGCCCGCGGCTCTCCACTCCCAGCCGGCCGAGGAGGACGCGGTCCTGCTTGCCGCGAGCGCTGAACAGCCGGAACTCCGGGTCCTCCAGGAGGGGCCGCAGCGCTTCCAGGACGGCCGCTTGAGCGGGCGCGTCGGGCACCTCCAGAGGCGAGTGCCCGAGCGGGACGTAAGCCGCCTCCCCGTCGCGCCAGGAGAGCGCGATGCCGAGGAGCCGCGCGCGCATCGTGTCACGGGCGTCCCGGAGAAGCGAGACCGCCACTCGGCCGACCCCACGCGCGGACGCGGCCGCCTCCCGCACCTGGGCCTCGGTGCCGAGCACGGCGTGCCGGGTGCGGACCGGCGAGGGCTCCGGGGCGAACTCGCGGGCCAGCGCCACGAACTCCAGCTCGGTGAAGAGCGCGTGCGCGGCCCGGCGGTCGGGCTCGCGCCGGCGCAAGCGCTCCAGCTCCAGTTGCACCGGCACGTCTGTCCGCAAGGTCACCAGCCGCTTGGACAGGAGCCCCGCCTCGCGGTGGGCTTTCAGCCCGTCCCTGTAGGCGGCCCGCTTCACCTTGTCCGCGTTGTCCAACACCTCCTCCAGCGAGCCGAACTCGCGCACGAGGTCCCGCGCCCCCTTCTCGCCAATGCCGGGGACGCCGGGGACGTTGTCCACAGCGTCACCGACGAGAGCGAGCACGTCCACGACCCGCTCCGGGGGAGCGCCGAACTTCTCCTCCACGGCGGCACGGTCGTAGAGCACGGCCCCGGCCCCTTCGCGGCCGGGGTTCAAGACCAGCACGTCCTCGCAGACCAGCTGCAGGAGGTCCTTGTCGCCCGAGACCACGACCACCTTGAGGCCGGCCTCGACCGCGTGGCGGGCCAGTGTGGCGATCACGTCGTCGGCCTCGAAGCCGGGGACGTCGATCATGGGCAGCCCGAAGACCTCGCAGACGCGGCGCACGTAGGGGAGCTGCACCGCGAGGTCGTCCTCCATGCGGCGGCGGTGGGCCTTGTAGTCGGTGTACTCCTTGTGGCGGAAGGTCGGGCCGGCGAGGTCGAAGGAGATCCCGATCCACTCCGGCTCCTCGTCCTTGTAGAGCTTGCGCAACATGGTGGTGAAGCCGTACGCCGCCCCGGTCGGGAACCCGCGCGTGGTGGCGAGGCTGCGGATGGCGAAGTAGGCCCGGTGGAGCTGCGCGCTGCCGTCGATCAGGAAGACCGTGTTCTCCCGGGGCATCCGGAATTCTACCCTGCCGCTCCCGGCGCCCCCGGGCGACACCCCTTCCAGTAGAATCGCCGGCGGCATGGCGCTGCCGTTCCCCTTCCTGACGAGGCTCGCCCCCGCCCTCCTGCTCACAGCGGCCGTACACGGGTGCGTGGCCTACGAGTACGAACACGAGTTCTGGATCCGGGTCGACGGATCGGGCACCGTCAACGTGACCGGACGGCCGGAGCTGTGGACGGCGTTCAAGGGCCTCGGCCGTCCCGAGGACCCGGAGGGCACGGCCACCCGCGATGCCGCGCGGCTCCTGTTCGAGCGCTCGGGCCTGCGCGTCCGCAGGATCACGCTCACGCGGCGGGACGGACGGCCGTACCTCTTCGTCTCGGCGGACTTCGACGACCTCAACCGCCTGAACCGCTCGCCCGCTTTTCCCGACCTGCGGATCGGCCTGCGCCGGGAGGACGACCGCCTGATCCTGGAGGGGACGTGGCGTCGCCCGCCGGACCCGCCCGACATCGGCGGCCGCGGCCGCGACGGGCTGATGGCGGTGCGCTTCCATCTGCCTAGCAAGGTCTACTCACACAAGAACGCGTTCGACGGGGTGGAGCGCGGCAACATCGTGGGATGGCGCCAGGAGACCGTGGCCGCGCTCGGCGGCGGCGGCCTGGACTTCGGCGCGGAGATGGGCCAGCGGAGCATCCTGCTCTCGACGGTGGGCTTGTTCGCGGCCGCGATCGCCGCGGCGCTGGCGATCCTGGGCGGCGCCCTGTACCTGGCCCATCGCAGGGGACGACGGGAGACCGCGCGGGACGGGCCGCAGGGAATCGCGGACTCCTCTGCCGTCGACGCTACGACGCCACAGAGGCACAGAGGGCACCGAGGCTCACAGAGCTGATCGAGCTTCGATGGCTTTCGGGCCGTTCGCCGCGGCGATGAACTCTGTGCTGCTCTGTGTGCTCTATGTGCTCTCTGACGTCGTCAAGGTGACGCGCTGCGGAGACGCCGGAGCACGGCGCGAGAGAGCAGCTCCACGAGACGGCGGGCGCACACGCCTCCTTCGTCGCGCTCCGGGTTGAACTCCGTGACCTCGAGGGCCACTACCCGGTCGGATGCCAGCAGCCCGGTGACGAGATCGGAGGTCTCCTCCCACGACAGCCCCTCGCCCGGCGTGAGGGTGTCCTTGGCCGGGAACAGGGACGGGTCGATCACGTCGACGTCCAGGTGTACGGCCACCGGGCCGTCTTCGTTCTCGACCGCGTCGAGCGCGAGGGCGGCCGCGGCGCGCATGCCCAGCTTCCGGACGGCACCCGCCGGCAGGGCGAGACCCAGCTCCGCGATCCTGGCCCTCTCCCCGGGGTCGAGCGCACGGAACCCGAGCAGCGCCACGTGCTCGGGCAGGGCCGCGGGCTCCGGACCCGCCGTCGAGGCGAGATCGGCCGGACCGAATCCTAGGGTGGCCGCCAGGGCCATCCCGTCGAGGTATCCGGAGGGGGTCGTGTCCGGCGTATTGAGGTCGGCGTCGGCATCGAGGTAGACGAGGCCGACCGGCTCGCCCAGGGCCCGCCGGGCGCCACTCACGGTCCCCGCCACGATGGAGCAGTCCCCGCCGATGACGAGGGTGAACCCCTCGGCCAGGGCGCGGGTCATCTCGTCGGCGGTGGCGCGCGCCGCGCAGGCAGCCACATCGGCGTTACGGCCGTGCGGGTGCCCGGGATCGGGCCGGAACGGGAACAGGGACAGGTCCGAGAGGTTCACCACGGTGGCGCCCCCGGATCTCAGCGCCTGCAGCAGCCCCGCCTCCCGGAGCGCGAACGCGGCTCGATCCATCCCCGGCCCGCGGCCCCCGGCCGCCGACGGGACACCGAAGACCGCGACCTTGCCCCGGGCCATGCAGAAGTATAATCTCGGTCCCCACGGCGCGAAGGTCGCTGCCCCGGCCGAGGATCCCCAGAATGAACATCAAGCTTTCGTTCGCTCCGGTCTCCCAAACCGCCCTGGACCTCCTCGTGGTCGTGCTCGACGAGGAGACGACGCTCCACGAGGTCGACCTCCCCGGCGTCTCCGCCCATCTCGCCCGCGCCACCGGCGGCTTCCGGGAGAAGACCCTCAAGCGGGAGTACTTCGCGACGCTGCCCGAGGGATCGAGTCCCCAGGCACTGGTCGCCTACTGGAGCCCCAGCCTCAAGTCCTGGAACCTCTGGGAGAACGTCAAGACCTTCACCGCGCGCGCCCTGCGCCTGGCCCGGGACTACCGCTTCGCCCGCGTGGGCGTGGCGGTGAACGCGGCGGACGTGTCGGCGCTGGTCGGCAAGGTCGTGGAGGGGGCGGTCCTCGGGGCCTACAGCTTCGAGAAGTACCGTCAGGAGAAGGACGAGTTCTTCTCCCGCGACCTCCAGCTCGTCATCCTGGCCCACCCCCACCACCAGACCGACGCCGAGGCGCGCAAGGCGCGGTACTCCTGGGTCTCCGAGAACGTCAACCTCTGCCGGGACCTCATCAACGAGCCGGGCGCGGTGGTGACCCCTGAGTTCATCGCCGACCGGGCGGGCGAGATCGCCAAGGAGGTCGGCCTCGAGGTCGAGATCGTGGACCCCGTGGGCCTCAAGGCGCGCGGCTATCAGGGACTCCTCCAGGTGGGGCAGGGCAGCATCCATCCTCCTCGCATGGTGATCCTCCGGCACGTGCCCCGTACGCCGTCGGCGGAGACCGTGGCCCTGGTGGGCAAGGGGATCACCTTCGACTCGGGAGGGATCAGCCTGAAGCCAGGCGACCACATGTGGGAGATGAAGGGCGACATGGCCGGCGCCGCCGCGGTGATGTTCGGGATGCGCGCGCTGGGAAGGCTGGCGCCGGACGTGCGGGTGGTCGGGATCCTCTGCTGCGCCGAGAACCTCCCCGACGCCAACGCGCAGCGGCCCGGCGACATCTTCACCGCGAAGAACGGCAAGTCCGTGATGGTCGACAACACCGACGCCGAGGGGCGGCTGGTCCTGCTGGACGGGCTGGCCCGCGCCGGCGAGGAGGGAGCGACCCACGTGGTCGACATCGCCACCCTGACCGGTGCGGTGATCCGGGCGCTGGGGCCGAGCGTCGCCGGGATCATGGGCACGAGCCGGGAGCTGGTCCAGCGGCTGATCCGCTCCGGCGCGAACCACGGCGAGGCCTTCTGGGAGCTGCCCCTGGTGGAGGAGTACCGGGAGGGGTTGAAGACCCCGTTCGCCGACCTCAACAACATCGCGCCGGGCGGCCTGGCAGGCGCGATCACCGCGGGTCTCTTCCTCCGCGAGTTCGTCCCGGAGACGGTGGAGTGGGCCCACCTGGACATCGCCGGCCCGATGTTCCGGGACAAGGAGTGGAAGTACTACGAGCCGGGCGCGCTCGGATTCGGGGTCAAGACCCTGGTCGACTTCTGCGAGAGGTTCCGCGACCCGCTGGGCTGAGCCGTCGCAGCGACGCCGGAGCACGGCCTCACTCGTTCCTCAGGGCCTCCATCGGCTCCAGGCGCGCCGCGTGCCAGGCCGGGTAGAGCCCGAAGCCGACGCCCACCGCGGCCGCGGTCACCAGCGACGCCAGCAGCATGAGCGGCGACAGCGCGGTCGGCCATCCGGCCAGGTGCTGGATGAGGACCGACCCGGCGATCCCGAGGACCGCGCCGAGGACGCCGCCCGTCGAGGTCAGCAGCGAGGACTCGACCAGGAAGTGCGCGGCGATGTCCCCGCGGGTGGCGCCGATCGCCCGCCGGACGCCCACCTCCCGGGTCCGCTCGGCCACGCTCGCCAGCATGATGTTCATGATCCCGATGCCGCCCACGAGCAGGCTGATCCCCGCGATGGCCCCGGTGACCACGTTGAAGATCCGCTGCGTGCGCTCCTTCTGCCGCAGGATCTCGCGGGGGACGACGACCTCGAAGGCCCCCGAGCCGCTGGTGCGCGTGACCAGGGACTTGACGACCTCCGCGGTCGCCGCGACCTCGCGCCCCTCCTCCACACGCATCACGATCTCGTCGACGCCGTCGGGGCGCCCCGGTCCGCCGCGGTCGAGGGCGGGGAGGGGGACGAACACCGCGTGGTTGACGTCGCGCGTGCGGATGGGTCCCGGACGGCCGCGGGGGCTGCCCCGTGGCTGAAGCACGCCCACCACGTCGTACCAGTCCCCGCCGATCTGGATGCTCCGGCCGCGGGCGTCGCCGAAGGGGAACAGCGACGCCGCCACCGACGCGCCCAGCACGGCCACGCGCTTGCGGTCCTCGACGTCGAGGTCGGTGACGAAGCGCCCCGACGCCACCGGCAGCCGCGCCGCGAGCCGGTAGGCGGGCGTCGTCCCCACCGCCACCACCTCGGCACGGCGCCCCGCCGCCGATGCGGCCAGGGGCACCTCGCGCACCGGCGCCACCCCGAGCACTCCCGGCACGACCGCGGCCACCGCGGCGGAGTCGCGCAGCCGCAGGCCCGACGGCCTCTGCACATCCTCGGACGGCCTGGTCCGCACGGTGATCGTGTCGATCCCGAGGGCGCCGATCTGGGCGACCGCCTCGCGCCGCGCCCCCTCCCCCACCGACGACATCGCGACCACCGCGGCCACCCCGAACACGACGCCCAGGATCGAGAGCGTGGAGCGCAGCTTGTGGAGCAGGAGGCTCCGAACGCCCAGCCTCAGCAGGACGCGTCCGTCCACGGTCAGCCCTCCGGTGCGGACTCGATCCGGCCGTCCCGGAGCCGGATCATCCGCTGGGCCCGGCGTGCCAGGGCCTCGTTGTGGGTGACCAGGACGACCGTCCGGCCCTCGCGGTGCAGCTCGGCGAGCAGCGCGGCGATCTCCTCCCCCGTCGCTGTGTCGAGGTTGCCGGTGGGCTCGTCGGCCAGGAGGATGCGGGGCGCGGCGACGAGTGCTCGGGCGATGGCCGCGCGCTGCGCCTCGCCGCCGGACAGCTCGGAGGGACGGTGGTCCGCCCGGTGCAGGAGGGCCACCCGGCGGAGGCATTCGAGCGCGCGGGGCCGCCAAGACGACGGCGCCCCGCCGCCATAGAGAAGCGGGGCCTCCACGTTCTCGGCGACCGTGAGCTGCGGGATGAGGTGGAAGGACTGGAAGACGAACCCGATGGTGCGGTTGCGGATGCCTGAGAGCCGATCGTCTTCCAGGTCCGAGACCACGTGGCCGTCGAGCTCGTATTCGCCCGAAGTGGGCCGGTCCAGACAGCCCAGGATCGCCAGCAGCGTGGACTTCCCCGAGCCGGACGGTCCCATGACCGCGACCGACTCGCCCTCTCCGAGGTCCAGGTCGACGCCGGCCAGGGCCGCCACCTCGGCGGTTCCCCGCCGATAGACCTTGCTCACGCCGCGGAGCCGGGCCAACGTGCCGGCCGCTACCGCAGCACCCACGCCGCGCCGCGCCGCTGGAACCGGAGCGTTTCCTCCACCGGCCTCCCCGAGCTCCCTTGCCCGCCCTCCCGGACGATGATGTCGGTGCGCAGCACCGACACCACCACGTCCCCACCCCGAGCAGTCACGTCCAGGACGCGCAGGTCGCTGGCGGCGTTGAGCGCGCCCGTGAACGGCTCCAGCAACCCGGCGCGCTGCCCCTCGGAAAGGTCGGGCCGGACCTGGGACAGGAGGCGGGCGTCCCCGCTCTCCAGGGCGCGGGCGTAAGCGACGAGAGTGTCCTGGATGGCGCGGCCGAGGCCCGCGTCCACCCGGGCCAGGGGCCCTTGGAGGGGCTCTTGCGGTGTCTCGACCGCCGACGCGGCGGCTGACGGCGGTGCGGAAGGAGCGGACCGGGGGCTGCGGCCGGCGCCCCCGAACGCGAGGACGAGGGCGATGAACGCCCCGCCGGCCACCACCGTGTAGACGAGGGGCGTCGGGCCACGGCGGCGGACGCGGGGGAGCCCGCCCTGCTCGGCGACGGCGGGCGGCCTCCTCGTGCGCGCCCACGCCGAGCGGGGCGGGACGGTCTCGTCGGCGGGCCCCGAAGGGGGCGACTCGGCCGGGGCCCGCAGGGGCGCGGCCGCGGCCCGAGCGGACGGAACCGGGGGCGTTTCCTCCGCCGCCCGGGCCGCTTCGGCGACCGCGCGGCGGAGCAGCCAGACGCGCCGGACCTCCTGGACGGCCGCCTGGGCGCGGACGTTGTCCGGCTCCTCGCGCAGCACGGCGCGCAGGATCTTGAGGCTCGCGGTCAGGTCGCCCTGGGACAGCAGCTCGATCCCGGCCCGTACCTGGGAGAGCAGCGCCCGGCGCCGCGACCGGTCACGCTCGAGGCCCTCCTGTGAACGCTGGACCCGCTCGGCGAGGGTCAGGAGGTCCGCGTCGTCGGGGACGAGGCGCAGCCCGCGCCGCAGCGCCAGGATGGCCTTGCGCTCCCATCCGCCGGCCAGGGCGGCCTGCGCCGCGGCCAGCGCCTGGCGGGCCTGGGATCGGGCCAGCGCGTCGAGCTCGCGCTCCGCCTGGGCCTCCACCGAGTCCGCGTGCAGCCGGAGCTGCTTCATCCGGCCGAACAGGTCCAGGGCCACCGGGTGGGTCGGGAGCAGCTTGAGGGCAGAGGTGACGATGCGCTCGGCGGCGGCGAACTGGGCCGACTCGAACAGCGACCGCGCTTCCCGCAGCCGTTCCTCCAGCCGGTCGCGGCGGCGTCCCCGCAGCAGCTCCCGGCGGGCGCGCTCCAGCAGGGCGCGCGCGGTCAGGCTGTCCGGTCGTTCCTTGACCGCCCGCGACGCCAGGACCACGGCCTTGTCCGGCGCTCCCCGGGCGAGCTGCTCCTCGGCCTCGAAGAGCTGGAGCCCCAGCAGCCGCTCCCGCTCGAGCGCCTCCGGGTCGGGAGGCGGAGAGGTCAGTATGTCGAGGCGGTCGAAAGCCCCGGCCGCGTGCGCGCGCGTGGCCTCGGGCGACGAAGGTGCAGTTGCGGCCGATTCGGTGGGCTCGCAGTAGGGACACTTCCCGGTCGCGAGATCCAGCTCGGCGCCGCACTTGGCGCATTGGAGGAGGCGTGTCTCCAGGGTCCGTTCCCCCGCGGGCTACGGCGAATGATAGCCGAGATCCCCGCTGCGAGCCGGCGGAGCGACCGCCCGCGGTCGGTGGACGGGGGTGCCGCGGCTCAGGAGGTGCGGAACCCCCTCAGCGATGCGTCGCCTTGAGGACGGGGGTTGGCACGCCGGAGCGGGCATCGGCGGAGGAGGGCTTCGCGTCTCGCGAGGGTTCCCCCGTGGGCTGAGCCAGTGCGTTGTCGTAGAGAGCCGCCACGCTCTCGGACACGCCCGTTCCGAACCGGAGGAACACCCGGCCGATGGGATCGCAGCCCTGGGCGCCGCGGAGCGCCAGCACCACCGGGTAAAGGCAGGTCCGGACCATCCCCATCTCCTTCGTCCACCGCCAGCTCGCCCGCGCGTGTCTCACCAGGACCTCGCCCGCATAACAACCCAGGCCCACGAGCAGGCCGGAGGCTTGCTGCTCGGTGGCGCCCGTCTCCCTGATCTTGTCGACGATGGCGTCCACCACCAACAGGCTCTCGGGGGTGTACGGCAGCGAGAACCCGAACTTCTTCTGGACGAAGTCCACCGAGCCCGCGGCAAGTCGTGGCGCGCTGTCCGGCGAGACCCTGTGCAAACCGCCCTGGCCTCCTCGACCGGCGCCATTATAGCGGCTCAGGGTGGTCGGGGCGTCGGGCTCCGGCGGCCCGGACTGGGGGCGGCACGATCGTCAGGAGCTGGTGAGCCCGCCGAAGTCCGTCGGAGGCGCGTCGGGGTCGCGCAGCAGCACCCGTTCCCCCGCGCGCAGGCCCTTGTCGACCACGACGAAGTCCTGGTTCGACGGCCCCAGGACGACCTCGCGAACGCGGGGCCCCCCGCGCTGCCGGACGTAGCAGACGGTCCGCCCCTCCTTCTCGAAGACCGCCTCCAGGGGCACGTAGACGGCGCGCGGCCGCTCCTCCACCCGGATCTCGACCCGCGCGGTCATCCCCGGGCGCAGCCGCGGGTCGGACTCCCGGATCTGCACCGTAACCCCGAAGAACTTGGTCCCGCGGCGCTCCTTCTCCTCCTGGGCCAGCGTCCCGACGAGCGTCACCTCGCCGGTCAGCACGAGGTCGGGGTAGGCTTCCACCCGCACGGCCACCTTCTGGGTGCGCTCCACCTTGTGGATATCGGTCTCGCGCACCCGCGTCTCCACCACCATCTTCGAGATGTCCGGGAGGATCAGCAGCGGCTGGTTGGCCCAGACCTGGTCGCCCACCTGCGGCTTCCGCTGCTCCGAGCCAAAGAACACCTCGCGGTAGACGACGATCCCGGGGACGTCCGCCCTGACCTCGGTGCGCGCGAGCTGCTGCTGGGCCAGGGCGAGCTTGGACGCGGCCTCCTGGATCCGGCTCTCCGCCGAGGCGATGGCCGCCTTCTTCTGCTCCATCCGGTAATCGCCCGCGGCCTCGAGCTGCCGCAGGCTCTCCTTGGTCAGGAGGGCGTCGGACCGGGCCTGGGACAGCTCCAGCGGGCGCCCGAAGTTGAGGAGGGCGTCGCGGCGCCGGCGCGCCAGGGCCAGGTCCTCCTCGGCCCGCTTCACCGCCTGCTCGGCCCGCTCCAGCTCCTGGCGGGTGATGAAGCCCTCCTGCAGGAGGGGCCTGAGGTCCTCCAGCGCCCCCTCCGCCTTCTTCAGGTCGCGCTCGGCGTTGGCGGCGGCGGCCTCGGCCTCCTCCTCCTTCAGCCTCCCCTTCCCCTCCTGGACGTCCCGGTACTCGAGCTGGCTGCGCTCGACCTTCTGCCGCGCCGAGGCGATCTCCTCGCGGTTCTGGATGGCCTGGAGCTTGTAGTCCTGACTGGCCTTCTCCATGTCGGCCTGGGCCTGCGAGAGCAGGGCCTGGCTGCGCCGGATCTCCTCCTCGAACGGGGCGGCGTCGAAGAGGAGCAGCAGGTCCCCCTTCTGCACCATCTTCCCCTCCGGCGCCATCGCCACGATCTTGGCCTGGTTGCTCTGGATGGACGACGCGTAGGTGACGGAGCGCAAGGCCTGGATCGTCCCCGCCTCGACGATGACCACCTGGAACGGCCCCTCCCGGACCTCGGCCACCGCGGCGCCTTCGGCTCCCCGCCCGCCCAGGAACAGCGCGGGCGCGGCGACGATGCCGGCCACCGCCGCCAGCAGGGCCGCCGTCCGCCGCGGCCGCCGCCTCGCCGCGGCGCCGAGCGCGCCCAGGCTCTCGGCCGTCCAGGCCTCTCGCCGGAGCCACGGACGGGCCCCGCGGGCGAGGGTTCCGAGCCAGGCCGCCGCCCGCTCGCGGAAACGGCCCAGGACGCGGCGCGTGCGCCCGGTGACGACCGTCCCGGTGCTCACGAGAACTCCCGCGCGACGTCGAGGACCCCGGT
>Ga0268386_10000250_pt1 | contig 32124 bp, 19 predicted proteins | sample RVTome_15_FD_200260 | JGI IMG/M metagenome (GOLD analysis project Ga0268386, IMG submission 200260) | Soil microbial communities from uranium-contaminated site in the Upper Colorado River Basin, Wyoming, United States - RVT150D86... ... | reverse complement strand
CAGAATTCAATTTTCCGCCCCCGCCCTCCACCGTTTGTGGCGTCTCTCCCGGAAAATTAAATTCTGGACACCCGACCCCTTCCACAATGGGCAGCATCGCCGGTGACGTACCGGTGAAGTCGACGATTGCGCGATCGCCGGTGATCGTAATTCGCACACAGATCTGCTGGCCGGCGTCGAGGTGGTCGGTCAGCGCGTATTCGCCGTCGGGAATCGCGGCCAGCGCGAGCCTCATTTTTTCAGAGGCCGCCCGCTGAATGTGCCCCATGTAAGCTTGCACGACCGGCAGCGTGTAGCGGGCGACGAGGTCGCGGAGCTGCCGCATGCCGGCGTTGTTCGCCGCGACCTGCGCGGCGACGTCGGAGAGATTGTCCGCGACCGCCCGCGACGGAAACGGCCCGCTTCGCAACAACGCTTCCAGTTCCGCCTCCCGCGATTCGCCGCGATCGACCAGCTTGAAGTTGCGAATCAGCACGCCCTCTTCCGCCAGGTTCTTCGAAAACGGCGGCATGCTGCCGGGGACGATGCCGCCGATCTCGGCGTGGTGGGCGCGGCTGGCGGTGAAGAACAGGAGTTGAGAGTTGAGAGTTGAGAGTTGAGAGTCAGAGAAAAGTCGAGAGCCGAGAGTCGAGAGTCGAGAGCCAGAATCGGAATGGCTCTCACTTTCTGGCTCTCGACTCTCGACTCTGGACTCTCGACTCGCAAACACCGGCGTCACCACCGTGACGTCCGGCAGGTGGGAGCCGCCGCGGTAGGGGTCGTTGGTGACGTAGACGTCGCCGGGGGACATGTCGGGGTTGTCGGCGATGATGCGCTTGACGGTTTCGCTCATCGCACCGAGATGCACGGGGATGTGCGGGGCGTTGACGACGAGGTTGCCCCGCGGGTCGAAGATCGCGCAACTGAAATCGAGCCGCTCCTTCACGTTCGTCGACACCGACGTCTGCTGCAACGTGACCCCCATCTGCTCGGCGATGGAGGCGAAGAGGTTGTTGAAGATTTCCAGCAGGACGGGATCGGCCGATTGCGGATTGTGGATTGCGGATTGCGGATTCTGTTCTCCGATCTCCGACGTCTGACCTCCGACCTCCGACCTCCGATCTTTGATGACCAGTTCGCTGTGCTCGCGAACGGTCGCCGCCCAGCCGGGATCGATGACCACCGTCGACGTCGGCTCGCAGACGATCGCCGGGCCGCTGATTTCGTCGCCGGCTTGCAGGTTGCCGCGCAGGAAGACGGCCGTTTGGTGTTCCCGGCCGCCGAACCAGACGCGGACGGTCTCCGTCGGGTTTGGTTGACGCGAATGCAACTCAGCCGCGGGTTCCTCCGGCACCGGCGTGCGACCGACGACTTCCACGCGGGCGGCGACGATCTCCAGCGGCCGGCCGGCGTGCACGTAGCCGTAGAGTTGCTGGTGCAGTTCGCCGTAACGCCGCGCGAAATTGCCGTCATCGGGGCGGAGGACGGTGATCACCGATTCCACGCCGCGGTATCGCAGATCCAGCGAACGGATCGGCGGGTCGACGCAGTTATCAGGAATGTCTTCCGCCCGCACGGCGTCGATCGTTTCCTGTTCCAGTTCGCTGAAGACGTGTTCCAGTTCCGCCAGCGTCTCCTCGGAATACGCTTGCAACACAGCCCGCTCGCCGAAACGCCGCACGTCGGCCTGGCCGATGCCGTAAGCACTGAGGATTCCCGCGAACGGATGCACGAGAATGCTGCGGATGCCGAGCGATTCGGCCATCGCGCAGGCGTGCTGCGCGCCGGCCCCGCCGAATGTGACCAGCGTGTAATCGGCCGGGTCGTACCCCTTCGCGACGGAAATCCGCCGGATGGCGCGGACCATGTTCGCATTGGCGATGTCGACGTAGCCCTGGGCGAGTTCCGTCGGCGTGTATTGCTTGCCCAGCGGCGAATCGGCGATCCGCTTGCACAATTCGCCCAGCCGGTGTTCGACGGCAGCCCGGTCCAGCGGGAAGGGGAACCGCGCGGGGAGGATTTTGCCGAGATACAGATTCACGTCGGTGACCGTCAGCGGCCCGCCGCGGCCGTAGCAGGCGGGGCCGGGGTCGGCGCCGGCGCTTTCCGGGCCGACGTGCAGTTTCACGCCGTCGAACCCGCAGACGCTCCCCCCGCCGGCGGCCACGGTTTCGATCGCCAGCATCGGCGAGACGACCCGCACGCCGGCTTTCTTCGTCTCGTATTCCATTTCGTACGTGCCGTCGAACCGGGCGACGTCGGTGCTGGTCCCCCCCATGTCGAACCCGATCGACTTTGCGAACCCCGCCCGCTGCGCGACCCGCGAAAACCCGATCACGCCGCCGGCCGGCCCGGAGAGAATGCTGTCCTTGCCGACGAAGCGGTCGGCATCGACGAGGCCGCCGGCGGAGGTCATCACCTTGATTGCGGATTGCGGATTGCGGATTGCGGAATGGGCTTCCTCACGAAACGGTTTGGCGATTCGCAACCACCTTTCCAATTGCATACAGAAATCGTTGCACGAAATGACAGTCCCGGAATTGGACGACTTCAGTAATTCGGCGGCTAACGCATCCGCAACCAATCTCACCGTGAAAACGCTTGATCGCTGGAGACCCGCTGCCTCAAGCCGCGATGTGAAATCAGTCAGGAATACCTGCCATTCATCTGGTTGCGTCGAAAGCGGCATCCACGCCGATCGCAGAATCTCACGGATCAGGTCAATCTCGCGATCTGCGCTCGACTCGTTGCAATCCGCAATCCGCAATCCGCAATCCGCAATCCCCAGCGAAGCCCGAATCGTCCCCACGTACTCCCGCAACACCGGATTCAGATACGCATCCATCAGCGTCGTGTCGCCGCGGGAGACGATCTTGATGAGGGGGGACAACCGGCTGGAGGTGCTGATTTCCGTGAAGCCGGTTTCGCGGGCGAGGCGTTCGACAAGCTGTTCGTGGGCCGGGTTGGCGAAGGAGTGCAGCAGGCAGATGCCGATCGATTCGACGCCGGTCTGCCGTAACTCCCGCAGTTGCCGGCAGACGATCTCTTCGTCCGGCGATCGGAGGACGTTGCCGTTGGCGTCCAGCCGTTCGTCGATTTCCACGACCCGTTCAAACAGCGGCTCCGGCTTCTGAATCGCGAGGTCGAACAGCCGCGGGCGGTCCTGGTTGGCGATCAGCAGGACGTCGGCGAAACCCCGCGTGGTAATGAACGCCGTCCGCGCGCCCTTGCGTTCCAAGAGGGCGTTCGTGCCGCGGGTGGTTCCGAGCTTGACCGTCACCGGCGGAATCGGTTCGTCCAAACGCAGACCGAGGATCGTGCGGATGGCCAGGATGGGGGCTTCTTCGCCGGATGCCAGTTCGTAGGAAAGTGGTAGAAAAACGTTGGTAGGCACAGCCCACCCTACTGAGATGTCGTCGGCGATAATCAGCGTTCCGGTAGCCGCGTCGAATTCCGTTACGGTGGTTTCAGCGAGTGAGTTTCCGTCGGCGTCGAGAAAGCGGACCCGGTAGCCGGTCCAGAAGGCCGGCGGGTCTCCTGCGCGTCGCTCGTCGACGAACCGCCGCGGGTCGTCGGTCGCCGTCGCGCGGCCCTTCGTGACGGCGGAACTGAGCACCTTCGCCGTCCGCAGCATGCCGTCCGGTGAGCGGGCGATGCAGTCGGTGAACGTGCCGCCGACGTCGATCCAGAATTCCCAGTGGGTCATTCGTGCGAGTTGAGGGTTGAGAGTTGAGAGTTCAGAGCGAAAACGGTTCCTGACACCTTTTTCGCTCCACCTTTTTCGCTCACACGAGTTGTTCGGTGAAGACGAACCCGTCCGGCGTCGCGTCGACGTGGATGTTCATGCCCTCGGTAAACCGCCCGGCGAGGATTTCGTTCGCCAGGGCGTTTTGCAGCCGCTGCTGGATGACGCGCTTCAGCGGGCGGGCGCCGTAGACGGGGTCGTAGCCTTCCTCGGTGAGCAGTTTCTTGGCATCGTCGCTGACGGTGAGCGTGAAGCCATGCTCCTTGAGCTGCTCTTCGAGCCGGGCGAGCTGCAGGTCGACGATCTGGCGGATTTCGCGTTTGCCGAGGGGGTGGAACACGATCACTTCGTCGATGCGGTTGAGGAATTCGGGGAGGAATTCGTTCCGCAGCGCCCCCATCACGCGGTTGTGGATTTCGCGGTCGGCCTCTTCCCCTTCCAGGTCCATGATGAGCTGGCTGCCGATGTTCGACGTCATCACGACGATGGTGTTGGTGAAATCCACGGTGCGGCCGTGTCCGTCGGTGAGCCGGCCGTCGTCGAGAAGCTGAAGCAGCACGTTGAACACCTCGCGGTGGGCCTTTTCGATTTCGTCGAGCAGCAGCACGCAGTACGGCTGGCGGCGGACGGCTTCCGTGAGCCGGCCCCCCTCTTCGTAGCCGACGTAACCGGGCGGGGCGCCGATCAGCCGGGCGACCGAGTGCTTCTCCATGAACTCGCTCATGTCGATGCGGACCATGTTGCGTTCGTCGTCAAAGAGGAACTCGGCCAGCGCCTTGCAGAGTTCGGTTTTGCCGACGCCGGTGGGGCCGAGGAAGATGAACGACCCGATGGGCCGGTTCTGGTCCTGCAGGCCGGCGCGGGAACGGCGGACGGCGTTGCTGACCGCGGTGACGGCTTCTTCCTGGTCGATCATCCGCTGGTGGATGCCCTCTTCCATATGCAGCAGTTTCTCGCGTTCGGTCTGCAGCATCCGCGTGACGGGAATGCCGGTCCACTGGCTGACGACCTCCGCGATTTCCTCGGGGCCGACTTCCTTTCGCAGCAGCCGCGGCGTTTTCTTCGAAGCGTCCCGGACGCTGTCAGCGTCCGGGACGCTGGCGGCGTCCTCGGCTTCGAGCCGTTTGCGGAGTTCGTCGCGGCGTTTCTGAATGACGAACAGGTTCTGGTAGTCGCGTTCGTCGACGAGCTGCCCGGAGGCCTGCTTGTCGCGGATGGCGGCTTCGAGCTGGCTGTATTCCAGTTCGGCGGCTTCGAGTTCCTGCCGCACGTTGCGGACGTCGCCGAGGCCGAGCTTTTCCTGTTCCCACTGCTCCTTGAGGTTGGCGAGCTGTTTTTTCAGCTCGTTCATTTCCTGCTGGATTTCGGCCCGCTCTTTTTCGGCATGCGATTCCTGCTCCTCTTCGAGCTGCCGGGCGGCGAGTTCGAGGCGCGTGAGCCGCCGCTGGACTTCGTCGATCTCCTGCGGGACGGAATGCAGCTCCATCGACACGCGACTGGCGGCTTCGTCGACGAGGTCGATCGCCTTGTCCGGCAGGAAACGATCGGCGATGTAACGGTCCGACAGCCGGGCGGCGGCTTCGAGGGCCGAGTCGCGGATGCGGATGTCGTGGTGCCGTTCGTAGCGTTCCTTGAGGCCGCGGAGAATGGCGATCGTGTCTTCGACGGTGGGTTCACGGACGGTGATCGGCTGGAAGCGGCGTTCCAATGCGGGGTCCTTTTCGACGTGTTTACGGTACTCGTCGAGCGTCGTCGCGCCGACGCAGTGCAGTTCGCCGCGGGCCAGCGCCGGCTTGAGCAGGTTGCTGGCGTCCATCGCCCCTTCCGCGGCCCCGGCGCCGACGACGGTGTGCAGTTCGTCGATGAAGAGGATGATGCGGCCTTCCGCTTCGGTGACTTCGCGCAGGACGGCTTTCAGCCGGTCTTCGAATTCGCCGCGGTATTTCGCCCCGGCGACGAGCGCCCCCATGTCGAGGGCGACGACGCGCTTGTCTTTGAGCACCTGGGGCACGTCGCCGAGGACGATGCGGTGGGCCAGCCCTTCCACGATGGCCGTCTTGCCGACCCCCGGCTCGCCGATGAGCACCGGGTTGTTCTTGCGGCGGCGGGAGAGGACCTGAATGACGCGGCGGATCTCGGCGTCGCGGCCGATGACCGGGTCGATCTTGCCGCGACGGGCCATTTCGACGAGGTCGTGGCCGTATTTTTCGAGGGCCTGGAATTTGTCTTCGGGATGCTGGTCGGTGACGCGCTGTCCGCCGCGAACGGCTTTGAGGGCGTCGAGCACGTCCTTCTGTTCGACGCCGTTGATTTTCAGCAGGCGTTTCGCCGCATGGTCGCCTTCGGTGAGCGCGAGCAGGAAGTGCTCGGTGGAGACGTAATCGTCGCGCATCTGGTCGGCGGTGTCCTGGGCCTTGTTGAGGACGGCCAGCAGTTCCGACGCGAGGCCGACCTGGATGTTCTGCCCGCTGACTTTCGGCAGCCGGCTCAGTTCACCGTCGACCTGCGACGAAAGCTGCCCGAGGTTGACGCCGATCTTTCCGAGCAGCGGCCGGACGACGCCTTCAGTCTCATCGAGCAGCGCTTTGAGCAGATGCAGCGGCAGCAGTTGTTGATGGCCGCGTTCCTCGGCAAGCTGCTGGGCGCGTTGGAGGGCTTCCTGGGATTTGACGGTGAGTTTTTCGGGGCGGAAGGGCATGGGAAACAAACTCTGTTATATACGAAGTCTTCCAACTTGCTCAGCGACTCAACGGCAACGGCGGCGGACTCATCGCCAAAATCCTGTCTCGGAGGTTTAGATCACTTGTGACATGTTCTCGCAGCCGTGAGTCCCTGTCGATGCGGTCCGCAATCTCGGCCGAATACTGTTCTTCCTGCCGGATGAAACGAAGGATTTCGTGAATTGCCCAATCGACTGCACCGCCATCCACGCGTCCCGGTCGATAGAATGCCCCGCGTCCCGTTCCGACAACCGATCCCCATGCCGAACGCGCCAGTTGCACGTGATTCGGTGGTAGAAAGAACAGTGGCAACTCGACGTGGCTGATCTCGCTGGGGCCGTATCGCAGGTTTTGATGCAACAATGCCGAATACGCCCTTTCGATCCCCGTCCAGCCGCGGCCCTGACCGAGAAAGCTACTGGTCACAAAGTAGACAACGTGTCGACACTCAAGAATCTTGTCTCTCAATGTCTCGAACGCGTCTCGGCCGACCGGATAATGTCTTTCATCAATCCAAGTGTTGCATCCCCGCGTTTCCAGGGCGTCATGTACGGGACCGACGAGTCTACGGCGGTCTTCCTCACAATGTGAGAGAAAGACGTAGCGTGAACACTGTGGCCAGAATTCGATATTCCAGTCGGCCGGCATGCGGGATCAATGGGTCCGGGGCGGGGAAAATGCGGGAACGGCGGCTCGCTTTGAGGCCTGATGTCCAGTGAGTTTTGTGATGATCTCCTCGCCCAGCCGAGTTGGGCACGCGAACGTCCGGTTCCGAATTACCATCGCGTTGCCCATTGCCATTTGGTCGCAGGCGGTGCGAATCTCGCCCATTTCGTATTTCCCCTTCAACGCCAGGTAAAGCGTTTGAAAGGCCAGGCAATCTCCGGCACTCCGGCCCGGTTCCACTTCTGGGTAGGATCTGAGAATGTCGCGGTAGATCTCCGGCAGCGAACCGAGATATTCCTCAGTGACTTCCCAGTTTTCAGACTTCAGGATTTCGTCGATGATGTCTGTGAAGTAACCCTTGACCAGCCGCTGGCAGTCTGTCGACGCTTCGCCGATTGCAGAGGCCGGATCGGATCGGAAATCGAGCCCGACCTGATGGTGTTCGCCCGTCGTCACGCCGATCCACGAATTGTGTAGCAGGATCGCGTCCTTGCCGGCGAGGGTGACTCGCTTCCCGTTGTTTTCGGCAAAGATTCGCCCGTCTTCGACCAGGCAGTCGCGCATTTCGGTCATTGAATTGCCTCGCACTCCTGGCGAATTGAGGAAAAAAAACGTGAAACTCGCAAGGTGGCCAGTTCCCGATCGACCAGAAGGCCTGTAACGTTTATTCTCCACCGCGGGGATTGTTCGTCAACGGGAATTCGTCACCTCGCAAACCGCATCGAATACAAGTCCGCGTGCTTCAACACGAACCGCAGACGGACCGGCTTCCCGGCGAGTTGGCCAACGTCGCCGCCGGAAAATGTCACCTTGCCGGCGATTTCGTCCCCCGTCAGCAGCTTGCAGTCGGACGCGGTGAATCCCGCAATTGGCTTGCCGGCGGCGTCCTGCAGCTCGACCTTCAGCGATCCCTTGGCGTTCGTCGCGAAATTCAGGACGAGCGACTTGCCGGTGAACGTCAGCGGCTTCGTCACGAGTTCGCCCCCCTTCTCGCCGGAGCGCACCGAGACGAACCCGTCGACGCGGTACGTGAACCGCCGCAGGCGGCTGTCGGGGCCGGTGTAGTAGGCTTCGGTGGCGTAGACGCTGTATTCTTTTGGTTTGCCGGGGAGCTGCAGCAGGCCCCACGTCATGTAATTGCTGCGGTTGCCGTCGCGGTCTTTGGGGGCGGAGTTGGGAATGACCGGCTGCGGCCAGCGGTGGAAATTCAACCCGTCGCGGCTGAGCATGAACGTGGGGGCGACTTTGCTCCCCTGCGGCAGATACCGCGTGGGGAACCCGATCTTGAAGTGCGGCGCCCGCGGATACGCCTGCACGGCGTTCGTGTAGAGATGCTCGCGCGGGGCGCCGGTGATCTTGATGTACCGCGGCTTGCTCCAGAGCAGGAAGTCTTTCGACGTGCAGGTCATGATGTCCCGCTTGCCGTCGCGGAAGTTGCGATAGTAGGCGACGTACTGCTTCCGCACGGGGTCCCAGAAGGCGAGGTTCTGCGAGTCGAACGCACCGAGGGTGATGACGGGCTGTTTGCTCATCAGCTTCCAGTGGATGCCGTCGGCCGATTGGAACGCGTACAGCCCTTTCTTCGCCTGGGGCCGGCCTCGGGAGATCGCTTTGTACTTCGCATCGGCCGGGCAGTCGGGGTTCGCGTCGATAAACGGCGTGAAGCAGTGCGTGCCGATGCCGTTCCAGACGATGTTGTTCTTCTTCGACCTCGTTCCCAAGCTGGAGCTTGGGAACGAGTACAGGCCGAGGTTCGGTTTCGTCCAGCGGATGCCGTCGCGGCTTTCCGCGTAGCAGGTGACCTCGGGGTGGGCGGCCCGCTTTTTCGGCCCTTCCGAGTGGGAGCCGCGGTAATACATGCGGTATTTCTTGCCGTCCTGGTAGATCGCGTAGTAGGCGCAGGTGTTGCCTTCCCAGGGTTCGCCGGTGACGAGCACGACTTCCCGCGGCTTCGGCTCGTGCAGTTTGAGTTTCGCGTCGCCGGAGAGCCTGCCGACGAGAGCGCCGTCGGCGAACAGTTCCAGCCGCGAGCCAATCGGGATCGGTTTCTCCGCGGCGTCGGCCGGCAGCGCGAGCAGCAGAGGGAAGAGTAGGGCCGTCGGCAAGGGCGCGAGTCGATTCATGGCGGCGGTTCCTGCGGATGTCGGGCGGTGGGCGGTGATGCGCGTGAAGGCCGGTCGGGTTGTCCCCCACGCAGTTGCGCCATGATGCGACAGAGGGGCCGGGGATGTCCAGTCCCGCATGACAATCCGTGGCAGGAGTTGCAGTGTGGGGAACTCGCTCCGCGAATTCCGAGACGGACTCGCGGAGCGAGTCATCCACGTTGGATTGACCGTTGACGGATCGCGCTGGCGGTTGGGCGAACAGCGCGGGGGAATCGAATTGTGCGGGATACCGAGAGCGGCGGCGTACCGTACGGCCGCGTAATTCCGCCAACTTGACAATTCCGGAGGGTTTGCGGCGCTTGCCGGCGTTCGCGTTTCGGGTGGAGAGACGGTTTGGCATCCCGGTTGCGAATCGTTCCAGCGGCCAACGGGTAAGCGACTCTGAAGAGACGCGTCTTGCGTCAGAGACACCCCGATGGACCGTGGGCGGATTCTCCCTCGGGGAAACGCCCGATGAATGTGCCGATGACCCGTGTTCACTCAAACAAAACGGAGAACGAGACATGACACGCTGGCTTCTTGCCGCAACGGCAATCCTGGGGCTGGGGGCGTTCGGGACAACCGCCCTCGCCACGGACTGGAACGACGTCCAACGCGAATGGGGCCACTATCAGCGAGAACTGCGCAGGGGCGACTTCCGTGACGCCCAGAGAGAGTATCAGGAGTACTGCGAGACTCTGCAGGAGTACAACCGCGAGCGGTTCGGCGGGTATTATGCCCCGGCTTACGGGACGGGGACTTACGTTCCGCCGGCCCCGGCCACAGCCCCGCCGGCGCCTGCCTATGGGACGACGACCTACTATTACTCGCAACCGTATGTCGTCTATCCGCGGCGGACCTATTACTACCGGCCCTACATCGCGTCGGGTGGCGGAGTCGTGATCTGGCGGTAATGGGAGAAACGGAGATTTCCCCTGTGGACGGCGACAGCCGATGTTCCGCAATCTCCCGAAGTCCCCTCCGGGAGACATGACCCCGGAACGAAGGTTGTCCACACGCCGTCCCAGGGGGACGGCAACGCGCCACCACCCGGAATCCACCCACGGAGAACGGCGCGTTCCCAGGCGGCCCCGGCGAAAAGCCGGGGCCGCCTCATTTTTTTGGCTTCGGTATAGACGCGATGTCTTGTGGCGGGCACAATGGCGGCTGTTCCCGGAGTTGACCCTGCCAGGTATGCGGAAACGGGGACAGGTCCATTTTTCGGATTGACGTTTCTTTCGCGAAACACACTGTCACGCGAAAAATGGACCTGTCCCCTTCCGCGATTCCCCATTTCCGGAGTTGAACCTGCCATGAAAGCCATCCTCTACGGATTCACCGCGCTGCTCGTGCTGTCCGTTTCACCCGCCGTCGCCCAGAAATCGAAGACCTCGAACGCCGAACTCGCCGCGAAGATCACGAAACTCGTCAAAGACCTCGACGCCGCCGATTTCGAAACGCGGGAACAGGCGGAGAAAGCGCTCATCAAGATCGGCAAGCCGGCCCTCGACGCGGTGACCAAGGCCGCGAAAAGCCCCTCTGCCGAAGTGCAGATCCGGGCGAAACGCATCCTCGCCGCACTGATGGCATCGCTCCGCAACTTTGAATACGTCGACCTGCAGAAGAAGGCAAACCTCAAGCTGACCGAGTCCTTTCACGATTTCGAAGGGAACGATCTCAAGAAGCTGCCGCAGGGTGAGCGCGTGCTCGGCGGCGTGAAGTTCAAAGTCGGGCCGAAGTTCGTGCAGTTGGCCAGCGAGCAGGCGCCGACGTTTCCCGAGAAGGCGATCGGCATCGCCGTCGGAAAAACCGCCTCGCAGCTCCACTTCCTGCACGCGACCGGCTGGGGCTCGCCGAGCACGGTGGCCGACGGCACGCGGATCGGCTCGTACGTCGTCCACTACGAGGACAAAACCAAAGTGGTCATCCCCATCGAGTACGGCAAAGACGTTCGCGACTGGTGGAACTGGGACGACTCCAAGCCCTGCGCGCGGGCCAGAATCGCCTGGACCGGCAGCAACCCCGCCGCCGACAAATACGCCGATCAGGCGATCTCGCTGCGGCTGTATCTCGGCACCTGGAAGAACCCGCACCCGAAGAAGAAGATCGTCAGCATCGACTACACGTCGACCAACAAGACGATCTGCGCGCCTTTCTGCATCGCGATCTCGCTGGAACAGCCGGCGGCCGGGGCAAAGAAGTAGTGCGAAATTAATTTCGCACGACGGCCCCGGTTCCAGCTCAAACGTCGATATCCAGCTCTTCAATCTTGCGGTACAGGCTCGACAGGCCCAGCCGCAGGCGTTTGGCGGCTTCGCGTTTCTCAGGGCATTGCCGCAGCACGCGGGTGATGTGCAGCTTTTCGTAATGCCGCAACGCCGAACGCAGGTCGTCGGTGTCGGGCAGCGGCTGACCGACGCCCAGCAGGTCCGGCGGCAGGTCGCCCGGCTCGATTTGCGTGCCGTCGCACATCAGAACGGCCCGTTCGATCGCGTTGTCGAGCTGGCGGACGTTCCCCTTCCACTGGGCGGCCATCAGCAGCCGCAGCGTTTCGCTGGTCGCGCCGGTGACTCGCTTGCCCATCGCCGTCGAATGCTTCTGCACGAAATGCTCGACGAGCTCGGGGATGTCGTCGGCCCGTTCCCGCAGCGGGGGGATGAGCACCTTCAGCCCGTCGAGCCGGTAGAACAGGTCTTCCTGGAAGCGGCCTTCCGCGACCTCGCGTTGCAGGTCGCAGGTGGTGGAAGCGATGATCCGCGCCCGCACCCGCTGCGGCTCGGGGCTGCCGACGGGGATGATCTCCTGGTACTCGACGGCCCGCAGCACGACCGATTGCAGCCCGAGCGGAAGCTGTGAGATTTCGTCGAGAAAGACGGCCCCTTCGCCGGCGTTCGTGAAGATGCCGCCCGTTCCCTTCGGACTGCCCGCGGCGTGCTCGCCCAGCACCAGCTTTTCCAGAAACTCGACCGGCCGCGTCGCGCAGTTGACGGCCAGGAATTTGTGCATCCGTTTCGGCCCGGCCGCGTGAATGGCCCGCGCGAACAGCTCCTTCCCCGTGCCCGATTCCCCCACCAGCAGCACGTTGGCATTCGTCGCGGCGACCTTGCGGATCGTCTCCTGCAGCTCGGCCAGCACGCCGCTGGAGCCGACGATCTGGTCGAATTCCCGCTGCCGCTCCAGCTCGCGGCGGAGATGCAGGTTCTCCAGATGCAGCTCGCGATAGCGGAAGAGATTGTCGAGCTTGTTGGCGAGGTCCTCGAACAACACCGGCTTGACGAGGTAATCGAACGCCCCGGCCTTGAACGCCTCGACGGCGTTTTCCACGGTCGCGTAAGCCGTGATGACCAGCGTAAACGTCTGCAGGCTGAGCTGATGCAGCTTCTTGAGCAGCGCGATGCCGTCCCCGTCGGGAAGCTGCACGTCGCAGATGGCGACGTCGTAGTCCTTCTCGCGGGCCAGCTTCAGCGCGGCGGCGACCGTGCCCACGACGTCGACCGCGTATCCTTCGCCGAGCAGGAATTCGCGGAGAGACGTGCGGATGATCTCTTCGTCTTCGATGATCAGGATGCGGCGTTGTGGTGTCACGTGGATTCTACCGTAGGACGGCCTTCCAAGGCCGTCCGGGTTGGTAGCAGAATTCGTAAGAATTCTGCAGTGTGAAAGGTGGACGGCAGAATTCTCACGAATTCTGCTACGTGGAGGACGGCCTTGGAAGGCCGCCCTACGGGTTACGTCGCCGGCACCTCCTCGGTGAACACGACGGATGTCTCCTCCAGGCTGTCGGGGCAGCGGCGGACGTTGTCGCAGGTCACGGCGACTTCGAACGTCGTCCCCTCCGGCGACGTGTCGACCAGCTCGATCCGGCCCTCGTCCATCCCGGAAAGTAGGTGCCGGCACACGAACAGCCCCAGCCCGGTGCCGGTCGGCTTCGTGGTGAAGTACGGCTCGAAGATCGTGCGGCGATGCACTTCCGCGATGCCGCGGCCGTCGTCGCGGATGGTCACGCGAATCCAGCCCGCTTCGAGCCGGCTGGTGATTTCAATCAGCCCGCCGTCGCGGGTGGCGTCCATCGCGTTCAGAATCAGGTTCAGGAACACCTGCACCAGCCCGTCGCGCACGCACCGCAGCTTCGGCAGCCCCGAGGCGTAGTTGGTGACGATTCGCTTTCCCTTCTTCCGCTTGTAATACTTGGCGATCGAGAGGGCGTCTTCGATGACGGCGTTTACGTCGCACAGGCTCAACTCGGTGGTCGCGGGGCGGCTGAAGTTGACCAGCTCCCGCAGCGTGCGCTGGATGCGGGTGAGCTGGTCGTCGACCATCTGCAGCCGTTCGCGGGTGTAGTCGTCCAGCGGCCGGCGTTTCAGAAGCTGCACGAGCGAGCTGATCGCCGCCAGCGGGTTGCCGACCTCGTGGGCGATGCCCGCCGCGAGCAGCCCGAACGCGGCCCGCTTTTCCTGCTGCACGAGCAGCGCCTGCGACTGCTGCAATTCGCCGGTCCGCTCGGCGATGCGATGTTCCAGCAGGGTCTGGTTTTCCTGGAGTTCGGTGTTGAGTTCCGACAGCCGCCGGCTGGCCCGCTTCAACAGTTCCGCCAGCGCCGTACCCGCCCAGGTCGCCCAGCCCATGACGATCAGATTCAACAGCCAGCTTCCCAGGTCTCCGCGGTCGAACCCCCCCACCTGGATCAGCAACAGCGAGAAACTCGCGCTGTGCAGCCCGAAGGTGGCATACGTCACCCACGGCCAATACCGGATCGCGCACACCAGCAGCGACAGGAAGTAATAGAACCGGAACGGGCTGTCGATCCCCGTGTCGAAGTAGCACAGCAGCCCGATGAACACCGCCTCCATCAGCGAAACGACGATCGGCACGTCGCTGAGGAACACCTTGCCGTGGTAGCTCCACAGCGAATCGAGCACCGCGTACACGGCCCCCAGCGTGAGAATCGCGTTGAGCACCGCCGTGTTCTCGACCGGCCGCTCGCCGACGAAGTTCACCAGCACGTAGCCCACGACCAGCCCGAACCAGCGAATGCGGACGGTGATCGACTCGGCCGCCAGCTCCCACGGGAAACTGCCGCCGGCCGTCGCGGCGGGCGTACTGGAGTCGCTCGAAACGATCATCGCGGTGCGTTTTCCGTGTCCACGGTCAAACGTCAGACAATTATAGTCGCAAAGCCAACCGGGCGGCATCGTCCCGCCACTGCCGGCCGTGGTGGAATACCGATTGTGACGATTCTCGGCCGCCGAAAAATCGCAGGGCGCAGGAAAGAAGCCGCAAACCCTTTCGGATTCACGGCTTTTGAGGCGAGGCCGACGGGACTTGAACCCGCAACCCCCGGATCGACAGTCCGGTACTCTAACCAATTGAGCTACGGCCCCGTGCGTGGATGTGGCGCACTTCGAGAAGTTTATCCATCGAAAATCGGTCCGGCAAGCGAGTCGGAGGGCGGAGGGCGGAAGTCGGAGGGCGGAGGTCAGCCGGTCATCCCTCATCCTTCATCCTTCATCCCTCATCCCTCAACCAGCCGGATGTGCAACTCGCGGAGTTGTTTCGGGTCGACTTCGGAGGGCGCCTCGCTCAGCAGGTCGCTGGCTTTCTGGGTTTTGGGGAAGGCGATCACGTCGCGGATGTTGTCGTTGCCGGCGAACAGCATCACCCAGCGGTCCAGACCCAGCGCGATGCCGCCGTGCGGCGGGGCGCCGTAACGCAGGGCCTGCAGCAGGAATCCGAAGCGGCTTTCGGCTTCGTCTTCCTTCACGCCGATCAGGTCGAAGACCTGCTGCTGCACTTTGGGGTCGTGGATACGGATGCTCCCCGACGCGGCTTCGTAACCGTTGCAGATGAGGTCGTACGACGCGGCCCGCACCTGGCCGGGGGCGGTCGCCAGCAGCGCGACGTCTTCCGGCAGCACGCTGCAGAACGGGTGGTGCTCGGCGTCCCAGCGATTCTCGTCGGCGTTCCATGTGACCAGCGGGAAGTCGACAACCCACGCAACGGAAAGCTCTTTCGGGTCGTACAGCTTCAGTTCCTTCCCCAGTCGGTTGCGAAGCGCGGCGAGCGCGGCGGAGGTGACGGACGGCTGGTCGGCAACGTAGAGCAGCAGGTCGCCGTCTTCCCCCTGCATCTTTTCGACGATCTTCCGCTGTTGCTCGTCGGTGAAGTATTTCGCGATCGACGAATCGAGTTTCCCGCCGGCGACCTTGAAGTACGCCAGTCCCTTCGCGCCGAAATCGACGACGAGGTTTTTCAGGTCGGTGTCGAGGATGCGGCGGCTGTATTTGTCGGCGGCCCCTTTGGCGTTCAGGCCCCGCACGCGGCCGCCGTTGGCGATCGTGTTCTTGAACACGCCGAAATCGCATTCCGCCGCGACCTCGCAGATGTCGACCAGCTCCAGCCCGAATCGCAGGTCGGGCTTATCGCTGCCGTAGCGTTCCATCACGTCGCGATACGTGTACCGCGGCAGCGGAAGCGGGAGTTCCTCGCCGCGGATTTCCTGGAACAGCCTCGCGATGAGGCCGTCGATCGCGCTCAGCACGTCGTCGCGCTCGACGAAGGCCATTTCGACGTCGATCTGGGTGAATTCCGGCTGCCGGTCGGCCCGCAGGTCTTCGTCGCGGAAACAGCGGGCGAGCTGAAAGTAGCGGTCGTAGCCGGCGACCATCAGAATCTGCTTGTAGATCTGCGGGGACTGCGGGAGCGCGTAGAAGCAGCCGGGATGCACGCGGCTGGGGACGAGGTAGTCGCGGGCGCCTTCCGGCGTGCTCTTGCCGAGCATGGGGGTTTCGATTTCGAGGAAGCCGCTCTCGTCGAAGTAGTCCCGCGTGATTTTCGAGACGCGGTGCCGCAGGGCCATCGCCTTCTGCAGGGCGGGGCGGCGAAGGTCGAGGAAGCGGTACGTCAGCCGAAGCTCTTCGTTGGGGAGTTCGGTCGTCGACGGCTCGAAGGGGGGCGTGCGGCTGGTGTTGAGGATGACCAGCGACTTCGCTTGCACTTCGATCTCGCCGGTTTCGAGCTTCGGGTTGATCCGGTCGGCCCCGCGGTGCGTGACGACGCCGCTGGCCTGAATGACGTATTCGGTTCGCAGGCCGCGGGCGGCTTCCTGGATTTCGGCGGCGAGGTCGTTGCGGAAGGCGACCTGCGTCTTGCCGTAGCGGTCGCGGAGGTCGATGAACACGACGCCGCCGTGGTCGCGGTAGCTGTCAACCCAGCCGCAGACGGTGACGGTTTTGTCGACGTCGGCGGCCCGTAATTCGCCGCAGGTGTGAGTACGCAGCACGTGAGTGGGGCTTTCTCGTTTCGTAGGTCAGGCTTTCCAGCCTGACCGGATGGCAGAGGGCTGGGTTCGGCCGATTCCGGTCAGGCTGGAAAGCCTGACCTACGGGGGACGGCCGAATCATCGAGCGTAGCGGTTCGGCGAGGGGGAATTCAAGTTGCCGCCGGGCGGTGCTGTCAAGAGCTCAGCCAAACGCCGCTTGCGGTTTAGCGGCGCGCTGGCTAAGCCGCAAGCGGCAAAGTCCGGACGGGCCGTCCGGACCTACTCGGGGGGATGCCAGTCGCCCCAGTGTTCGAGGTAGTGGGCGTACGCCGGCGAACTTTCCGCGTTTTCCTGCAACCAGGCTTTCGTCTCGGCGACGATCTGCTGCTCGTCGTTCAACGGCAGTTTGCCGATCAGCACGCGGCTCCGCAGGAAGACGAAGTACGTGTCGAGCACGTCGCAGCGGCAGTAGTCGTTGATGGCGTCGACCTCGCCGCGGTCGTGCATGCCCTGAATCTGCGAGCCGTCGACGCCGGTTTTGCCGGGCTTGCCGATGAGGTTTGCCAGCACGTTCAGCCCGCCGACCACGCGGGACGCGCCGAAATTCGAGACGAGGTCCATCAGGTCGATGTGGGCATCGGTGTTGTAGCGGTTGCGGGACTGCTCGTAGGCCTTCGCGTTGAGATTGAACCACGCCGGCAGGGCGAGGCCGAAGCGGTAGGCGGCCAGCTCCATCAGCGGCAGGTCGTACCCGCGGCCGTTGAACGTCACGAACGCCGGCCGCCCGTAATGCTGCCAGCCGGACCAGAACCGCCGCGTGATCTCGTGCGGCCGGTACAGCGGGGCGTCGAGCACGGCCAGGTCGATCAGGCGGAAGTCGGGTCCCACCTTCGCAATCGCCACCGAGACCGGCAGCATGAACGTCACGGGGATGACGTCGTTCCCCTTTTCCTCGAGCAGCTCGGCCCGGTAGCGGGCAATCGCCTCCGCCGCCGACAGCCCGTCGTTCGGGTACCGCACGCGGGAGATCAGCTCCCCGTCGGCAACGGCTTCGGCATCGAAGACGAGGTAACGCACGTCGGGCTTGGGGTCGGGCATGGTGTGACCCGCCGTTTCTACGGCGTTGCGAAGAGATCAAAGAATCGGCGAGATCCCTCTCATGCGGCAACCGACGAACCGCCAGTTTCGAGAGAACGGGCAAGGGTAACGTTATCGTTCGGCCATTCAGTGTAGTCGGCATCATCTTCCAGATAAACCGGATCCCAAGGAAACGCTCCCGCGTGGCCGGCATTTGCGGGAACGACGCCGCGCGGACGCCGCGTCCCAGGTCAGCGATCGTCCGTTTTTTGACGCCCAAACCAGGACCTCAGCCGAGTAACCGTGTGCGGTCCGACGAGGGCCGCACCCGTCCACCAGGCCACCTGCACGCCAACGAAATCCGCGGCAGCCAGCGCGGCCTTTTCGCCGAGAGTCAGTGGCAGAAACGGAATCGCAAACAGAGAAAACCACAACACACCGGAGAGCAGAATCAGGACGATGCCGATTCTGGCGGCAGCACGGCCCTTGTCCCCTCCCGAAGGCGAACGGTCGCCCCGCGAGTCTCGATCCGAGCCTGATTCCGCCATGGTCCGAGGGGCACGCAACAGGATTGCAACAACGAGGTACCGGCTCCGGAAGTGCCATCATGAAAACCATTCAGGTTTCCGTCAATCTCGATGGTTCCTTCCTTTTGGTCGCAGTATTCAGCAGAGTTTGGCCGAGTTGTCCGGAATCCCGTAACCAGAAATCCATTGAGTATCTGCCCGGTTTGCGATGAGAATTGACTGTTAAAATCGCGGGGCACACAATGCACCCGGAGCCGGTTTCGGTTCCCTCTTGTACGACGACTTCGGACCGAACAGAGACATCGGCGTTTTCGCGAGGTGTTACAACTCGGCAAGGACAATCGATGACAGACGATGGGAACGACAAAAATCGCGGAACTGCCAAATGACCGGTCGTCGCAATACCACCGCACACTCGGCAGGTCACAGCGTGGTCCGCGTGGCGTGCTATGCCGGACTTCATTTGATTCTGAATTGTTGGATGCTTGCCCTTTCACTCGATCGACTGCTTGATTACTTCGCGACGCTCGTCCTACCACGGGCGCCTCAAGTGCCGGCTCCCAATCCGTGGGCGTTCGGTGCATGGTTCATTTTGGCCTTCCCCTGCGGTTATCTCATTTTGTTTCCCGGTTTCACCCGCGGCATCGGTTACTGGGCCGTTCAGGCGGGCAACAGCTTGTTCTGGGGAGTTGCGATCTATCATTGGAAAGATTCTGACTAGTTCTGTTTCGGCGACCAGTTCTGCGGAGCGAATGATCTATGACGGCAAAATCCAAAATTCCGTTGCTCATCGCCGCGGCTCTCTTCGTGTTCGCAGGAACGACAGAGCCTGCATCTGCCGCTGAGAAACCCAACGTCATCCTCATCATGACCGACGACCAGGGCTACGGCGACCTCGGTTGCCACGGGAACCGGGTCGTCAAGACGCCCGCGATCGACCGGCTCTACAAAGAGAGCGTGCGGTTGACGAACTATCACGTCGACCCGACCTGCTCCCCCACGCGGTCGGCGCTGCTCACCGGGCGGTATTCGAGCCGCACGGGGGTCTGGCACACGATCATGGGGCGGTCGATCATGCATCCCGGCGAGTACACGCTGGGGGAACTGTTCGCCGCCAACGGGTATCGCACGGGCTGCTTCGGCAAGTGGCATCTCGGCGACAACTACCCCTGCCGCCCGCGGGACCAGGGGTTTCACGAAACGCTGGTGCACGGCGGCGGCGGGGTCGGGCAGACGCCGGATTACTTCGGCAACGATTACTTCGACGACACCTACTGGCACAACGGCAAAACGAAGAAGTTCACCGGCTACTGCACCGACGTGTTCTTCGACGGGGCGCTGGCGTTCATCGAGAAGAACAAGACGCGGCCGTTCTTCGTCTACCTGCCGACGAACGCCGCCCACGGGCCGTTTCTGGTCGCGAAGAAGTACAGCGACCCGTACAAAAAGCTCGGCGTCCCGTCGCCGCGGGCGGAATTCTACGGGATGATCACCAACATCGACGAGAACGTCGCCCGCCTGCGGAAACGGCTGACCGAACTCGGTCTGGCGGAGAACACGATTCTCATCTTCACCACCGATAACGGCACGGCGGCGGGACTCGGCCGCGCGCGACGCGGCAAGAAGAAACGCCGTGTGGGTGGTAGCAGAATTCGTGAGAATTCTGCCGGGCGACCAGAGCGTGCAGAATTCTCACAGCGTGCAGAATTCTCACGAATTCTGCTACGGGGTTTCGCTTCGTTCCAATCCCGGCCACCCGACCGCAATTCCCAGATCCGCCTCGGCTTCAACGCCGGCATGCGGGGGACGAAAGGGAGCGAATACGACGGCGGGCATCGCGTGCCGTTCTTCATTCGCTGGCCGAAAGGGGGAATCGGCGGCGGCCGCGACGTGAAACAGATCACCGCGCACATCGACGTGCTGCCGACGCTGGCGTCGCTTTGCAAGTTGAAGGTCGATTCGAAGCTGCCGATCGACGGGACGGACGTCTCGCCGTTGTTTCGAAACATCAACTTCTCCCCGTGGCCACCACGCACGCTCTTCGTCCACTCTCAGCGGGTTGAATTCCCGCGGAAATGGCGGAAAGCCGCGGTGATGACCGACCGCTGGCGCTTCGTCACCGACGGCAAACGGCGGGAGCTGTTCGACATGACTACCGATCCCGGCCAGAAGACCGACGTGAAGGACAAGCATCCCGACGTCGCGAAGAGGCTTTCCGCCGCCTACGAGAAGTGGTACGCCAGCATCGGCACGCGGTTCAAGGATTACGTGCGGATCACGATCGGCTCCGAGCCTGAGAATCCCAGCCGGCTGACCTGCCACGACTGGCACACGAACGACAAACCGGTCCCGTGGCACCAGAACAGCATTCGCAACGACCAGCGGGCGAACGGCTTCTGGGCGATTCACGTCAGCCGTAAGGGAACTTACGAATTCACGCTGCGCACCCGCCCGGACCGGCTGAAGGCGAGAATCCCCGAGAGCACCGCGCGGATCAAGGTCGGCGAAACCGAGCAGACCCGCAAGATCGCCGAGGGGGACACCGCCGTGTCGTTTCGGGTCGAACTGCAGCGCGGCGATACGCGGCTGCAAACATGGTTCGTCGACGAAAACGGCCGTTCGCGCGGGGCGTATTTCGTGGAAGCGAAGTTCGTGAAATAGGGGCCGCCGCCGGTTTACGAATTCCGCGGGCGCATCATCCACTTCAGCTCGCCTTCCGACGCGGTCCCCACGATCCGCCGGGTTTCCTTGCCGTTCCGGTAGTGGATGAACGTCGGAATCATGTGCACTCTCGCCTTCCCGGCCTGTCGCGGGCTCCTGGTGACGTCGATGACGCGAATCGGGTAGCCCTCGTCCTTCAGCCGTTCGATCGTCGGCGCGGCCATCCGGCACGCCGGGCATCGCGTCGAGGTGTAAACGTGAATCGTACCCTGCGCGGTCCCCGGCGTGACCTGCGTGCTTTCCAGGTCGCAGCCGCTCGTGGAAAGAATGACGGCCGCCGCGATCAGCCACGGCAGAAGCTTGACGACGGACATGGTGGATTCCCCGACAATCTGGAAAGGTGTGTCAGGAAAACCTAGCTTGCCGCGGAGCGGCCGCAAACGCTGTCTGCGGAGCAAGTGGTAATTCCACTCGCGGTCGATGTCGCATTTCCGTCGCATCCGTCGCAATCGTTCCGTAGGACGGCCCTCCGAGGCCGTCCGTCAAAAGTGCCGGAATTCGTAGCAGAATTCGTGAGAATTCTGCCGTCAAGGAGTCAGGCAGCGGCGGGAAAATAAGCTACCAGTCGCAGGTGTAAAGACGATGCCCCGTCCTTCCACGGGCGATGAGGGATGAGAGCTGAAGGATGAGAGATGAGCGATCCGCCGTTTCATCCCTCATCCTTCATCCTTCATCCCTCATCCTTCATCGTTCGAATTCCCGGTAGACGATTTTCCCGCTGCTGCCTCAGCGTCCAGAATTCTCACGAATTCTGCTACGTCGCGCTCAGCGCGGAAGACGGTCCCGGAAGATCGGCCGCAACTTCGCCGCCGCCTCGGGGACCTGAATTTCCCACTTGCCGAGCACGTTCATCAGCGGGACGAACGCCGTGATGGGGTCGTCGGATTTGTCGGCGAAGCTGGCCTGCGCGAGCTTGATGTGGGCGGACCCGACCCGGCCTTCGCCGCGGGTCGCATCGAGGCCGACCCAGCGGTCGCCCACCCAGGCCTCGGTCCACATGTGGGCCACGAAGCCGACGATGCGGTCGTCGTAGATCAGCCCGACGGCGATCCGCGACGGAATCCGCCGCACGCGGAGCATCGCCGCCAGCAGCACCGCGTGCTCGGTGCAGTCCCCCGCCATGTCGCGGGCCACATCGGCCGCGGTGGCCATCGCCGTCGAGAAGTTCTTGTTCCGCAGCTTCCGCGAGACGTACTTCTCCATCTGCAAGGCGACCTTCGCGTCGTTGGTTTCGTAACCGGCGGCCCGCACGGCGTGCTCCCGCACCCGGCGGTCGTTCGACTGCAGGTACTTCGACGGGGCCGTGTAGATCGGGTCCTTCTTGACGTGGACCAACCGGCGGGGCATCGCCGACGGCACGACGGTCAGTTCGATCGTGTTGCGGTCGATCCGCCGCACGCGCTGCCGCTCGTCGGCCACGACGAACTTCGCCGGGTCGTCGCCGGGCATCGCGATGCGGTAGACGATTCGCGGCTGCTTGTGCGCGTTGGGAATGGGGACCGTCCGCAGCACCGACTTCAGGCCGATGTCGAGTTCGTCGTTCTGAATCGCTTTGACCGCCTCAGCCTTGGAGACGGTGTAATGGGCCATCGTCTGGCCGATGAAATCCGACTCGCTGATCGCCGGCCGCCCCGTCTCGTCGAGATAGGTATACACGACTTCGGTCGGGCTGCTGGACTGCGTCACCCGCACCCGCAGCAGGTTGCGGAGTTTGCCGTCGTCCAGCTTCCGCCGCTGGTAACTCTCGGCGGCCAGCCGCACCTCGACGACGCGGCCGATCTGCGGGTCGAAGGTTTTGAAGCGGCGAACGTCCCCCGGCTTCATCGGGTACGTGCGGAGCATGCGGTCCTGGTAGGTGGGGGATTTGATCCCCACCCGCCATTCGTAATAGCGTTTGTCGCTGCGGCCGTTGGCGGCGGTTTCCACTTCCAGTTGCCGGCCGTCGCGAATCAGCCGGCCGGTCATCGTCGATTTGTTCGGCCCGCTGCCGCTTTCGACTTCGAAGCCGAGCAGGTCGCCGGCCGCGGTTTCGACGGTGCGGGTGACGGCCCGCATGCGGGTCCGCTCGCCGAACCGCTTCACCGACATCTGCACCTCGCTCGTCGTGCGGACCCGCGATTGGCCGTTTTCGCGAACCTGCTCGAAGCGAGTCTGCGAATAACCGATGCGGTGTTTGCCGAGGCGGATGATCTGCCAGATTTCATCCGGCCGCGAGTCGCGTTCGGGCTTTCGCGTGGCGGGAGGCCGCTTGCGGGTCGGCCCGGAGTCGCGGCTGACGGTAGCAGGCCGAATGTCCTGCGCTCGCGCACGGGTCGGCGGGGCGTCGTCGGGCGGACCGCCGGGCAGGAAGGCGATCCCCAGCGCCGCGACGATCGCCGTGAGGAACACGAAGACCCAGATGCGTTGTCCGCGCGCAGCCATGACGTCGGCCTCCATGCCGGTCGGCGACGAATCCCTGAGGGACGCGCCGGAATGAATTCGTGATCGGGGAGTGGGAGAGCGGGTGGTATCTTAACGAGTTCGCGCAACGGAACAAGACCGGCCCCGGCGCAGTGATACCGCCGGGTGCGGGACAGGGTTTGCCGAAGACCCCGCGGCGCAGCCGCCGTGCACCCAAACCGACAACTTGTTGTCGAAGCGAATCGACGCATCGCGACAGCAAGCTGTCGGTTTGGGTTTTCTCGTCGCTGCGCGGCGTATTGCGTGCAAACCCTGTCCCGCACTCGATACCGCCGGGTGCATTCGGCACTTTGCGATGCGAGGCTGAGAGGGAACGGCGATTCAGCGGATCGAGCGGATTCGCGCGGATCAAACGGGGAATCAGGGAAAGGCAGAAAGATCACAGATCAGCCATTTTTCTCCCCTCAATTTATAACCTGCCTCTTTCTGATGCTCATCAACGGCAGGTTATAAATTGAAGGGAGAAGAATTCTCACTCTCCCGCAATCCGAGACGCAGCGGCATCGCGGGAATGCCCCCGATACCGCCCGATCATCCATCATTCCCCCAGTGCCGCCTGCACGACGCTTCGCAGGAACGCCAGCGCTTCGTCCGCCGCCGAAACGTCGAGCCGTGGCAGCAGCGGCAGCGAGTCGAACGCCGCGTCGTCGTTCGGTCCCGGTCCCAACCACGGCAGCAAGGCGGGAAGTTCGCTGCCGGGGGACCAGTTGGGATGGAACGTCGCCGCGGGGAATTCGTCCGACAGTCGTTGCGCCAATTCCGCACACTGTCCGGACTTTCCGCCCGTCACCGCGACGGTCAATGGACGGGGGATCAACCGCGACCGCAGTTCTCCGAACGTGGCCTGCTTGACCGGGTGGATCGCATCCGCCGCGATTTCCACCAGCGGGTCGAGCACGAACCTGCGATACCAGCAGGCCGGATGCGGGACGTGCAGCTCGGGAGTGTCGATGACCTGGTCGCCGTAGAGAATCAGATCGAGATCCAGCGTCCGCGGCTGCCATGCTGCGGTGGCACTGCTTGACGGACGCCGGGAGCGCGTTTCATCGAGTGAGACATCAGAGCGGCGTCCGTCAAGCAGTGGCACGACGCGCATTCTTCCGCGGTCGCGGCCGTGGCTCGCTTCGATCTCCTGCAAGCGCCGCAGAAGCTCCAGCGGGGAAAGCGTCGTGACCACTTCGGCGGCAGCATTCAAAAACCCGCCGCCGGCTTGCGAGCCGACGGCGGGTGTTGAGAAGTTCGTGCTGATGCGTCCCAACAGGACGGATTGGCAATCCGTGCTGCCTGCCGTGAGTTCCCCCAGTGCGGCTTCAAACGTCTCGGCGACGTTTCCCACGTTGCCGCCCAGAGCGACAAGACATCGCGTGTTCGCGGCCGACATGTCGCTCCCTCCATGCCGCTTCAATTCCGCTACGGCGTCGAATTCAGGCCGGTCTTAATCAAGTCGTTCCACATGAACAGAGCCGTGTTACCGACCGCGGCGATTCCCGACATGGCCGTCAGGATAATTAACGCCAGCATCACGGCATACTCAACCGCCGTTGGTCCGTCTTCGTCCCTGAGGAATCTCCAGATGGAAAACATGGTGCCGGTCCCCCGCATTGGAGCCCGCGGGGTGTGACCCCGCAAATTTGTGAAAATGTCCCGATTGTCAAAACCCTATGCCGCGATTCGAAGTGAGTCAAAACGAACTTCCGCGATTGTGTCGGCTTTTCGGGCGATTGCCGAAAACTTTGTCGAAATGTTGATGATTGGCATTCCGCCGCGTTGCAATCAGGCCACATGATGATGTTTCACAACACCGAAGGCGGAAGAGGTTGCGAAAATTTCGTAGCAGAATTCGTGAGAATTCTGCCGTCACGAAATGACCGTCCAGAATTCTCACGAATTCTGCTACGATTTCCGTTCACTTCAACGATTGCAGGAATTCCAGAAGGTCCGCGACTTCCCGCGGCGTCATGTCGCGGAGCAGCAGTTCCGGCATCAGCGACTTCTGCTGCGGGACGACGATTTCCGCGTCCCCCGCGGGAATGCGGATCGGCTTGCCGGTCGAGTCCTGCAGCACGACCTGCGTCGCGTCCCGCTTGACGAGCAGGCCGGTGTGGACCTTGCCCTTTGCCGTCTGCACGAGATACACGCGGAACTTCGCGTCGATCTTCTTCGACGGCTCCAGAATGCTTTCCAGCAGGTCGGCCTTCGTGTTTTTCTTCGCGACGTGGCTCAGGTCCGGACCGACCTCTTTCCCCTTGCCGCCGATCTTGTGGCAATTCGCGCACGACGCCGTCGACGTGCGGAAGAAGACGGCCTTTCCCCGCTCGGCGTTCCCCGGCATCTTCAGCAGGGCTATCCGGTCGACGGCCGTGCCGAGTCGTTTGATCCGCTGCTCTTCCGGCAGGAACGGCTCGAACAAGTCCCGGACGCCGGCGTCAGGATGCTTGATGGCCGCCGCAATGATCTGGCGACGAACTCCCGTCGTGTATTTCTCCCGGCGAAGATCCATCGCCAGCATCAAGGCGCCATCGGGGAATGACAGCAGGGGATCGAGGAACTTGTGAATCTGCCCGTCCGTCAGCTTGGTGCCTTCGCTCTTCCGCAATGCCATGACTCTGGCGTAGTTTTGATTGAACAGCCGCAGGGCGAGCTTGCCTTCGTTCGACAGAATCCATTTCGAATCTCCCTGCAGCGTCAACATCCATTCAAAAACCAGCCGCAAGCCGACATCATCGACAACATTGGAACCGAAATGTGGCATCCGGCCGCGGCCGAGTTTCGCCATGCGATACAACAAGACCGAGCGGCTGGGGCCGATTCTGGATATCACTTCCGCCTTGTAAATGCCGAACGTCCCCTGCGTCGGCGGCGCACCGAAGAGATACTTGTCCCGCTCGATCTTCTGCGAAAGCAGCTCGAACTTCGACGTCCCTCCCCCGCCGCGGCGATGGCAGGTCGCACAGTTGACGTGCAGATACGAACGGGCCGCCGCGCCGAGTTGCTTCTTGTCTTGAAGCCCGACGGAAGGATCGACCAGCCGCGGACGCTTCCCCTTCGGCTCGTTCCCAAGCTCCAGCTTGGGAACGAGGCGGATGTGCCGCAGCGTCGCCAACTGGCCGCCGACCTGCTCGCCGTAGCGGTGCTCGCGGTCGAGCTGCTCCGGCAGGAAGCCGTACACCGAACCCCCGCGACTTGTGTGGCACAGCAGGCATTCCGTGCGGCTCGCATGATGCCACGTCTGGCGGAGCGGCTTCTTCGTGTTCGTGTCCCGCCGCAGGAACGCCCGGTCCTTGCCGGGGCCGGCGAGAAAGACGGCGTCGGTCTGGTCGTCATTCCAGACGTAGTTGTAGGCGTTCCACGATTCGCCCACGAAATGCAGAATCTGCGTTTCCACCCGCCGCCCCGGACGCCGCACACCCGATGTATTGGAAACACCGGTTGTGTGCGACAGGAAGATCGTCTTCATCAGCACGGCGTTCTGCGGGTACTTCCATTCGCCGCGGAGGATTCCCTTCTGGACGTTGTTCTTTTTGTGAATGCCCAGCGTCGACGTGCCCGGCAGCGCGATGAACCGCTCGGCGGTCGCGCCGTCCATCCACGGTTCGGCGACGACGGAATAGGGAATGACGCCCGGCGCGACTTTGTGGTCTTTCACGGACGCAAACAGGCCGGTCTCGCTGAGTTTCCGCGGGAAATTCGCGTTCGCCTTCGCAGCCGTGTTCTTGACGATCCGGTGAATCGACCCGTCGTAGGTCACGACGTAAAGTTCCCGCGCATTGTCGACGCCGAAGCAGATGACTTGCAGGTTGGAATCGAGCAGTTCCTTCACCTGAGTAACGCGCCTGGCGTCGAACGTCGCGCCCCAGATCTTGCCGGTGACGTAGTCGCCGTAGATGTAACGGCCCCGCAGTTCGGGCAGCCGGCGACCGTGGTAGACGAACCCGCCGGTAATCGACCGCGATTCGGTGTGCGAATGGGCGATCGTGGGCGGGACGATCGGCGTCGGGCCGCGTTTGCGTTCGGGGTGCACCGGCTGCGTGTGTTCGAGGACGCTCCAGCCGTAGTTGTCCCCCTTCTTGACGCGGTAGATCATCTCCCACAGTTCCCAGCCGACGTCGCCGACCCACAGGTCGCCGGTCCGCGGGTCGAAGCTCATCTTCCACGGGTTGCGATGCCCGTAAGACCACACCTCGCCGCGGGCGCCCGGCTTGCCGACGAACGGATTGTCACGCGGAATGCGATACGGCCGGCCGTTCTCGGGGCGGTCGACATCGATCCGCAGAATCGAGGCCAGCAGGTCGCCGACGTTCTGCCCGGTGTCGGCGGTATCCGGCGGAAACGCGCCGGCTCCGTCGCCGGTGGAGATGTAGAGGTACCCGTCCGGCCCGAACTTCAGACAGCCGCCGTTGTGCCCGCCCGATTTCCAGGTGATGATCGTCTTCTCGCTGCTCGGATCGATCCGCGGCGGGTCGGTTTTCGAAACGCTGAACCGCGACACGCGCGTGCCGTGTTCCAGCTCCGGCTTCAGCACGTAGCAGACGTAACAGTAGCGGTTCGTGGCGAACTTCGGGTGGAACGTCAACCCGTAGATCTGCTTTGCTTCGGGAACGTGCTTCGGCAGGTCGAGCAGCAGGTCGGTCGTCGCGACGTCGGGCCTCGTTCCCAAGCTGGAGCTTGGGAACGAGTGAATCTTCCCGGCCAGTTCCACCAGAAACAGCCGGTCGGTCCCCGGCGCGTTCGTCAGCACGACCGGGTTGGTAAACGACAGCTTCGGAAACACCCGCTGCAAGGCATAGGGCGCGGGCGGATCGGGGGAGCCGATCATCCGCGAGGTCGTCCAGGGGACGCGTTTCTGCAGGCCGATGCGGTTCGAGGTGCGTGTTGCGTCGTCCGCCGCCGCCGCGGCGCTGGACAGAACGGCGGCCAGTCCAGCGACTGTCACCGCGTTGCGGAGAATGGAACCGGGCATCAGCGATCGAATTCCGCGAAAAGGAAAGAGGGCAGACGGGAGAGCACGGTCGCAACCATTAAACGGCATTCGGCGAATCGCGTCCAGCAGGGCGGCTCATCACTCGTAGCGTGGACTTTAGTCCACGCGAGTGTCCCGGCAGATCTCCAGCCCGCTTCTCGACGACGCTCGCGTGGACTAAAGTCCACACTACTCTGGCCCTCTCAATACGCGTGCTGCTCTTCACCGTCCCCCTCAAATCCCGCGAACTCCGTCTTCACGATCTGCCGCACGGTCCGCTCCTCGACTTCCTTCCGCAGCTTGGCGATCGCTTGGTCGATCGGCATCGCGCCCAGGTCGCCCTCGAGCCGGTCGCGGAGGGCGACGGCGTTGTTCTCCGCTTCTTTGGGACCCACGACGGCCATGTAGGGGATCAGTTCCACCTGCGCATCGCGGATTTTGGCATTCACCTTCGCGCTGCGTTCATCCAGCGAAACGCGGAAGCCCGCGTCATGGAACCGCTGCTTCACCGCGGCGGCGTAGTCGGCGGATTTGTCCGACAGCGGCAGCACGCGGATCTGCTCCGGAGCCAGCCACAGCGGGAACGCGCCGGCGAAGTGCTCGATCAACATCCCGACGAACCGCTCCATTGAGCCGAACGGCGCGCGGTGGATCATCACCGGCCGGTGCGCCGCGTTGTCCGAGCCGATGTATTCCAGCTCGAAGCGCTCCGGCAGGTTGTAGTCGAGCTGCACGGTGCCGAGCTGCCACTCGCGGCCGAGGCAGTCGCGGACCATGAAGTCCGCCTTCGGCCCGTAGAACGCGGCTTCCCCCTCGCGGGCCTCGAAGTTCAAGCCGCTTTCGACCAGCACCTTCCGCAGGACGGCTTCGGCCTGTTCCCACAGTTCCGGGCGGCCGACGTACTTGTCGCTGTCGGGATCGCGGAGCGACAACTGCACGCGGTAGTCGTCGAGGCCGACGCTTTCCAGCACGAACTGCGTGAGCTTGAGGGTGTCGCGGAATTCCTGCTCGACCTGCTCCGGCGTGCAGAACAGGTGGGCGTCGTCCTGAGTGAAGGCCCGCACCCGCAGCATGCCCGCCAGTTCGCCCGACTGCTCGTGCCGGTAGACGGTGCCGAACTCCGCCAGCCGCACCGGCAGGTCGCGGTAGCTGCGGGGCATCGCCTTATACATCTGCACGTGGTGCGGGCAGTTCATCGGCTTCAGCAGGTAGCGTTCCTGCATGACTTCCCACGAGCGCAGTACCTGGAGCTTCTCTTCGAGTCGATGAGTGGTGAGTGGTGAGTGGTGAGTGGTGGAGAGTTGAGAGTTGAGAGTTGAGTGTTGAGAGTCAGAATCTCCGCCCTCCGACCTCTGGCCTCCGCCCTCTGACGTCCGATCTCCGACCTCCGACCTCTGACCTCCGACTTCCGAACCGGCGGCGTGCTTCATCAGCCCGGCGTAGGATTGCAGTTCCGGCGAACCGGGGTCGGTGGTCAGCGCCGCCTGCAGCAGCTTCTGTTCGTCGTCCGCGGAGAGTTGCCCGCTCTGCAGCCGTTCCTTCCACCAATCCACAAGCTGCCCCGCGGGATGCCCGAAGATCGGCGGAAACTGCGAATCGCGATAATACGGAAAATGCCCGCTGATTTCGTAGAGTGCCACCCGGCCAATGTGCGGCGAGTAGACCGGCTCGTAACCCCGCTCCAGCAGCTCGCGCTTGATGAAGTCCTCCAGCAACGAGCGGACCTTCGCCCCCTTCGGCAGCCACAGCACCATCCCCTGCCCGACGTCGTTGCTGATCGAAAACAGCCCCAGTTGCTTCCCCAGCACGCGGTGGTCGCGCTTCTTCGCTTCTTCCACGCGCTCGAGGTACGCGTCCTGGTCTTTCTTGTTGAAGAACGCCGTGCCGTACAGCCGTTGCAGCCGCCGGTTGCTGGCGTCCCCTTTCCAGTACGACCCGGCGACCGAGAGCAGCTTGAACGCCTTAATGCGGCCCGCATCGGGAATGTGCGGCCCGCGGCACAGATCGACGAATTCCCCCTGCCGATAGAAGCTGACGGCCGCATGGTCCCCCAGCCCGGTCTGCACGTGCTCGACCTTCAGGTCCTGCTTCATCCCGTCGAGAAATTCGACCGCTTCGTCCCGGTCCATCACGAACCGCTCGAACGGCTCGGCTTCGGCGACGATCGACTTCATCTCCGCTTCAATCCGCGGGAAGTCCTCCTCGCTGATGTGCCGCGGCAAGTCAAAATCGTAGTAGTACCCGTTGGCCAGCGTCGGCCCGAAGGCCAGCGAGACGCCGGGAAACAGCCGCATCACCGCCCGCGCCATCACATGCGCGCACGAATGCCGCAGCACGCCGAGCGCTTCCGGATCGCGGTCGGTGAGCAGCTTCAGTCCAACGGGCCGCTGCTCGGTCGCTTCGGCCAGCGGGCGCGAGGCGTCGACGATGCGGCCGTCGACTTTCGCGGCAATCACGGCTTTCGCGAGCCGTTCACTGATTTTCGCGGCGACATCCAGCGGGGTCGCGTCGTCGGCATGTTCGACGACGCTGCCATCGGAGAGTTGAACGGGAAGCATGGGAGAGGTTGATGGTTATGGTTGATGGTTTATGGATGGAAGACCTCTGTCGATCAACCATCAACCATAAAACCATCAACCATTGGAACCCCGCCGCGGTCGCCGATACGAAGGGCGTGCCGTGGGACGGGTGGATTTGCGCCGAATATAGGGAGCGTTGCGGGGGAGTCAAGGTTCGGTGGAAGGGTCGAAAGGCGGCGGGTCACGGGTCGAAAGGTCGTCAGACGCCGCCAATGCTTGACGGAACCGCCGGGACGCCGTAAATATCATGTGCGGCGAGCCCGCGGTCGCTTAGCTCAGTCTGGTTAGAGCGCCACGTTGACATCGTGGAGGTCACTGGTTCGAGTCCAGTAGCGACCACTCGACACAACACCAAGCCGAATTCCAACTTGCGATTGCCGGCCATCGGCGGCGCGGCGTGGAAACGAAGACGACTACCACGTCTTCCACCACGAAAGGCCGCGACCATGCCGAGAACACGCAAACCGTCCTCCGACCAGTTGTTCGTAACGGTCGCGGTTCGTGGGGGACGACGCTGGTGATCCCTTCATCCGGTGTGAAGTGCGCGTGCCAGATTTCGATCTGGCCGAAGAAGCGGGTCTCCTTCCAGGGGGGAAGGTGAAGCCGCCGAGTTTGCCATTGCCGGAGCAAACCGGACTATTCCTCCCCAAACAACTCCAACTGCCCCCCGTCCCCCCGCGGCAACCGCGCCCCGTGCCGCACCGGATGCACCAGCCGCCCCGCCTTCGCCTGCCGCACAATCCGCCCGACGGCCTCCCGCCCCGGGGAATCGACGACGCTGACCGATGCCGACGGCAACTACGAATTCGCGGGACTGCTGCCGGACGATTACATCGTGCGCGAGGTCGTGCCGTTCCCCTTCCGGCAGACGTCGCCGCTGACGGAAATGCCGCGTCTGTTCGCCACGAACGTCGCCGCGTTGCCGGACGCCATTCTGGAAATCGACCCGCAGACCGGTGCGACGCTGAATACGTTTAACGCGCCAGTCGACACCAATAATTCCACCCAGGGCCTGGCGTTCGACGGCACGACGCTTTACTTCCTCGATGCCATCAATGACAGGCTGTTCGAACTGGACCCGGATGATGGGACCGTTCTGGATTCCACGCTGCTTCCCAACCGCGCCTATGACGGTGTGGCGGCGTTGAACGGGCTCGTCTACGCCATCGATACCGGATTGGACGACATCCTCGTGTTCGATCCGGTGTCGGACACGGTCCTGAACACGCTGGACCTCAACGCCGTGAATCCCGGGCACTTCTTCTTCGGAGGGATCGGCGAAAGCGGC